>SDBV01011169.1_pt1 | contig 11669 bp, 5 predicted proteins | sample 2277081 | NCBI WGS metagenome assembly SDBV01 (sample SAMN10402039, study PRJNA504765) | marine sediment metagenome | isolation source: marine sediment core GS10_PC15, 223 cmbsf | place: Arctic Ocean: Southern Knipovich Ridge | collected 2010
TACGCTCCGACGATCAGGTCGGCCCGGCCGTCGCCGTTGACGTCGCCCGCGCCGCTGACCGAGACGCCAGACCTGTCACCCGCGCTGTCCCCGTTGAACGTGTAGAGCGTGGAACCGTCCATACCCGAGAGGACCCGCGCGCTGCCGGAGTCGTCGCCGTTGTTGTCGTCGTCAGACGCTCCGACGATCAGGTCGGCGCGGCCGTCGCCGTTGACGTCGCCTGCGCCGCTGACCGAAGTGCCGAACAAGTCAACCTCGCTGTCCCCGTTGAAGGTGTAGAGCGTGGAACCGTCCGTGCCCGAGAGGACCCGCGCGCTGCCGGAGCCGAAGCCGTTGTTGTCGTCCCAGTCCGCTCCGACGATCAGGTCGGCCCGGCCGTCGCCGTTGACGTCGCCTGCCCCGCTGACCGAAAAGCCAAACTCGTCCCACTCGCTGTCCCCGTTGAAGGTGTAGAGCGTGGAACCGTCCATGCCCGAGAGGACCCTCGCGCTGCCGGAATGGAAGCCGTCGGTGTCGTCCCCGGACGCTCCGACGATCAGGTCGTCCCGGCCGTCGCCGTTGACGTCGCCTGCCCCGCTGACCGAATAGCCGAAATTCTCGCCTGCGTTGTCGCCGTAGAAGGTGTAGATGGTGGTGGGGGCCGCGCCGGCTGGAGCCAGGTTTGCCAGCCCAACGGCCAACACAGTGACGAGGTGCAACAGTCGGTTCATGGTCTTTGCTCCCAAAAAAATGCGATTTCTGTAAACGGTACACGTAGGGTGGGTGCTTGCACCCACGCGCAACACGTCGTAGCAGCGTGCAATACGCGTGGGTGCAAGCACCCACCCTACGACTGCAACGTTAGGGTTCACTCAGCAGATGCCGATGCGGAAGCAACGGGCGCCGGCAAGCAAGACGGCGGACGGCCCGTCGTCTGAGGCGGAGAAGGCCGACCGTTGCCGCACGGAATCCAACTGAGGAGCCCCTTGTCGATGGCTTGGCGACAAGGGTGGTTGGAGTTGCGCTGCCTCGCTGAAACGGTCAGTCTAAATGGTCGCCGATAGAAGCCAATGTTCAGAGAACCTTCAAGTGACTTTTCATAGTCGACCCGGATTTTAATGTCGTTATCCCATTCTGTCAAGTACCCGCGGGCCCGCTTGAAGGGAGAAATGGGGGGCCACCATTTGGGGGATGTACACCGCAGGCTGGGTCGAGCGGGGCCAATCTTTGGAGTGCGGCGACTTGTCGCCGCTTTCACTTTCCGACAAGGCATCTTTTCGGACCGACTCGATCCTTGCAACCAAACGTTCCACTTTATCCGGTTGCTGCGAGTTCAGCCGGCCAAGCCACTCGACAAGACGGGTGAATGTGAAGGAAAAAGAAAGCGGCGACAAGTCGCCGCACTCCAAATTCACAGGGAGGCCCACCTTTGACGGGCTAAGTTGCTTGTCAACAACGACTTACGACCGTTTGGCCGAAATCTTTGTGAAGTTTTTCACGATCTTGACCCAGTAGTGCAGCGCGCCGTTTCCGGATGAACCGATTATTGGTAAGGAAACCCGCTTCCAGGCATCGTTTCATTCCGACTACAATAGAAGGAGATGGATTCGTGTGCCCACGGTGCCGCAGGCAGCCGAAACCGGAGGTCTCCGCTGGGGTTAAGAATCTATGGGGCCCCGCCCCCGGCTGCCTGACTGAGGTACGCCTGCCAACGTTTCCCCCGCCCGAACAACTTCGACCCCGCCCCTGCCCCTAGAGCCAATCCTCACTTGAGCCCGTACAGGTTGCCAGATGAGCGTGACGATCGAACCGAAGCCCAGCGACGAAGCCAGCAACGTCAGTTTCCGAGTGGACGCCTCGGGCAACGGCAGTCACGCCGGCCCCAGCCCGCCGGACGCGTCGCGCAGCACGGCGCTGCGCAAGAAGATCGTGTTGGGCGGGTTGCTGGCCGCCGGCGGCTCCTTGGTGATCATCGCCGTGGTTACCTTGGCGGGCAACTTCGCCGCGCCCGACCAGCCCTTGATCTATTACGACCTCAAACGCGGCGACCTGCCGATCACCGTCACGGAGCGAGGCAATCTGGAGAGCCAAGACAACGTCAAGGTCATCTGTGAAGTAGACGACATCGAAGGCGACGGGATTCACGGGACTCCGATTCTGTGGATCGTGGCCAACGGCTCGTCGGTCAAGCAGGGCGATCTGCTGGTCCAAATGGAATCGTCGAAGCACCAGGAGCGCGTGGACAGGCAGGTTCTGGCCAAGGAGAAGGCGCTGGCCGAAAAGATCAAGACCGCGGTACAATATCGCAACCAGATCACCCAAAATGAAACGACTTTGGCCGCCGCCAAGTTGCAGGTCGAACTGACTCTGCTGGAACTGGAGATGTACCAGGACGAGGAGAAGGGGACCTTCCAACTCGAGGTGGAAGAAATCAACCGGGGCATCGACGACATCAACAACCAGATCCTGGAGGCACAGACCAGCCTGGAGCTGAAGAAAAACGACCTCCGCGGAATCGAGTCGCTGTTCAAGTTGGGATACAAGGGCAAGAGCGAGCTGGACCGCAGTCGGCTGGAGTATCTGCAGGCCGAGAGCCTGTATGCCGCACGGTTGAATAAACTGGAAACTCAAATGGCCACGCTCGAGAAGAAGCAGGTCTATGAGAAGGTCATGCAGATGATGATACTCGAGGGGGGCAAGGAGACGGCCGAGCGCAACCGCACGCAGGTCGGGCTGGACAACGAGGCCCTGCTCGAACAGGCCAAGGCCGCCATGGACGCCGCCGGGGAGGCGCTGAAGAAGGAACAGGAACGCCTGACGCGGTATCAGCAGCAACTCGACAATTGCGAGATCCTGGCGCCGACCGACGGCATGGTCGCCTACTCCACCGGGTCGAGCCGTTACCGTACGGAGGTACGCCAAGGGGCGCCCGTTACCCAACGACAGCACATCCTCTCCTTGCCGAATCTCACCAAGATGCAGGTCAAGACGGCCGTACACGAGTCGGTGCTCGACGAAGTGAAGGTGGGCCTGCCGGCCACCATTCGCGTGGACGCCTTCCCCGAGCGGAGCTACCGAGGTTCCGTGCAGTCGGTGGCCGTGTTGCCCGATCAGGGTGGCTGGATGGGCTCCGACGTCAAGGTGTACAAGACCACGGTGACCGTCGACGAGGACGTAGAACAACTCAAACCGGGGATGACGGCCGTGGTCGAGATCCACATCGACCGGCTCAAGGACGTGCTGAGCGTTCCCGTGCAGGCCGTGGTGCAGGTCGGAAGCGAAAGCTGGTGCTACATCAATGACGGAGGATCGGTGGTCCGCCGCACGGTTCAACTCGGACGCACCAACACCAAGTTCGTGGAGATCCGCGAGGGACTCGAGGCAGCAGATCGCGTCGTGCTGAACCCGATGGCGATCGTCGACGAGGCCAGCCAACAGGAACCGTCGATTTCTCCGGAAGAAGATTCCCCGCCGCCGATCGAAGACGAACTTCCGCAGGCCGGTCCTTCAGACAGCCCCAGCGACGTGCCCCCGCCCGGCCAGGCGGCCCCGGCCGGCGCCGGCCGTCCGAGCGGCGCGGGGCGTCCCGGGCGAGCGCCCGGCGCCGGGCGGCCCCGTGTCGACGGCCAACCCGGCCGGGGCCCCGGCCGCCGCCCAGCAGGCTCGCCCGGGCCCCGCCCGGGAGCCGGCGAACGGCCGCCGCGCCCGTGACCACGATGATCACCGCCATGCAGTTGTCCACGGTACAATTGGGGATCCGCAATCTACTGCTGCACAAACTCCGCAGCTTCTTGACCGCGTTGGGGATGATCCTCGGCGTCAGTTCCGTGATCTCGATGCTGGCCATCGGCGAAGGCTCCAAACGGCACGCGGTCGAGCAAATCCGCCGGCTCGGAGCAGCCAACGTGATCATCCGCAGCGTCAAGCCACAACAGGAAGACTCCGGCGAGCAGCCCACCACCACGACGGCTTCACAACAACAGAACAGTCGGGTCTTGGAATACGGCTTGAAGTACCGGGATTTCGATCTGCTCAAAGCGACGCTGCCCACGCTCCGACTGGCGGTCCCCATCGCCCTGGTGCGGAAGAACGCTCAGCACGGACGCTACCGCGTGGCCAACGCCCGCATTCTGGGCACCACGCCCGAATACCTGGAGGTGAAGAACCTCTCGGTCCGGCGGGGACGATTCCTGACCGGTCCCGACGTGTACGCCACGGCCAACGTCGCCGTGCTGGCCGCCGGGGCCGCCGAGCGATTGTTCAGCTACGAGGATCCGTTGAACAAGAAACTGCTGTTGGGCCAAGGGGCCTATACGGTGGTGGGCGTGCTCAACGCCCAAGGTAGCGGCAGTGCCACACCCGGCGCCATCGGCCAGCAGAACTTCAACCGCGACATCTACATTCCCATTACCGCCGCTCAGCGGCGATTCGGTGAATTGCAAATGATCGTTCGTTCCGGGGGCACGGACTTCGAACGTACGCAGCTTAGCGAGATCACGCTGGCCGTACACGATGAGAACCTGGTAAGCCAAACCGCCGCCATGGCACGCAAGCTGATTCGTCAAAACCACCCCAATGCCGAGGACTTCGAAATCCAAGTTCCCTTGGAACTGCTCCACCGGGCCGAAGAGGAGAAACGAATCTGGAACCTCGTGTTGGGATCCATCGCCGGGATCTCGCTGCTGGTCGGCGGAATCGGGATCATGAACATCATGCTGGCCACCGTCACCGAGCGAACCCGGGAAATCGGCATTCGCCGGGCCCTGGGCGCAAAGCGACGCGATATTACCGCCCAGTTTCTCGTCGAGACAGTGCTGCTCTCGCTGGGAGGGGGAATGCTGGGGATTCTCTTGGGTGTGGCGATCCCCGTGACGGTCAGCCAGTTCTCCGATATCGAAACGGTGTTGAGTGCCTGGTCGATCCTGCTGGCATTCGGCATTGCGGCGGCCACCGGGGTGGTTTTCGGCCTCTACCCGGCACGCCGCGCCGCCTTGATGGATCCGATCGAAGCCCTCAGGCACGAATAGCACGGCCGCCGACGTCGCTTGGAAAGTCGCACCGATGTACCGACTGCTCCCTCCGCTCTGTCTGGTCCTGGCCTTGGCCATGGCGATAACCGGCTTCGCCTTGTTGGCCACCGGCCCTCCCGAGCCGAACGTCGACCTGCACCGCGCCACCGCCAGCGGCGACGAGCCGTCCCGCGAGGTCCTTCAGGCCGAACTCCACCGCCAACAACTCCAGCGAAAACTGCTGCTGGGATGCCTGTTCGCCGGCAGCGCGGTGATGATCGCCACGGCATTCGTGACCATGCAACCCACCGCCGCCGACCGCCGCGTGAAAAAGTAGGGTGGGTGCTTGCACCCACGCAAAGCGGCCAACCATCGAAGGCGCGTGGGTGCAAGCACCCACCCTACGGCCTGGGATGCCCGTTCGCCGGTAGCTCGCAAATCCGTGGTTGTGGCTGAATCCGTGGGGGAAACGACGCGTCAAACACTCCCCACGGATTCAGTACGACCACGGATTTGATCCCATACTCGTTGCCTATATTGCCCATGTGACGCGCCTTATCTTTGCGGTCGTCACGCCCCCGCACCGCCGCTGGAAACACTGGCGTAATAGCCAGACTTTTCCGATTACAAAGAAAATATAAAGCAACCCCGCCTTAACGACTGCGCAAATTGTGCGTACCAGCAGAGCCAATCCGACGGCGCCCGATCTCCTTCGATGCGTGTGCTATTGCTGCGTTTTGTTGGCCATGGCGGGCTGCACACGGACCCGCTATCGCGTGAAGGCAGATCGGGAAGTCTACTGCACACTGGACCAAGAGACGGCCGCCACGCCATGGCAGACGCCGCCGGGGTTCACGGTCCAGCCGGACCCGCGATCGCGGTTCTTTGACCCCACGCCCGTCGACGACCCCTGTTTGCCGACTCCGTCCCCGCAACTCTACGCCTACATGTTGCCGGAACTTCATCCGCGGGACGCGGCACGATTCCGTGGCGGGGCCGGATCTCCCGACGAGGGCCTTGCAGAAAGCCGGGCCTACGAGGACGGGACGGGCCCGCCTGCTGCCGATCGTGGCGGCGAGACCTCGGTCCGGCAGGCGTCCTATGAGCAAGAGCTGCCGCCGGACGCCCCGACGACGCCGCTTTCCGGCGACGGGTCGCCCTCCTCGGTTGGCGATCGGCCCGATGCGCCGGATGTGGAATCGTCGGACGTAATGCTCCGAGTGGTGCCCATTCCCGCCGCGGACTGGGAGTCGCTTCCTGAGGGTTGTCTGAAGCGGACGTTCGAGTTCGACTCGATCCGCCAGGAGTATCTGCGCACGTTCCACCGGGAGCCGTCGGCCGGCCAGCGAGACCAATCGCAGCGGTTGGCGTTGGAGGACATCGTCGAGTTGGCGTTGATCAACAGCCGGGAGTACCAGACCCAGAAAGAGATCCTCTACGAAACGGCGTTGCAACTGACGCTTCAGCGATTCGACTACGCCCTGAAGTTCTCGTCCGGCGGCAACGGCACGGCGGCCGACTATACGCACAATCGCAGTGGTGCAACGACGGTCAACGGCCTGTCGGTTCCGACGACGGCCACCGGCGACAAGCTGTTGGCGACCGGCGGCGATCTGCTGGCCCGGTTCGCCAACGACGTGGTGCTGACGTTCAACGGTCCCAACGGTTTTGCCGCCGACGTCGGATCGGAGCTATTGCTGGACATCTCGCAAAGCGTGTTTCAGCGGGACGTCGTCTTCGAGCAGTTGACCCGGGCCGAGCGCAACCTGGTCTATGCCGCCCGCGATTTCGCCCGCCGTCGCAAGGAACTCTTCAGCGACCTGGCATCCGACTACTACGGGCTCATTTTGGCCTACCGGGGAATCGAGATCGGCGCCCAGGACTATTTCAGCAACCTTCGGGCGTTCCATCAAGGCGAGGCGGAGTATCGCTATGAAGGGCGGCCGCGGCTGGAGGTCGACCAGTTTGAACAAACGGCCTTGGCCAGCCGCAGCCGCCTGATCGGAACCTGCAACTCGCTCGAAGACAATCTGGACCGGTTGAAGCTCCGCATCGGATTGCCACCCGAGCTGCCGATCAACCTGGACCTGACGGAGTTGGAAGAGTTGACGCTTCGCGACGAGTCGACGGTTTCCGGGCAGCGGGTCCGCCGCGCCCGGGAGAACCTGCTTTCCGACCGCAGCCAGCCGGCAACCGACCGCAGCGTGCTGCTGAACGATGCGGTCGACTTGGCGCAGCGGATGTTGGCGTTGACGGAACTCCGCCGGCGGTTGGGGATGAAGGCATCGGACGCCGGGCCCCTGGAAGTTCTGCTGGCCGGTTTGTCCGTCGACGAAGCCCGGCTGTTGGTCGATTCCAATCGGGCGTTTCTGCGGCAAGAGCAACAAGCCAAGCCGCCGGCGCCGCCGTTGCGTATCTTCCAGCGGACGATGGATCTGGTCGACTCGCTGTTGAGGTTGACCCGGCTGCAACTCGATCTGGCCGCCATGGAATCCGCCGATCCGGCGGCTGTGGCCGCCGCCAGCCAAAGCCGGCTGGAGTTGAGCGGCCGCTTCGAGCAGATCGGCCGGGGTATAGAACGGGCGGTCGCCGATCGACAACTGGACCGCATCCCCGAGTTGAGAACCGACGCCGAGACCCTGCTGGGGCGGGTCGAGCCGGTGGTCCGCGCGGCCGACGAACTCACCGACACCGCACAACGCACGCCCGAAGAAGAGCTGCAACGGACCCTCGCGCAGATCGATCGCTTGTTGGACCAGAGCCAGGAGTTGCTGGCCCGGCAGAGCGGCGGGCTGGTGCCCGTCGAACTCGACATGGACGACGCCATGCTGACCGCCCTGGTGCGGCGATTCGACGTGATGAACCAGCGCGGGGCGCTGGCCGACACCTGGCGAGCGATCAAGCTGGCCGGCGACGACCTCAAGTCCGTGCTGAATCTCAACGCCGCCCAAGTGATCCGCACCAAGCCGGACCGGCCGTTCGGATTCACCTTCGACGAGAGCCAGACGCGGCTGTCGCTCACGCTGGACACGCCGTTGAACCGCAAGGCGCAACGCAACGCGTTTCGGTTGTCGTTGATCGACTACCAGGCGGGCTTGCGCAGCTTGATGCAACTGGAAGACGGCGTGAAGCTCTCGGTCCGCAGCGTTCTGAGGGATTTGCAGTTGCGGCGCGAGCAGTACCGGATCGCGGTGGCCAGTGCGGCCCTGGCCCGCGATCGTGTGATCAGCACACGGCTGCAATTGCGGTTGGGCGTAGAAGGCGTCCTGGCCCGCGATTTCCTGGAGGCCCAGCAAGCCTATACTGAATCGCTCAGCGCGGTGGCCGGCGAACATATCGGCTACCTGCTCAACCGCATCCAACTGTTCATGGACCTGGAACTGCTGGAAGTGGACCAGAAGGGCTTTTGGCCCGAGCTGTACAACGAACAACTCCAACCGACGCCCCACTACCAGTTGCCGTGCTACGCCCGGCCGGCGTACGGCGAGCTGCCCAGGGGGGTCTGCTATTCGCAAAAGATCAAGCGAATGCTGAAGGTTCCCACCGGTTGCGTCGGGGTCTACAAGGACCAGCCGGACCCGGCGGCGGAGCAAGCGGAAGAGGCGTCACCCGAGCAGCAGCAGCCGGCCGCCGAAGAGATCCCGCTGCCTCCCATCTCCGGCCCGGACATCAGTCCATAAGCAGCCGCGGCCGGGCGTGAATTTGGAGTGCGGCGACTTGTCGCCGCTTTCCTTTTCCTTCACATTCACCCGCCTTCTCCAGCGGCTTGGCCGGCTGAACTCGCTGCCGCTGGATGAAGTGGAACGTTTGGTTGCAAGGATCGAGTCGGCACGGAAAAATGCCTTGTCGGAAAGTGAAAGCGGCGACAAGTCGCCGCACTCCAAAGATTGGCCCCGCTAGACCCGGCCTGCGGTATACGTACCCCTCACGTGGTGTAGTCCTTTTTTGTCACTACAAGCGGGCCGGGGATGCTTGAAAGAATGGGCTATACACATAATAATAAATGTCAACTACAAAAAGTCGCTCGAAGGTTCTCTGAACCGACTTCTATCGGCGACCATTCAGACTGACCGTTTCAGCGAGGCAGCGCGAATCCCACCACCCTTGTCGGCGGACCATCGACAAGCGGCTCCTCAGTTGGATTCCGTGCGGCAGCGGTCGGCCTTCTCCGCCTCAGACGACGGACTGTTCGCCGTCTTGCCCCGCGGTTGTGAAGAAGCAACTTTGGAGTGCGGCGACTTGTCGCCACTTTCTCTTTCCAACCGTTTTTCCTGATTAGTGACCCTCACTACTGCGAATCGGCCGGAAAAAAGAAAGCGGTGACAAGTCACCGCACTCCAAAGACTCACAACCTCCCAGCGAGATGGCTACTTTGGCCAACCTGCTGAGTATTCCACGCCGTTACGACGTGTTGCGCGTGGGTGCAAGCACCCACCCTACGTGTTCTGTTTACAGAAATCGCATTTTTTTGGGAGCAAAGACCATGAACCGACTGTTGCAGATCGTCACTGTGTTGGCCGTTGGGCTGGCAAACCTGGCCCCAGCCGGCGCGGCCCCCACCACCATCTACACGTTCAACGGCGACGACGCGGAGGACGGGTTCGGCTGGTCGGTCAGCGACGCAGGCGACGTCAACGGCGACGGCCGGCCCGACCTGATTGTTGGAGCGCGTTACGACGACAACAACGGCTACCGCTCCGGCAGCGCGCGTGTCCTCTCGGGTATGAACGGTTCGACGCTCTACACATTCAACGGGGACAGCGAGGGTGACCAGTTTGGCTTCTCGGTCAGCGGCGCAGGCGACGTCAACGGCGACGGCCGGGCCGACCTGATCGTCGGAACGTATCGGGACGACAACAATGGCACCTGGTCCGGCAGCGCGAGGGTCTTCTCGGGCATGGACGGCTCCACACTCTACACGTTCAACGGGGACAGCGCCGGTGACTTCTTCGGCACGGTCAGCGGCGCGGGCGACGTCAACGGCGACGGCCGGCCCGACCTGATCGTCGGAGCGCTTTACGACGACAACAACGGCTACCGGTCCGGCAGCGCGAGAGTTTTCTCGGGCATGGACGGTTCCACGCTCTACACGTTCAACGGCGACAGCGCGGGTGACTACTTCGGCTCGGTCAGCGGCGCGGGCGACGTCAACGGCGACGGCCGGGCCGACCTGATCGTCGGAGCGTGGGGCGACGACAACAACGGCTCCAAGTCCGGCAGCGCGAGGGTCCTCTCGGGCATCGACGGATCCACGCTCTACACGTTCAACGGGGACAGCGCGGATGACCGGTTCGGCTCCTCGGTCAGCGGCGCAGGCGACGTCAACGGCGACGGCCGGCCCGACCTGATCGTCGGAGCGTGGCGGGACGACAACAACGGCACCAACGCCGGCAGCGCGCGGGTCCTCTCGGGCATCGACGGTTCCACGCTCTACACGCTGAACGGGGACAGCGCGGGTGACGGGTTCGGCTACCCGGTCAGCGGCGCGGGCGACGTCAACGGCGACGGCCGGCCCGACCTGATCGTCGGAGCGCGCTTGGACGACAATAACGGCGGCAACTCCGGCAGCGCGAGGGTCGTCTCGGGCATCGACGGTTCCACGCTCTACACGTTCAACGGCGACAGCGCGGGTGACCAGTTCGGTCGGTCGGTCAGCGGCGCAGGCGACGTCAACGGCGACGGCTTCGCCGATCTGATCGTCGGAGCGCCCGGGGACGACAACAACGGCTCCGACTCCGGCAGCGCGCGGGTGGTCACGGTCAACGGGGTGTACGATTGGCAGGGCATAAGCAGCGACCCTGGCGAGGCGGCCAACTGGCGACTGATGAACACCACGGCCACGCCCGACTGGGCGCCGGCCGGACGCGACGTAGTGCGGATCGGCCCGGCGGCCAATCATCCGCTCAACTCGGGCACGATCGACATCGCCCGGATCGACGTGCTCGACGGCGGGACGTTGCAGAACGCCCCCGGCGCCTCGATCGTCTGCCCGGCGATCAACTTAAGCGGCCTGCTTACGGGTTCCGGAACCGTGGGGACCGTGAACTTGGGCGACGGCGGTACGCTGGCGCCCGGCGGCAGCAGCGGGAAGACCGTCCCTGTGCCGATCGGCACAGGGACGATCGGGGCCGACGATACCACCTTCGGCCCGGGCGGGTTGTTCGAGCTTCAGATCAACGATTTCGCCGGCACGGCCGGCGACACGTCCCTGGGTTGGGACTTGTTGAGCGTCACCGGCAGCTTGACCCTCACCGCCACGGCCGACAACCCCTTAGTGATCGACCTGGTTTCGCTCACCGCGGCGCAGACGCCTGGGCCGGCCGATAACTTCGACAACATGCAGAGCTACTCGCTGCCGTTGGTCGCCACGACGGGCGGCATCTTCGGGTTTGATCCGGAGGCGTTTTTCCTGGACGCCAGCTCCCTGCAGAACGATTTGGGAGGCGGCACGTTTTGGATCGGTCACAGCGGCAACGATTTGCACCTGAACTTCGCCCCCATCCCCGAGCCGAGCACCCTGGCCATGGCCGCCATGGGGCTGTTGGGCCTGGCCTTCTACGCCTGGCGTCGCCGCCGTGCCGGCGGCAGCTAAACGGTGGGCTGTCGCTATCGCGGGTGGCACGGCCACTTTGCCGCAGAGGGCGTTGCCACCTGATGACGCTTGTTCGGCAAAGTGTCCGT
>SDBV01011171.1_pt1 | contig 11668 bp, 5 predicted proteins | sample 2277081 | NCBI WGS metagenome assembly SDBV01 (sample SAMN10402039, study PRJNA504765) | marine sediment metagenome | isolation source: marine sediment core GS10_PC15, 223 cmbsf | place: Arctic Ocean: Southern Knipovich Ridge | collected 2010
GTAAACTAGTATTATTTGTCATCGGCGTGGGACATGTCACCTGCGGTTTATCTACTAAGGTTGAGCGTGTCGGGGTAAGATATTAGTCCTAGAGGTTTGGCGTTCAAACCTGACGGTACTAAAATGTATGTGGTCGGGGGCGACGGGGTTGATATAAACGAGTACAATCTGCCTTCGGCGTGGGACGTTGTAACCGCGACTTATTTACGAAATTTTAGCGTGTCTGGGCAAGATACTGTCCCTGCGAGTGTGGCGTTTAAGCCTGACGGCGGTAAAATGTACATGCTCGGAGACTCTGGGAACGACGTAAACGAGTATGTTTTTGTAAATACTTTTTCTCCTGTTGATTTGAAATATGTTTATACCGCCATATCTTCTGAGAGCTTGGAGGAGTCTTTGCCTTCCCCTGTCGCTGCTATTACTTGGAATTTAACAGCATCAGGCTATTCGCTAGGTATAACCCCTGTAGCTGTTACTGGAGCTTCGCGTTATAAAATATACCGTGAGAAGAATGGTATCTACGGTTATATTGGTGAGACAGAGGGGGCTGAATTTATCGATGATAACATTACGCCCGACGTGAGCAGAACCCCTCCCGAGGTGTATGATCCTTTTGGCGCAACCGACGACTATCCTAATGCCGTTGGTCCTGCTGAGGGCAGGCGTGTGTTTGCCGGTACAAATAACAAGCCTCAAGGTTTTTGGCTTACAGCGTCGCAAGCACCTTCTAATATGACATATCATATACCTTTAATAGATAGTGACGCTATCGTGGGTAATATTTTGTCCGATCAGATGAATAAAGTGCGGCACATCGTTTCCTTAAGTGGTTTGATTTTTCTAACTGCGGGGGGCGAGTGGACTATGAATCCCGACAACGCCGCAGACATTTTAACTCCGAGTACTATTTCTCCTAAGCAACGTTCTGCGGAGGGCGCAGCGGGTGTTCGTCCACTTGCTGCATCTAGTGCCATTATTTATGTGCATGAGAATGAAAAACGTATTATGGAGCTGAAGTATCGCGCTGAAACGGGTAAACTAACTCCGGTTGATGCTTCTGTGATCGCGCCGCATTTGTTTAATGGCTACACTATTGTTGATTCCGCTTATACGAAATCGCCGCATAAAATTTGCTGGTTTGTGCGCAGCGACGGCGCGTTGCTGGGTATGACGTATGTGCCGGAGTATAAAATTATGGCTTGGCACCAGCACTCAACAATCAATGGCGCTTTCGAGTCCATAGCTGCTGCCAAGGAGGGTTCACGCGATGTGTTGTATGCTGTTATTAAGCGCACCATAAATTCTCGCACAGTGCGATATATCGAGCGTCTGGCTGATCGGGGTGTGTTGGCTTTGGCAGATCAAGTTATTCTGGATAGCGCGCTATCCTATACGGGTAGCTCTGCTACGGTTATACGTAACCTGGAGCATCTTGAAGGTGAAACGGTTGGGGGCTTGGATAATGGCGCTGTACTGGCTGCGACTCTCGTTGTTTCTAACGGGGCTGTTACGCTGCCCGCTGCGAGTAGCGGTGACGTGCATTTGGGTTTGGCGATAACGGCGGATTTTCAAACTTTGCCTTTTATCATGGAGACGGTTGAGGCTTTTGGGCAGGGTTTGAAGGTTACTGTTGATCGTGTACACTTGCGAGTATACGAGTCTTCTGGCATACAGGCCGGTCCCGATTTTACTCGTCTTCGGGCTTATCCGGCCAGGTCTGATGAGAACTATGATACTCCGCCAGCGCTTAAAACGGGGGTGGTGACTATCGGCGTAGCCAGCCGGTGGGGGGATTCTGGTCAGTTGGTTGTTAGACAACCTGATCCTTTACCAATAACTATTTCGTCGTTAGTTTTAGAGGTTACTAAAGGTGGCTAAGTTAAAAATATTGCGAGCTATGCCTATGGATGCCGAGCATGTGGCGGATAATCTTCGTCACACAGACGTTGTTGAGCTTACGGCTATTTTTGGCCTACAGTCTTTTCGCGACGTGATAGTGCGCTCGGTAGTCGCTCCGGGGTTAGCTTATGTGGCTGTTTCTAAAGGCGCGCCCGTCTGCGTGTTTGGCGCGTCTGAAGCTCTGCCGGGTGTTGGGGTTCCTTGGTTGCTGGCAACCGAAGCGTGGTACAGTATACCCAAGCGAGAACTTGCACGCGCGACGGATTATTATCTTCGTACAATACGTGAGCGCTATGCTTTGTTAATTAACTACGTGTATGTTGAGAGTGTGTTGCCTATTGCGTGGTTGAAGCGCTTAGGTTTTACTTTTAGCGCGCTGCCTGTTCCTCACGGTAAGTACGGAGAACTTTTTTATGTTTTTTGGATGCGGGGTTGCCGATAGTGTGTGATCCAACTACTCTTATGATTATGAATATCGGCGTTCAGGCGATAGGCGCCTCTAGTAAGTCTAATGCCGAGGCTGCGGCCATGCGCGGTAATGCTGAAATGGCAGATATGCAGGCGGCGTTAGATGATGAGCGCGCGGCAGATGCTATTGTGCGTGGCGGAGAACGCATATTTGTTAGGCGTTTGACACAAGCACAGATACGTGGACGGCAGAAAGCGGTGCTCGCGGCCCGAGGGTTGTCTATATCAGAAGGTTCTGCTTTTGATATTCTAGAGGACACGGACTATCTTGCGGAGATTGATGTGAACACAATTCAAACAAACGCAGAGCGTGAGGCTTGGGGTTTTCGTTCTCGCGCAAAAGTGTCACGCTTTCGTGCAGGACAATTGCGTAAAGGTATACCTTCGACACTTATGCTGGGCCAAGTTCAAGCGCTGGGCGGTTTGGTTAGCGGTGGTGCGCAGCTTTTCGGCGGTGGAAGCAGCAGCGTAGCTAGTGGCAGCGCGGTTAGTGTTGGTGGCGGGGGGTAAGTATTAGACATGCCTAAAGTTCCTAAAAGTACGCTTACAGCTGAGGCACCCGCAGGGATACCAGAGATACCTTCAATTAAATTTACTGCGCAGGACTTTGGCGCGACACAAGCTGAAACTCTTAGTGTTGCCGGTCGCGCACTTGGTAAGGTGGCTGAGGTTTTGCGCCGCTCTCAGGAGCGGCGCGATGTAAGTGATGTTCTGGACGTAGAGAGAACGCTTATCGAGGGTTTAAATACTCGACAACCTGAATACCTTTTGCGTAAAAAGAAAGATGCTGCGGGTGTTACAGAGCGCGCTAAAAAAGATTGGGAAAAAGATTATTCAAAAGCTGTTTTAGGCTTGTCCGCTAAGCAAAAGCAGCTGTTAGAGCAGCGTACCTCTCGCCAATGGCTGCGTCATCACGGTGTAGTTTCAGGACACGAAGTCCGTGAGGGCAGTAATGCTGCTATAGGCTCAAATGAAGCCGCGCAAGAGGCTGCCACAGGTTTCGCGGCTGTCAATGCTGGCAACACTGTTGTGGTCAGCGAACAGCGTAACGCGATTGTGCGGCTGTCGATGGCTCAGTCAGAAATACGTGGTGAGTCAGAGGTGGAAGCTGAGGTGCGCGAAAAGAATGCGCTTTTAAAGTTTCACACTCAAGTTATTCAGGCGTTGGCGCGTCTCGACCCTGCTGCTGTTGCGGTATATTATCGCGGAGATAAAGATTTTCAGGGGTATAGAGACGACATACCCGGCGATTCTCGTGATGATATTGAGAAGATAATATTTGCAGCTACCAGCACCGCCAAAGCTCAGATCATTGGTGATGAGGCTATTTCTCGCTTTGATAGCGTCGATGCCGCTCTTGCAGCTATGCGTAAAAAAACAAAGCCAGGCGCTCAGCGTGTGGTTAACAAGGCAGAAATTAAGGCGCGCTTTGCTGAAGCCGAGGCTAAGGAAGCTAGAGAGCAGTCTGATCTGCTTGATAGGTCAATTAAGATTATAAAAGATAAGGGTCGGCGTTCTGCTGTTCCTCCCGACGATATTGCGCGAATGAATGGTAGAACTTTAGCCGCTTTCGACGCTTTTGTGGAGAACCCAAACGGTCCAAAGCGTAATTCGTGGAATCAGTACGCTAAATTGCTTGCGTTAAGTGAGAGTGATCGTGCAGCTTTTCTTAAAACAGATATAAGTATGGAGACAGAGATAACGGAAGTTTATAGGAATAAGTTATTGGCGCTTCAGACTAAGATTAGAACGGGCGTATCGTCTACGGCGTATCTAAATAACGAGAAGATAGATAGTATGCTTAAAACTGTGTACCAGCAGTTGAAGTTGGGTGATACTGCGACTGCTGATAAGATACGTGGTGATTTGAGCGAGTATGTTGAGCGCGCACGGGATTACCACGAGAAAGTTCTTAAGCAAAACCTGACATCAAGTGAGCTTAGGACTATATTGTATGAAGCTATTGTTTCTAAAGACGACATGTTTTGGTTTACTGGTGATACTTTTGCTTTTGAGTTATCAGAAGAAGATATAGCTACGTTTGAGCCTGACGAAATATCGTCCAAGGTCGAGCGTGAACTTGCGGCTGACATATATATCAGTCTGGGCTATGTGTTGGAGTCAGGAAAATATATAAATCCAAACACTAAAGCTCCTGCACCGGAACTTCCTAAAGAAGCGATTTTAAAACGCTTTCGTGAGAGATTATTAGCTCGGCGGAGAGCCTTCTTTGCCCGATAAAGACACAAGTCTATTTGGGGACACTCCTCTTTTCGGTGAAGACATTTTTGAGCCGTTAGGTACTGTGTCTGGTGCGCGGTTAAACGCGCTCAAAGCTGTTCGGGTTAAACCTGCCGAGCACGCCGCAGCTTTAGGGGCTTCAGAGAAACTTGTCGTACCTGCCGATGTTATACGAGACGCGAAAGAGGTAGGCTCGCGGGACGACCAGGCGACTACTCTGCTTGCTGCGCTTGAAGTTAACCCCGTATTACGTGAAAAGTTTAATGATCCTGATTTTGCAATGCTCGCCAGCGGAGATGTCGAGGCTCTGGGTAAGCTGGAGCGCGCTATTATACCGCCAACAGGGGATTATGGGATTCCGCATGCAGATGCGTCTGAAGAAATTTGGCAGTCTTACAAAGATCGTGTAGCAGTGCCGCAACCTGTACGTTTCGGACCTTTACGTACTCAACTTTGGCGTAAAGTGCTTTTACCGCAAGAGCGCAGGCAAAGCGCTGAACCCGAAGATTTGGCTTGGCAAAGACATTTGTCAACTTTAGAACGTCCCGAGCCGAGTGTGGGCTCTTGGTTGGCTGGAGTGGCTGATGTTGTTCCGCGCACCATTCAAAACACTGTAGCGAGTCTTACAGAGTTGTCTGTTGATCTTTTAGAGACTGCAGGTATTAGAGGGTCTGTTACTGAAACGCTGCGTGGTATGGCGGAGATGGTGCATAAAGATACGCAGGTCAGTCGAGTGCAGAGGACTCCAGAATTTAAGACGGCCACTGTGCGTTACGTGTATGGTGGTGTTGAAAGCGCGGTACAGTTTACTGTTAACATGCTGATAGCGAAGGGTAAGGGAAACCGCGCGTTGGGGCTTATGGGAACCGAGACGGGGTTGGAAGCGTACTCTGGTTATCGCGTACGCGGGGCCAGTGTAGGAGAGGCTTTGCGTGGCGGTCTCTTGGAAGGTGGTATCGAGATATACACAGAACGCATACCTATGAACTTTATGTTAAGTCGTTTTGGTAAAGTGGGTATGAAGTCTTTTATTGCTGGACTACTTGTTCGCGAGATACCAACAGAACAGCTTGCTACTTTTTTACAAGACATGGTAGACACAGCGATAGCTAATCCCAATAAAACTTGGGGTGAGTTCTGGGCGGAGCGTCCCGAAGCGATGTACGGCACTCTCGTAGCTACAGTAACGCAGGCGGGGCTTGTCGCGGGTGGACATGGTATAGCGCGTAAATATGTGGGCGCTTCGGATGCGCTTAAGACAGACAAAACTCTTGACGTTATGAAAGCACTGGCGGAGTCTTCTGAGCTTGCTAAACTGTCGCCTGAAGAGTTTAAATCTTTCATTGACGCTGCGAGTAAAAAAGGCGGAGTAAAAGACCTGCATATAACTTCTGAAGATTTAGAAGCTGCACTTGAGCAAGCCGGTGTAGATCAGTCTGTTTTGCCGTCTGACATACAAGAGCAGTTTGCTTCTGCAAGTGTAACAGGCGCAACTATAGAAATATCTCTCGGTACTTATTTGTCGCAGATAGCTAGAACGCCTTTGGGCGAAGCGATTGCTCCGCGTTTACGGAAAGCTCCTGACGCTCTTAGTCGCGAAGAAGCGCAATCTTTTCTGGAGGACAGCGCAGGTGAGCTGGAGCAAACGGCTAAAGATATAATTGCCAAGCAAAACGATATGGGTGTGGCTAAACGAGAGGCGGCTGCTATACACGCATTCTATTTGTCTCAACTAAATAAAGCTAACAAGTTTACTAAAGACGTAAATGCTCTGTATGCGTCATTGATGCGTGATTTTTACGTAACAATGTCCGCGCGTGTTGGTGTTAGCCCGACAGAGCTGTTGGAGAAATACCAAGTGCATGTGCGTCGGGTGGAACCGAAAGATGATGCACTTAAACAGCTTGCGAAAGCTGGATTGGTTCCGGCGATACGGAAAGACGAGAGCGGTGAGATACTTTCTGGCGAGTCAGGACAGATACACGCTATCATATTGCAAGAAGCGGGAATAACGAATGCTGAGGGTGAGTTTATCGATGAGGGCGCTGCCGGTGATCTTACTGCGGGATTTGTTGACGCTGATGGTAAATTCTATACGCGTGGTGAGGCTACGACTAAATTTGCAGTACAAGATGCGTTGGATACGGCGGAAGCGCCCCGCCCGTTGCTGCAGGAGGATAAGGACGCTCCTAGAGGGGGCATAGCTTTACCTGGAGGTGAAGTGGTTCCTGGTGAACCTACGTTGTTGAAACTCGCAGAGGGCGCTGATCTGTCTACGTTTTTACATGAGTCGGGGCATTTCTTCTTTGCCGTTATGGCAGACATAGCCGGGCGCAAAGAGGTTCCGGCGGATATTTCTACTGATCTTAATGCCGTTTTTAAATGGTTAGGCGTTAAAGACCTGGCCGCTTGGAAAAAGATGTCTTTAGAACAGAAAAGAGATTTTCACGAGAAGTTCGCTAGGGGTTTTGAATTATATTTGTTTGAAGGTAAAGCTCCGAGTACAGGCATGCAGGCTATGTTTACGCGATTCAGAAGTTGGATGCTGCGTGTGTATCGCTCAATGTCTGAACTTAATGTTGATTTGTCTGATGAAGTGCGTAGCGTTTTTGATCGTATGCTTGCCAGCGAAGATCAGATACGTGGTGCAGAAGAAGTTAATAGTTTTGAGCCTTTGTTTACAAACGCAAAAGAGGCTGGGCTAACCGAGGCTGAGTTTACTGAGTATGTGAAATTACCGTTGGCTGCGACTGACGAAGCGATACGCGAGCTGGAGAAACGCAGTTTGCGTAATATGAAATGGCTGCGGGATGCTCGCAGTCGCGTTATCAAGAGTCTGCAGAAAGAAGCGCGGGAAGCTCGTAAAATTGCGCGTGAGGAGGCCGCCGAGGCTGTGCTTAACTCCCCTCTCTATAGGGCGTATGCTTTTTTGCGTAGCGGTGCTGGCTTAGCTATTGAGGAAGGTATATCACACAGGTTTGCTCTCGACGCTCTTAAAAGTATAGATTCTAAAGTGTGGGATACTTCCGAGTTTCGTCAGCGCTTTGTTGTTAAAACTAAAAAGGGAATGCACCCGGATGATGTGGCTGAAGAGTTTGGTTTTACGTCGGGGGAGGAGCTTGTTCGCTTTTTAGCTGTTATTGATCCGCCCAAAGTGGCCATCGAAGCTGCCACAGATGTTATCATGCTTGAGCGTCACGGAGATTTAGTTGATCCCGATCAGCTAGAACGCGCTGCAGATACGGCTATACATAATGAGTTTCGCGCCAAAGCTATTCGTATGGAGCTTAAAGCTCTTAGCAAATTGGCTAACGCACCAAAATATAATATAACACGCGCTGTTGCCCGAGCCGTAGCTGAGCGTGTTGTTGCGTCTGTGCAGGTAGGAAATCTTAAACCTTATAAGTATACTGTGGCCGCTGCGCGTTTGGGCAGAGAGTCTAAAAAAGCTTTAGGTGAAGGGGATATTGAGTCGGCTGCATTACGAAAACGCGAGCAGCTTGTTAGCCTCTATGTCGCTAAAGAGATGGCGCGTGCTAAAAGGGATGTCAACAGGCGGCGTAAAGCTTTGTTGCGTTTTAATTTAAAGAAGATTCGTAAAAATCTTGATGCAAAAGACCTGGTGCAAATAGATGCTGTGCTCAACAGGTATCAACTGCGTCCAATGTCAGTTAAAGAACTAGAAGAAAAACAGGTGTTGAAAGAGTGGCTTGACGATCTTGCTGATCCTGATACGCTAGGCGTGGAGCCGGAGGTAGCCGAGTGGCTGCGTAATGAGGTACACAAACAGCATTACAGTACACTGACTTTTGAAGAGTTTCTGGGTTTGTCTGATGCGGTAATAAGTATGGCGCATGTGGCGCGTATGAAGCGTAAAGCTTTTATACTGGAGAAAAACGCGGTGTTGGCTGAGCTTGCGGAGGCGGCTGGCGCTTCTGTTGTAGTTAACGCGAAGCGTGAGGTTCCCAAGCGTCGGGCGGGTTTGGAGCAAGGTTCTATTAAAAAGCTATCTGCGTGGTGGCGTGGTTTTCGTAAAGAGCATAGAAATTTTTCAAGTCTATTGCGTCAAATGGACGGTAATGTAGATGACGGTATTCTGTGGAATTTATTTCTCAGACCCATGAATGTTCGCTCAGATTATCAGACGGAAGAGAATGCGAAATCAACTTTAGCGTTGTCTCGCCTTATGGTTCCGATATTGAAAGGTGACAGGCTAGGCAAAAAGTTACATATTGCCGCAGTGAATGGTGCTTATACCAGAGAAGAGCGTATCGGTGTAGCCTTAAATGTGGGTAATGCTGTTAACCGTGAGCGGGTGTTAACGGGCGAAAACTGGACGGAGGCGCAGCTCCAAGCAGTTCTTGATACGCTTACTAAAGAGGAAATGGATTTTGTACAGGCTATTTGGGATTACCTTGATACTTTTCGTCCTGCAATTGCAGAAAAAGAACTTAAGTTAAAAGGTATTGAGCCTGATTGGGTCCAAGCTGTAGCTGTACAGACGCGCCACGGTGTTTATCGCGGCGGTTATTATCCTATACGTTATGATCCTGAACGGGATACTAAAGCGCAGGCACAAGCCGAGGCTGATGTACAAAGGCAAATGCGGCGCGGTTTAGTTTCGCATAGCTATACTCGCCGTGGACATCTGGAAGCTCGTTCAGAGTCTACGGGTCGGCCTATGCGTTACGATTTTGTTAACACTCTTACAGAGCATATTGAGCAAGTTATACATGATTTGACTTGGCACGAGTGGCTTGTGGATACGAGCAGGATACTGCGCACGCCCGCTTTTAAAGATGCCGTGTTAAAGCACTACGGTATGGAGGTGGTTAAAGAGTTAAACGGTCAAATAGATGCTATTGCTGTTGGTTATGCTCCAGCGCAAACCTGGTTTGGTAAATCTTTATCTCATGTACGTAAAGGCGCCACAGTTGTTGGTCTGGGTTGGCGCGTTACGACAGCTCTTATTCAGCCTTTGGGGCTTGTGCAGGGTATGGTGCGGGTTGGCCCCAAGTGGGTTGCTCAAGGCATGGGTGAGTGGCTGCGCGATACTGCATCTTTTGAGAATACCTATACTCGAATAAAGAAAGACTCAGGTTTTATGCGTATGCGTCCACAAAATCTTATGCGTGAAGTGTCGGAAATACGTTCGCGTGTTCGCGCTTTAAGCGCAACAAAATTATTTATACAGGACACTATGTTTGTCTTCCTGGTTAAGATGCAGCTCGTTGCTGACATACCGATATGGCTTGGGGCGTATGCTAAAGCGAATGCACAGCCCGGTGCAGACCATCTAAAGTCTGTCGCGTTAGCGGACCAAGCGGTGCGTGACACGCAGGGCTCTGGGCCTATCGCGGATTTAGCGACTATACAGCGCAAAGACGAAGCGACTAAATTGTGGACGAATTTCATGTCGTTTTTTATACGCACATATAACGTAACGGCAGAACAAACTGCCGCAACAGACTTCACCAAGCCTGCGCAAGTGGCTGGTTTGATGATAGATTATCTCATGCTGTTTACCATACCTGCCACCTTGGGTTTTGCCATGCGCGAAGCGCTTAAAGGTGGGGATAAAGACCCGGAAGAGCTTGTTAAGGGTCTGATAATAGAGCAAATAACTTACATGATGGGCACGATGGTTCTTCTGAGAGACATTGCAGGCGCTTTTGCCGGTCACGATTTTCGTGGTCCTACAGGTACGCGCGTTTTGGTGGACGCCAGTAGACTCATTCAGCAGATTGCTCAGGGCGAGCTGGACATAACCCTGGCGAAAGCGTTTTTGGCCGCAGGAGGCACATTACTACACATACCTACTGGACAGCTGATAACCACGCTGGACGGCATTGTGGCGCTTATGGAGGGCGAAACTGAGAGTTTGGGGGCTTTAATAGCTGGTGGACCCACCCGATAGTCCGTAACCCCATTTTATAGACGTTTAAATCGACTAATTTTATACTACTGACATGACTGTATCTTCCGAAAACAGAATCGCCGGTCCTTTTGCTGGCGACGATTCTCAGACTACTTTTGACTTTGCTTTCAAAGTATTCGTGGTGGGGGACGTGTACGTTCTTCATACCGATTCCAATAATGTAGAAACTGTCAAGACTCTCACCACAGATTATACTGTCGCACTAAACAGTGACCAAGATGCTGATCCTGGGGGCACTGTTACGTATCCTGCAGCGGGTGATCCGCTACCAACAGGCGAAAAACTTACACTCAGCAGCAACGTGCCCGAAAAGCAAAGCACTGTTCTGCCTACCGCCGGAAATTTCAGCGCAAAAATATTGGAAGCGGCTATTGACAAATTAACAATCTTGCATCAAGAGGTGCTGCTCAAAGCTGAGCGCTCACTAAAACTTCCGTTATCCGAAACGGCAGTTAACATGACATTACCTGCTATCGGCGATCGTGAAAATAAAGCTTTGGTATTTGATGCTAATGGAATACCCAGGGCTGGAAGTGCTTTCAGCGTTGCTGTTTCGACGTTTATGGAAACGCTGTTAGATGACGTAGATGCCGCGACCGCCAGAGCTACTCTAGGACTGGTAATCGGAACAGATGTGCAGGCTTATGATGCGGGATTGTTAAGTATAGCGGCTTTAACTACGTCTGCCGATAAGCTTATCTACACTACTGCGCTAGATACTTATGCTGTCGCAGCTCTTACTACTTTCGGACGCTCTTTAATTGATGACGTAGATGCCGCGACCGCCAGAGATACGCTAGGTGTTACTGATCTGTCTCTTGATGGAATCAAGAGCATGGCAACATTAAGAACTACAACTATTGTAGACCTGCAGAGAAAATATCTTGCTTACCATACCTCTGAGGGTGATGGTGGCCATGGCTGGTTTAGAGGTGTTACTGGTGCTGCCCCTTCTACCTACACCCATAACAATGGAACGATAGTTGTTCCTTCTGGTGGTGATGGGAGTGCGGCGTGGTTAAGAGAATATTCTGGATCAATATATGCCAATTGGTTTGGGGCAGCATCCTCTGCTACAGCAAACAATAATTCTACGGCAATTCAGGCTGCTATGGATATGGC
>SDBV01011172.1_pt1 | contig 11667 bp, 10 predicted proteins | sample 2277081 | NCBI WGS metagenome assembly SDBV01 (sample SAMN10402039, study PRJNA504765) | marine sediment metagenome | isolation source: marine sediment core GS10_PC15, 223 cmbsf | place: Arctic Ocean: Southern Knipovich Ridge | collected 2010
TGGTGTCAAGGGAATTTTTGGTGGATTTCGGAGTTTTTTTTGAACCACGAAGGCACGAAGGAGCACGAAGGAAAAAAGAAGAAGGGGCAGGCTGGGTGCGGCGCCGCTTCGCGGGAGTCGCGGTGCGACTTCGTCGCCTTGCGAAGCTTTTTTTAGTCTTCAGTTGATAGTCGTCAGTCGTTAGTTGGGGGGAAGGACACGAAGATTTGGGCCCTTCGGCAGGCTCAGGACGGCGAAGCGCCGGAGGTGGGGGCTGGGATGGGGTGAATCCAGAAGGCAGAAGTGGGGATTAGGGGTTTGTTTGGTAGATTTTCGGGTTTTTTTCGTTGCTTTGGGGACTGGTGGGGTTTAGAGTTTTGGGAGGTGGTGAGGGGTGTGCTGGGAGCGGGCATCGGTTGGGCTTTTCTTTTTGAACCACGAAGGCACGAAGGGGCACGAAGGAAGAAAAAGAGGGGGCATGTTGGGGGCGGCGCCGCTTCGCGGGAGTCGCAAAGCGACTCCCTGTGGATCAAAACAGGCTGTGCCCTTTCGGAGCAAGCTCCTTCGGGCCCGGCCTGTTTTGATCCGGCGACTTCGTCGCCTTGCGAAGCTTGGGTTGGGTGACTGCGGTGGGTGTTATGGGTGGGAAGGACACGAAGCCGCCACAGGCGGATTGGCTATTACAGGATGATCGGGATATCTGCGGTGGATGGCGCTTCGCGGGAGTCGGGGGGGCGACTCCCTTGGGGATCAAAACCGGCTGTGCCCTCTCGAAGCGAGCTTCTTCGGGCCCGGCCGGTTTTGATCCGGCGACTTTGTCGCCTTGCGAAGCTTTTTTTTAGTCGTTAGTCGTTGGTCGTTAGTCTTTAGTTGGGGGGAAGGGCACGAAGGGGAAGGGGAGGGGGACTACAGATTTTGGGGGTTGTTTCTTGAGGTGGGGCGGTTTGGGGTGATGTGTACTGACCCCGGCCAGCGGCCGGGGCTAAATAGGGGGTGTGGGAATTCAGGCGGGCTGGGGGGATTTGGATTGAGGGGGAAACGGGGATTTATGGGGATTTGACTGCAATTTGAGTTTTTTTGGTTGACAGGTGGCGGGGATGTGGGATAATTAACCCGACAGCAGGGGTCGGTAGCGGAGGGAGATGGTTTTGGGCTAATGGGTTGTTGGTTTTGTTGGGGAAAGATGTGAAAAAGCTACGTGGCGTCTTAAATTTGCCTTTATGAGTAAATACATGGATATTGAAGAACTACGACGACAAATCAATAGCGGTGAGCTTATGCTTACCGAATCAGTTACTTGCATTGAAACTGGAAATGTGACTAATAATGTAGGCGAGCCCGTTAAATATGAAATCAATCATGGATGGGATATTTTATCTGCTAACAGTTGTGACCGCCAGTGGCATTTGTTTAATATAGAACTTTTTGAGTACATTGAAGAACAAGGTTATTCTGAGGAAGAATTGGATTCTGTGCTGTCGGGCATACAAATACATGACTTGCATTGGGATTGGTTTAAAAAATCCTATGTTTATAGTGGTGATGAATACGAGTGGTTTTATATGTTTGCTAATGGAACGCCGCAAGGTGCTTGTTTAATATATCATCCCAAAGATAGTATCATTGATTCACAAAACATATTTTACATTGAATTTTTAGCTGTTGCACCTTGGAATAGAGACAATCCAATAACAGAGAGAGAATTTAAGAAGATAGGCTCTATTATAATAAAATGCGTTCTCAATTTTGCAGTTAATACTTTGCATCTTAAACAGGGGTTTTCGTTGCATTCTGTACCACAGGCAAAAGGTTTCTATGAAAAGATTGGAATGGAGAATTATTCTGCAAGAGATAAGGGGGATTTAGCGTATTTTGAAATGCCGCGTGCTAAAGCCACAGAAATGTTAGGGGTAGCATGAAATGAATCCATCACAACTTAATGATTGGGATGATTTTGAAGTAGCACATTCAAGAGTAGGTCTTTCTGATTGTAAATCATTTTATCAAAGCTATTTGGCTTTTTGTGAAATCATGGATAAACTGCCCAAGAAAGAGCTAGTAAAAAGAGGATGGATGTCTTCCAAGGATGACTTGTCTTCAATGGTTCCATTGCTTCAAGACATTCACTCTCACAGAGAAAACGCTTTATTTAAAAAGTCAGACACTTCTAACATAGCGTTATGTGCAGCATGGGAGTCATGGGTATCTACAACAGCTAAAATGGCAGTAGCCAGCCAGGACGTAGGTGAATTTCAGGGAATTGATACATGTTATTTAACAAAAATCGCAAAGTTAAGTATTGATGTATCTTCCATTGCCTCTCTTCCGGATATTTTGGTAAAAAGTGGAATTATTCTTGTCTACGAAAGAACTTTGCCTCGGATGAAACTTGATGGAGTAGTTTTTAAGCTAGAATCGGGGCATCCTGTGATAGGAATCAGCTTTAGATTTTCGAGGTTAGATCATTTCTGGTTCACGTTGCTGCATGAGTTAGCACATATTTGCCTTCATATGGAGCTTTTAGATGATCCAATTTTTGATGATTTGGAAACTGACAGTAACGAAGTGTCAGAGATACAGGCGAACAGGTTAGCAAAACATTCCTTTGTCGAAAGGCACTTATGGAGAAACTGTGAGCCAAGGTATGATAAAAGCGATGGGGCAGTCATTAAGTTTTCCAAGAAAATTGGTATTCATCCCGCAATAGTAGCAGGAATGCTTCAAAAAGAACTAAATGAGTTTCATGTGTTTAGAAAAATTGTGGATGCAACTGATGTTAGAGGGGAGGTTTTTGGTGATGAGTAAGTATATTCCGTTCTTGAAATTAAAATCTAACGAAATTATGGCTGTTAAGGAACTAGAAACCGATTTACGACAAGCACTAACACCTTTTTTTGATTTTCCATACAAGAAAGATCGTACTGAAGAGGATTTTATCAGAACCGCCGAAAGAATGTTTCGCAGTATTAGAAAAAACATAAATGATATTCCATTTTTTTATTTAGACAACTTTGATGTGGATTCTAGTCTCACGGTTGATGGTGGATATAATTACGTATGCTTGCTAAATGTTTGCAAGGATTTGCCTGTTGTCCCAGTTATATCTATTGATCGTAATCCTGAACATATGCAAGCTGTATGTGAAGCTAAGGACTCTGGGGATTTGAAAACTGATACTATAGCTTTGAGATTTGTTGCGGCAGACTTTGAAAGTTTTGATGTTGTTGCAGATGATATCGAAGAATGTTTAAGCGATACATTTAGAAGATTTGCCAAACTTGACCTTGTACTCGATTGCAGGGTGTGTTCAAATCAGGTTTTGGATTCATTGGCATCCAATGCGACTAATTTTATTCAAAAATTTACAACCCATTATACTGCTAATAAAATAATAGTGACAGGGTCGTCTATACCTGCATCAATTGGAGATATTCTCGGTACTCAGCAAGAAGTAGTCTTAGCAAGAGCAGAGCTTGATGTTTTTGATCGCGTATACAATCGGATAGGAGGTGATTTCAATATCGTCTTAGGAGACTATGGAGTTGTTAGTCCTATTTATTCAGATATCAGTGTTGATCCGAGAATGATATTAAACATAACGACATCGAAAATATTCTACACATTTGATAGGCATCATTATGTTATCAGAGGTAGTGCTATAAAAACACATAAAAAAACTTTTGGACAATACTATGATCATGCAGCTGTTATTGTAACTAAACCATTTTATAGAGGGGCGAATTATTCGTTTGGTGATAATTTTATAGAAGAAAAAAGTCGTTCATTAGGAAGCTATGCCACGCCAAGCACCATAATAAAGCCTACCGTAAATTTGCATATAACTTACATGTTAAATGATTATGTTTAAGATGAGATTTGATAATGCCTATGTAGAAGCGCGGTGCTAATATTATTACTTAGCTCTACCTTTTTCTTATTACGAGAGATCAATTGTGCTAATAATCGCCTGCTATTGTTTTTTGTACTTTTATCATGATGTTCAATAAGCGTAAGCATTTCGCTTTTCCATAAGATTAACAATGCTAGACTCTTATCAAAACTAGAGTTATTCCTTGCTCGTCTTATGTATTTCAGTATCACTTCGCCGTCTTTCCTTTCGGCATTTATTATGCCCCAGAATTTCGGTAAAAGTTCTATTGCTTTATTTAAATGCTTGGATGTAGTTACGAGGGTTATTCTACGAAATGATAAATTGTAATAGTACCCCTGTTTTACAGCTCGTTCTATCTTGTCGCCGTCACCTTTTATCTCGAAGCAATGCGCATCCTTGTATAAAGCAACTACATCAGCAATGGCATTTCCATTGTGAATACGAAGCTCTTCAATAATTGCTTTGGGTTTTATGGCTTGACTTTTTAACTTACTTATGAGGGGTGCCCTGATTAGTTTATCGTATAGGGGTGGCATTTTTTTCTTCTTTCAATTTAAGCATCTACCACTTAAGGCATAAGAGATTTCGACTTAATCACAGACTATTCTAATATAATACCATCACTTGTGAATAAGACAACTCAAAATCGCCTTCGGACGTTTTTCTATCCCAAACTTCCGGACCGCCTTCGGGAAGGGATGCTGAATCTACGTTGAACGTTTGCAGGGTATTTGTGTGGAGGATGGAAGAGGCATGGCCAGGCAAATATACAAAACAAACCCAATTTAACGCACTATTTACAATCAACAATATACATTATACAATCCCTTGGCGCACTCCCACCACCGCTGCCGGCCTATTCTGCAGGGTGGACTTTTTGGCGGGAGTTGGTATGTTGCTCCTATGAGATTTGGCGGTTTGGGTATAGAGGATGACTTTACTTAATTTGACAGGGGGCCGAGTATGAAGATTTCTATTGAAAGTGCTACGCGTATCATGATGATTCCTGAGACGGACCACGAAAAAGAGGCCCTTGACGCACTGTGGAAGATAATTATACGCTGCGATGCGGCCAGCAAGGTGCTGTGCCCCATCGGGGCCTATATCCCTTCCGAGAGCGAAGGGGCGAGTTTCGTCATACAGGATCAATGATTCTGCAAGGGCGTGGGGGTCGATATTTTTGTCAAGGAGTGATCGAAATGGATGCGAAACGCATTTTTGGCGGGTGTTCTGTCCGGGTGGTTTGCCTGGTGATATTGAGTGTGGTTTGCGGCTGTATGCGGCCAGAAGCTGGCGGCGGCAGGGATCGCTGGGTGAGTCTTTTCAACGGCAAGGACCTGGCCGGCTGGAAGCCCAAGATTACCGGCTATGAACTCGGCGATAATTTCGGCGATACGTTCCGGGTCGAAGACGGGGTGATGAAGGTCTGCTACGATAAGTATGACAAGTTCGAGGGCAGGTTCGGGCACATCTTCTGCGAGACGCCGTTTTCGCATTATATCCTGCGGGTCGAATACCGGTTCGTGGGAGAGCAGACGCCCGGCGGGCCGGGCTGGGCGTTTCGCAACAGCGGGATAATGCTGCACTGCCAGTCGCCCGAGAGTATGGGCAAGGACCAGAGTTTTCCGGTGTCGATCGAGGTGCAACTCTTAGGCGGCGATGGGACGCACGATCGCACGACGGGGAACCTGTGCACGCCGGGCACCAATGTCGTAATGGACGGCAAGCTTGTTACACAGCACTGCATTTGGTCGAGTTCCAAAACCTATCACGGCGATGACTGGGTAACCATCGAGGTTGAGGTCCACGGCAACGGCGTCGTTAAACATATCATGGACGGACAGGTCGTGCTGGAATACGAAAAGCCGCAGCTTGACGAAAAGGACGGCGACGCAAAGAAGCTGATCGCCGACGGCGCCGGTATTATGTTAGGCGAAGGTTATATATCGCTGCAGGCAGAGAGCCATCCCTGTGAGTTTCGCAAGGTGGAGATTCTGCTGCTGGCCGAATAGCGCAGTCAATGGGGATTCCCGGCGGGCCAATCCGTCGCAGGCCGACATCCTGCGGATTAGAAAAAGGGTGTTAGCTGGGTTTTTGGCCGCCTTTGTTTTCGATGATTTGCATGATGCGGCTGAGAACTTCTTCTTCGTTATCGTCGTCTTCGATGTCGAGCCAGTTTACTTCTGTGAAGGTTTTGAACCATGTTCGCTGGGCTTTGGCGAATCTGCGGGTGTTGATCTTGATTCGCTCGACGGCCTCGTCGAGGGTGGTGCGTCCCTTGAGATGGTTGATGATCTCGGCATAGCCGATGGCGCAGGAGGCCTGCTTGCTCAGCGGTTTTTCCTCGGCGAGCAGGCTCTTGACCTCGTCGACGAGACCCTCGTCGATCATCTTCTTTACGCGCGTGTTGATTCGGCTGCTTTCGGCGGCCTTGGGGCGACGCAGTCCGATGATGGTCCAGTTGCCGAGCGTACTGGCTGCGCCGAACTGCCTTTGAAACGAACTGATGGGCTTTCCGGTCAGCTCGTATACTTCCATCGCACGGATAATGCGGCGGGCGTCGTTTGGGTGGATTCGCTCGGCGGCGGCGGGGTCTATCTGTGCGAGTTGGGCGTGCAGCGCGGCGGTGGATTCGGCGGCGATCTGTGCCTTCAGCTTCTTGCGGATTTCGTAATCGGCCGGCGGACCGTCGAAGATTCCGTACAGCAGCGCCTTTATATACAGGGCTGTGCCGCCTGAGCCGACGACCGTCTTGCCGGCGGAGCGAATCCGGGTGATCGCCTCGCCGGCCAGACGCAGGAACTGATCGACACTAAAGGACTCATGCGGCTCCATAATATCTATAATGTGGTGCCCGACCTGCTCGCGACACGCCCGCGACGGCTTGCCCGTGCCGATATCCATGCGGCGATAGACCTTCATCGAGTCGATGCTGACGATCTCACCACCGATCCTTCGGGCCAGGTCGAACGCCAGGGCCCCCTTGCCGGATGCTGTTACTCCCAGAACCAGAATCATGAGCAAACCACACTTCAATGACAATTATCATTTTCCTGCTTTTCTGACGCCGCAGACCTGCTATAATACCACAGCGTTTTGGATAAATCGACAGCAAGTTTGGTGGTGTGAAAAAATGACTGCACAGCATGATGGTACTTGTCGGGCGGATTTTGCGACATCTTTTGCCGAGAAGGCACAGATCGTCAACGCGACGCTCGAGGAGATGATCGCCAAAAGGCCCGAGATCCGCAACACGATCCGGGATGCGATGCTCTATGCGCTCCGGACGCCGGGCAAGCGCATTCGCGGCGGGGTGGTTCTGTGGTGCTGTGAGGTTATTTGCGGCCGGATTCACCCCGATGCAAAGATTGCGGCGGCGGTGGTTGAGATGGTCCATACCTACTCGCTGGTGCATGACGATCTGCCGGCGATGGATAATGACGATATGCGAAGGGGGAAACCGAGTTGTCACCGGGCCTTTGACGAGGCGACGGCGATATTGGCAGGCGACGGGCTTTTGACATTGGGCTTTGAAATACTGGCCCGAGAGGTGAGCAGCCCTGCTGTGGCGACTAAACTTATCCGCACCTTAGCTGAAGCGGCGGGACCGGCGGGAATGATTGCGGGTCAGATGACCGACCTTGAAAGCGAAAATCTCACCGGCAGCAGCAGTCTTTTGCAGCAAATCCACGTGAACAAGACCGCTGAGATGTTTGCCGCCGCCGCGGCGATGGGCGGTATTTGCGCCGGCGCCGACGGCAGGCAAATCGGCCAGCTTGTGGAGTACGGGCTCAAGATCGGATTGGGCTTCCAGGTCGCCGATGACATACTCGACGTTTCGGGTACGAGCGAACATTTGGGAAAGACGGCGGGTAAAGATGCAAAACAGGGAAAGATCACCTATCCCGGGGTGCTGGGCATGGAAGAATCCCGCCGGATTGCAGAGCAACTGACCGCCGAAGCGATAGAGATGCTGGAGCCCTTTGGCGCCGCAGCCGAGGTGCTGAGGCAATTGGCAGGCGCCTTGTTAGACAGAACCCGCTGATAAGGAAAGAGGAAAATGGATGAAATCGGCAATTGCCGGCTGCAAAAAGCCCTTTACAAAGTTCTTTGCGTCTGTGGCGTACTGGGGTCGCTAATGACGACAGGATGCACGACCCCGCCGAGATTCTCATTCGGCATAGTCGCCGACGTTCAGTATGCCGAGAAGGACAAAGTCGGCACGCGCGAGTATCGCCAAGGCACGGGCAAACTTGCCAAAGCCGTTTGGGATTTCAACAATCGCAAGCTCGCTTTTGTCGTTCAGTTGGGTGATATTATCGACGGCGGCGAGAGCGCCGAAGCGGACCTGCGGACCGTTGCCGATTTGTTCAACGGCATCCAAACGAAAAAATACCACGTGTTGGGCAATCACGATTTTACCGGCATCGACAGAAAGACGACGATGTCGATATTGGGCATGAAGCGGGCGTTTTACGATTTTGCATACCGCAAGTGGCGATTTATCGTTCTTGACACGATGGACCTTGCCGTGGAGGGCGGCTGGAACGAAGACAGTTTGAACTACACGTTGGGTAAGGAGATGCTTGACAAATTGGCCGCGGCGGGAAAAGCCAACGCCGTGGAATGGAACGGCGCAATCGGTCCCGCGCAGAAGGAGTGGCTGGAATATATCCTCAAGGATGCACAGGCCCGGAAGCAGAAAGTGATTGTCTTCGGCCATAACCCGCTGATGCCCAAAGGGGATATACACAACCTCTGGAACAGCGACGAGATCGTCAAGCTGCTCGGATCCTATGACTGCGTCGTCGCCTATCTCAACGGCCACAAGCATTTTTGTGAGTATCACTGGGTAAACAACAAGTACTATGTTACCATAGACGGCATGGTGGAAGATACATTCGACAGAGGATACGCCGTTGCAAATGTCTACAAGGACAGAATCGTCATCCAGAGCACGGGGAAGGTTCCGCATTTGACGCTGTTGTTAGAGTAGCAATTGGAAGTCATGGATGGGTAAACAGAGGAATTATGATTTGTTGTGTTGATCGGTTATGGCAAAGCTTCTGGACAAAGTAAATTACCCCGAGGATTTGAGGCAGCTTTCAGTCGAAGAGCTTAAAGTCCTGGCGGATGAAATTCGTGAGTTCATAACGCACTCGGTCAGTCAAACCGGGGGGCACCTGGCGAGTAATCTCGGCATGGTCGAGGTTGCCATCGCCCTGCATTATGTCTTTGATTTCAAGAAAGACAGGCTGCTGTGGGATGTGGGGCATCAGTGTTACACTCACAAGATACTGACCGGTAGAAAAGACCGGTTCGACGCCCTGCGTCGCCGCGGGGGCATAAGCGGGTTTCCCAATCCCGCTGAAAGCGAATACGATCTGTTTACGGTCGGCCATGCCGGCACGTCAATCGCCACGGCGCTTGGGATGGCGCTGGGCGCCCAGCACAATGGGACCGATGAAAAAATCGTTTCCGTCGTGGGCGACGCCAGCATCGTCAACGGCCTGAGCTTCGAGGCGCTCAACAACCTGGGACTGGTCAAACGACAGATGCTCATCGTCCTTAACGACAACTCCATGGCTATCGACGTCACCCAAGGCGCCATGGCAAAGTTTCTGTCAAAGGTGAGACTGAGCCACACATATGACGACATCCGCCGTACGACGAAGACAATCCTTGAGCACCTGCCCGTTATTGGAAAGCACATGGAAGGAGCGTTGGAGGATTTCAAGAAGGCGGTGCGAATGGCGATTTCGCCCAGCAGGCTGTTTGAAAGCCTCAATATTCCCTACTTCGGTCCGGTCGACGGGCATGATATCGGCTCGCTCATCAAGTTGTTCGGGGGGATGAGCCACCTGGAATGGCCGGGGATACTGCACGTTTACACGAAGAAGGGCAAGGGCTTTACCCCCGCCGACGACAACCCTCGCAAGTTTCACTCGACCGGTCCGTTTGAGATCAATGGCGAGGCGGCAAGCCTTGTCAAGGGCAAGCGGTCCTTCACCCAGGCCTTCGGCGATGCGCTGGTTGAACTGGCCCAGGCGGATAAGCGTGTGGTTGCAATCACCGCCGCCATGCCGGACGGTACGGGACTTGTCAGGTTCCGCGAGATGTTTCCCGACCGCTGTTACGACGTCGGCATTGCCGAAAGCGTCGCCGTGGACACCGCCGCAGGGCTCGCCCGGCAGGGACTAAAACCCGTTGTCTGCATCTATTCAACCTTTCTGCAGAGGAGTTACGACCAGGTTTTTCAGGAAGTGGCGCTGCAGAACCTGCCTGTGATCTTTTGTGTGGACCGCAGCGGCCTGGTGGGCAATGACGGTCCCACGCACCACGGGCTGATGGACATAGGCTTTATGCGGATGCTGCCCAATATGGTGCTTGTTTCGCCGGCGGGTGAATTCGAGATCAAGGACGCCCTGGCATTTGCGCTGTCGCATGGCGGACCGGTAGCCATCCGATACCCCAGAGATATTGTCCCGAACGGGCAGATCGAACAGGCCACGTCCGAAAGACCCTTCCAGTTGGGCAAGAGCATCACCGTAAAACAGGGCCGCGACAACATCGCTATTGTTGCTTTGGGCAGTGTGTTAGCAGAAGCTCTCACCGCTGCCGAGCAGCTTGCCGATAAGAACATCGATCTAACCGTCATAAACGCCCGTTTTGCAAAACCTGTGGACGAAGATATTGTCGCCCTGGCGATGGAAGGGACCCATATCATCACCGTGGAGGACCACTCTCTGGCCGGGGGATTCGGTTCGGCAGTGCTTGAAGCCGCTGCCGGCAAGACTCTCCAGGACGATTGTCCGGCTGTCGGGCCGAACAGGGGCACGATTATCACACTTGGGGGAGGAGATTACTTCATCGGAGTCGATTCACGCACCGCCCAGATGGACGAAATAGGCATCAGTGCCGCCAAAATCGCCGAAACCGTCGAAAAACTCCTGGATAGAATAAATAATCAGGCGATTGGAAATAGTCGATAATGCTCCATTGGGAAGCAGGATGACGCCCATGAGAGTCGCATTCGTTGTTTTCGTTCTTGGACCAGGGAAGATTTGATGGCCAAACCCAGGATAATCATATTCGGCGACCCGCGGAGACGCTACGCTACCGAGGCGATGAAGAGTTTCGTGGACTTTGCCCGGGACAAAGCTGAGATATTAGCCGATTGCTTCCGCGGCAGTTGCCCGATCGATACGCTCAAACAGGCCGATTTTGCCGTTGTTTTCGGAGGTGACGGGACGATTCTGTCGGCGGCGAGGGAACTTTGTGAGGCATCTGTGCCGGTCATCGGTGTTAATGTGGGCAAATTGGGCTTTCTGGCGGAATTTGCGCCTGGGGAACTCCAAAAGCTTTTTGACCGTATCATTAGTGATAGCTCGCTCATTGAAAAGAGAATGATCCTGGATTGCCGTGTCCGGTCAGGAGGCACAGAGACATTCAGCTCGACGGCTATCAACGATGTCGTCATCGCCGCAGGGGTGCCGTTTGGCATGATTGAATTGAAAATGAGCGTTCAGGGCCAGCCGCTTGCAAGCTGCATCGGCGACGGCGTGATTATATCGACTCCCACCGGTTCAACGGCATACAGCCTCTCGGCGGGCGGTCCGATCCTGTCGGCGAACCTGTCGGCGATCGTCATTACGCCGGTGTGTCCTCATTCGCTGAGCTTCAGGCCCATCGTGATCGATGCCGACAGCGTTGTGGAAATCGTGCCCGTACGTGTCAACGAGGGAACGACGATAACGCTTGACGGGCAGGTATCCAGAAAGTTGACCGCCGATGAT
>SDBV01011173.1_pt1 | contig 11667 bp, 6 predicted proteins | sample 2277081 | NCBI WGS metagenome assembly SDBV01 (sample SAMN10402039, study PRJNA504765) | marine sediment metagenome | isolation source: marine sediment core GS10_PC15, 223 cmbsf | place: Arctic Ocean: Southern Knipovich Ridge | collected 2010
GGTCATCAGGCCGGGCGAAACCCCCGAACCTCTCATGACGGTCCCTGACAGACTGCTTATCGCTGAGAGTTTTGGTTTCGATACAGCCTTCGTCCTCGATTTCGATCAACAGATGGCGGCCCTGTCCCCCGCGAAGTTTGTCGAGGAGGTACTTGTGGTTCGACTGGGGATAAAGGCGGTCGTCGCCGGCGAAAGCTGGCGCTTCGGCCATCGCCGGGAAGGTGATATGCCCATGCTTGGTTCCTTCGGCCTCAGCTGGGGTTTTGAAGCCCATGCGATCGATCCTTTCCTGGTTGACGACCTGCCGGTCAGCAGTACGAGGATCCGTGGAGCCCTCGCTGCCGGTGACGTCGCCACGGCCGGCATCCTCCTGGGGAGACCCCACTTTGTCCGCGGTACTGTAGTGAGCGGTGAAGGCAGGGGACGAAAACTGGGTTTCCCCACTGTAAACCTTGATTGCCACCAGATCCAGGTTCCGGGGGAAGGCGTTTATGCCGGTGGCTACCATATTGCCGGTTACTTTGAGGACAAGGGTTCAGACAGGGGAAGACCCGGTAAGGCCGCGAAGGGTGTCATGGGGCCGGCCGCCATTAGTATTGGTGATTCGCCCACCTTCGGAAACGGTTTCTTCGCTGTGGAAGCCCATCTCGTCGGCTGGGAGAAAGACCTGTACGGTGCAACTGTTACCATCGCCTTTCTTGACAGGTTGCGGGAGCAGCGAACCTTTACCCACACGGGTGTCCTTGCCGACCAGATAGCTCTGGACGTGGAAAGAGCCAGGGATCGGTACAGTGTCCATGAACTTGAGGAGATTCCGCTTTGAATCGCTCTGAAAAAACAGCATTTACAGTCGATCACAAGTACGGTCTTATCGGCTATCCCGTTGCTCATTCCATGTCTCCGGCCATCTTCAGCGCGGCTTTTACGGCAACCGGTGTAAGGGCCAGGTACGATCTTTATCCTATTCCCCCGGAGGATCTTGGCAGGGAAGTCACAAAGCTGGTCGCGAGTGGGGTCAAGGGTTTTAATGTGACTGTGCCGCACAAGACCGCTATGATACCCATGATGGAGAGGATGGACGATTCGGCCGTTCTTACAGGAGCGGTCAACACGGTTATTGTGAACCCTGACGGCCTCGTCGGATACAACACCGATATGGGAGGGTTCGGGGACAGTTTCGACTATCTGGGTGTTCCCGATATCACAGGAGCCCTGGTCCTTGTACTCGGTGCAGGTGGGGCGGCACGGGCAATTGTAGCGGCCCTGGGTCGGTTGGGTGCATCGAAGATCGTAATAGCCAACAGGTTCATCGGGGAGACCATGGAACTTTTGTCGCTGATAGCGCCTGCATTTCCGGGTGTTGAATTTGATGCCATCGGCCTGGAAGATGAGGGACTGAGCCGTGAATCTGCCGGTGCGGTACTTTGTGTTCAGGCGACCTCGTTAGGGCTTCGGAGCGATGATCCATTTCCCATGGACCCGGCCCGACTTCCTGATGGATGCTTCGTCTACGACCTGGTTTACGGAACAGGGGTGACTCCCTTTGTAGAATCAGCGCTTACCCGTGGCCACAGAGCTGCTGACGGTAAGGAAATGCTGCTGAGGCAGGCGGCCAGGAATTACTCTCTGTGGCTGGGCGCGGAGGCCCCCGTCGAGGCCATGCGGGAGGGTATGGAAAGGGAAATGAGGAAAAGGGAAAAGGCTGAGACCTAGTCTTTGACCGAGACCTGGAAAAACAGTGCCTGGTGCCTGGACCTGGGTTAAGAATCAGGGATGAGAGGCAAGATACAAGGGGAAAAATCAGGGACGAGGGACAGGGTGAAAGGGACAAGGAAAGCGCCTTCTTGTACCTTGTGCCTAACCTGTCCCTTGTATCTGAATACTTGAACTACGTCTATGACTACGACTCAGACTTGCTTCCCAGGGGAGAGGATGCCGGAAAAGGTTAAAGATATTCTTGTCATCGTAGCAGTGGTGGTCCTTGCCGTCGCGGCCTATGCGAGTACCCTGACCCACGAACTCGTTTGGGATGATATCGAGATTGTAAAGTACATAGATTCCATCGTCCAGGAGGGGGGACTGTCGGCTCTGGTGACCTCCCAGTTCTCGACCCACATCGAGGAAGGCTACGTATCCGGATACTACAGACCTGTTACCGTCGTGAGTCTGTGGTTCGATTCCATGCTTACAGGCTACTTCCCCTACTTTTATCATCTGACGAACATCTTTCTCCACGCGCTCAACACTATTATGGTCTTTGTCCTCCTGCGGTTGCTGAATATCCGGTTCGCCGCTGCTGTCGGGTCGATGATATTTGCTGTCCATCCGGTCCACTCGGAATCGGTGTCCTTTGTGTCGGGGCGCACCGATCTGTGGGCCGCTTTTTTTGTCCTCCTTGCGGTCATCACATGGGTCAGGGAGCGAAAGGGACTATCCAAAACGCCGGCCCGCGACCGGTTTTGGAGCTTAGGCGCGTTCTTCATGGCCTCCCTTTCCAAGGAAGTGGCGTTCATGCTCCCTGCCGTTCTTTTGATATGGGAGGCGGTGACTCCCGGATTCAGGCAGGCCGGGCAGCACGGGTGGTGGTCCCGGAACCGCCGATGGATCCTCGGCTGGGCCGCTGCATTTGCCTGTGTTCTGGCATTACGGTTCCTGGTGTTCGGGCCTGACCTGGGACTGGTCCAGTCCAGAGCGGGACAGGTCGGATCCGGTGAAAGCGCCTTCAGCCTTCCTCTGATCGGGAAAATGCTGTTGGTGTACCTGAGGCTTCTCGTCCTTCCCTGGCCCCTCAGGGCTTACTACGGTCCCGCCGAACTACAGATAACCGTGGCAGTGGTCCTGGGAGTCATTTTGTTCCTGTCCCTGGCCCTGTACACTTTCTTTCGGTGTGGGAAGGATTGCGCGGTCCAGGGTGTGGCGTGGATCGTTCTTTTTCTCGTGCCGGTCCTGGGGGTGGCGGCCAGAGGCGGGGCTCTGCTGGCCGAACGGTTTCTCTATCTTCCTTCCGTGGGGCTTAGTCTTCTTGTGGGAGCCATAGCGACTGGACTGGCTGTGAACCGCAGGGTCGGAACCGCAGTCATCGGTCTCATGGTCGCCCTGATGATGGTCGGTTCGGTGAAGCAAAGCGCAGTCTGGAGGAACGAGATCACACTGTTTAAAGAGCTCGTGAAGGTCTCCCCCATGACGCCCGGTGGCCATTACAACCTGGGGAACGCTTATTCGGCCCGGGGCATGCAGCTCGATGCCATACGGGCCTATCGGCGGGTAGTCGGTATTGACAGCGGCTACTACAGGGCCTATTTCAACCTGGGTAATTCTCTGGCCGCCCTCGGACGCTACGATGAGGCGGTCGAGGCATTCCGTGAGGCGCTGAGGATCAAACCCGATCTCATCCCCGGTTATGTCAACCTCGGTTTCGTCCTCATGAAAAGGGGGAAGTTTGAAGAGTCCGCCGCGCTCTACAGGGAAGGGATACGGTATGCTCCCGGTGATGCCAGGCTGCATCTGAGCTTGACCCTCGCGTACCTGAAAGCGGGGGACCGGCAGGCGGCCCATGATCACCAACGCGTGCTCGAAAGGGAGAATCGAGCCCTGGCTGAGATTATAAATAGATCTCTTCTGGAAGGGGAAGGAGAGAATTGAAAAGCGGGTCTGAACGAAGCAAGCGAGAGGGCATGAAAAACCGGTTAACAGTCACGCCGACTTGTCGCATCAAAGCTGAAAGCGAAGACGGACGGCGTGATCGAGGTTTTCCGACGCGCTGCCAGTTGCTCATTTCCAGGAAGAGGCGAAAAAACAACCTTTTTGATGCTCCTAGATCAAGTTTTTCGGAAGTGGCATTTAGACTGAAAAGGGGAAATTTGTGGCACATTTGGTAGTTCACTGCGGTGATGCACCGGTTAAATGCTCTTGTTTTCAAGAAAAAGCCCAAAATTGATGACTTCGCAAAAAGTCATCAATGCGCCCCGTGCGGGGCGCCCAAATCAATGACCGTCAATGTAAGTCATTGATTTGTAAGGAAAGTTAAAATCACACTTTTCGCTTTCCGAAGAGCAAAAAACCACGAATGGACTTTTTGCGACCCTATCAAAATTACGAGCTTTCCGTAAAACTCACAGTCACGCCATGGCGTGATCGAAGGTTTTCCGACACGCTGCCAGGGTCGGTCCGAGCCAATCGCGGTTTTCGGGTATGTGCAGAGCCTTGACAAAAAGCCTCGCGGCAAATAGCCTATGTTCAATAAAAAATGCGGGATCCGGCCGCAGAGGAGTTAAGAGATATGGCAGCAACGCGTTTGGGCGAGATGCTCGTTAAAGCCAAGATCATTTCTGAAGACCAGTTGAAACAGGCCCTGGAGGAACAGAGCAAGTCCGGGGGCCGGCTGGGCTATAATCTGGCTAAACTGAATATTCTCGAGGAAGCGGAGATCGTCTCCTTTCTCAGTAAGCAGTACGGAGTTCCGTCTATCAACCTGGTGGAGTTCGAAGTCGATACGGGCATCATCAAGCTGATACCGGGCAAGACCGCCAAAAAGTACCAGCTCATCCCCATTAGCCGGACAGGGGGAACCCTGACCCTGGCCATGGCCGATCCCACCAACGTTTTCGCCCTGGACGATATCAAGTTCATGACCGGCTACAACGTGGAGCCTGTGGTTGCCTCCGAGACCGCCATTGAGGACGCCATCATGAAATATTATGAGAGCGGAGGACTGGGGGCCGGCAAGGCCAATATCGCCGCCGGCGATTATTCGCTGGATGACCTTGACTCAGCGGGGTTCGATGGGGAGATGGAAGTGGGGGACATGATAGACGTGGATGAGTTCGACGACCTCGTCCAGACCGCGGCCGACGATGTGGAAGTCATAGAGAGTTCCAATGATGACCCCCTCAACCTGGAGGTCGACGCGCCCATCGTCAAGCTTGTCAACGGCATACTTATCCGGGCCTACAAAATGAAGGTGAGCGATGTCCACGTCGAGCCCTACGAGAAAGTCATGCGCATCAGGTACAGACTGGATGGTGTCTGTAAGACGGTGATGAACCTGCCCCTGAAGATTCGGAACGCGGTTATCTCCCGTATCAAGATCATGTCCAAGCTCGACATAGCTGAACGGCGCCTGCCCCAGGACGGGCGGATCAAGATGAAACTGGGTAAAAGGGCTGAGATCGATTTTCGTGTGTCGGTCCTCCCCACGCTGTTCGGCGAGAAGATAGTCCTGAGGCTCCTGGACAAGGCCAACCTCCAGCTCGACATGACAAAGCTGGGTTTCGAGGAACAGGCCCTCGCGAACTTTCAGGACGCGATCCACAAGCCCTTCGGGATGGTGCTGGTCACGGGTCCCACGGGAAGCGGCAAGACAACGACGCTGTATTCAGCCCTGGCGGAACTCAATACCGAAGACGTCAATATCATGACCGCAGAGGACCCAGTGGAGTTCAACCTCATGGGGATCAACCAGGTCCAGATGCACGACGAAATCGGACTCAATTTCGCCGCATCCCTCCGCTCGTTTCTGAGGCAGGACCCGGACATCATCCTTGTCGGGGAGATCCGGGACTACGAGACTGCCGAGATCGGGATCAAAGCCGCCCTCACCGGACACATGGTACTTTCAACCCTTCATACCAACGACGCGCCGGCTACCATAAACCGGCTCCTCAATATGGGAGTGGAGCCCTTCCTGGTAGCTTCCGCCGTGATCATGGTCGTGGCCCAGCGTCTTGCACGGTGCGTGTGTGAGAACTGTAAAGAGGTCATTGAAGTCCCTGTCAAGGCTCTTCTCGACGTGGGGTTCAAGGAGGAGGAAGCTTCGACCATAACCTGTTACAAGGGGGAAGGTTGCAGCGCCTGCGGCGGTACCGGCTACAAGGGCAGGGTGGCTCTCTACGAGGTCATGACGGTCAACGATCATGTCAAGGAGATCATCCTCCAGGGCGGTACAACGTTTGAGATCAAGGAAGCGGCCATTGAGGGGGGCATGAAGTCCCTTCGCATGAGCGGTCTGGAGAAGATCAAGGAAGGCATGACCACCATAGAAGAGGTCCTTCGCGTGACCTTCGGGGACTGAATCTTAATTTAATATTTGCAGCGTGACGAGGTTTTCAGGCATGCTGCAAATATTGATGACTTCGTAAAAGTCATCAACGCGCCCCGGGTGGGGTGCCCAAATCAATGACCGTTAATTAAAGTCATTGATTTGTGAGGAAAGCGAAAATGACATTTTTCGCTTTCCCCAAAGAAATCATAGGGCACAAAAAGCCACGAATGGACTTTTTGCGACCCTATCAATATCGGGAGAAAATAATCCATGGATGAACCCACGATTAACGGGACCGGAACAGCTGACGATTCACAGAAAACGCCGGGTATCCACCAACTCCTGAAATTCATGGTGGAGAACGGGGCCAGCGATCTGCACATTACGCCGGGGACGCCCCCGCAGCTCAGGATCGATGGCGCACTGCGGCCTCTGAACGTCCCCTCACTCACCCCGCCTGAGACCAAGAAGATAGCCTACAGCCTTCTTACCGATGCCCAGAAACACATTTTTGAGGAAGATCTGGAGCTTGACTTTTCCTTCGGCGTTAAAGGACTGTCGCGCTTCAGAGCCAACGTTTTCCAGACCAGGGGATCGGTCGGGGTTGCCATCAGAACGATCCCCTTCGAGATCCTCTCTTTTGAAGATCTTAAGCTGCCCAAGATCGTTGAGGAACTGAACAAGAGGCCCAAGGGACTCATCCTTGTCACTGGTCCCACGGGAAGCGGCAAGTCCACGACCCTCGCGGCCATGGTCGATCGTATCAACTCGACGAGGCACGAGCACATCATAACCATCGAAGATCCCATCGAGTTTCTTCACCCCCACAAGAGCTGCGTGGTCAACCAGCGTGAGGTGGGGGCCGACACTTCCAACTTCAAGCGGGCTCTCAAATCCGTCCTGCGTCAGGACCCCGACATCGTACTTATCGGGGAGATGAGGGATCTCGAGACTATCGAGGCGGCCCTCTCCGTGGCAGAGACGGGACACCTGGTGTTCGGGACCCTTCACACGAACAACTGTGTCCAGACCATCAACAGGATCCTGGATGTCTTCCCGCCCTTTCAGCAGCCTCAGATCAGAGCCCAGCTTTCCTTTGTCCTCGAGGGAGTCCTGTCCCAGACCCTGATACCAAAAACAGGCGGAGGGCGGTGTTTAGCCCTGGAAATCATGATTCCCAACGCGGCTATCCGCAACCTCATTCGCGAGGACAAGGTGCACCAGATCTACTCGATCATGCAGGTAGGCCAGACCAAATTCGGGATGCAGACCATGAACCAGTCGCTTCTTGAACTGCACCTCAAAGGGACGATACCGGTAGAAGAGGTGCTTGGCAGAACGACCAACCCGGATGAGATGAGGCAGATGTTGACCCAGGCAGGTGTCAACGTCGGATGATGACCAGGATGTGCCGGAAATTTCCGGTATAATACCAGGGTTCTGTTGGGGAACTCATCCTGACTCATTGATGAGATTTTCGGAATAGGTTATAAAGGGATTTCGGATGAAGATAACCAGGTGGTGAACTGGGAGGAGACCCATGCCTGAGTTCAATTGGGAAGCAACAAGCAGCACTGGAGACAAGAAGAAGGGCACAATGGAGGCCGCCAACTCGGAAGCGGTACACGCCGCTCTCCGCAGGCAGGGTCTGAGTCCCACTAAGGTCAAGGCCAAACCGAAGGAGATCAAGATCAGCATCCCCGGTTTCTCGGAGAAGGTCAAGGATCGGGACATCGTCATCTTTACCCGGCAGTTCGCAACTATGATCGATGCCGGCCTGCCGTTGGTCCAGTGTCTGGAGATCCTTTCGAGTCAGACCGAAAACAAGACTCTTGGCAAGGCCCTGAGTACGGTCCAGAACGACGTCGAGGGCGGGGCGTCCTTCGCCGAGGCGCTGGACAAGCATCCTAAAATATTCGATCAACTGTATGTCAACATGGTGGCAGCCGGCGAGGCGGGAGGTATCCTGGATACGATCTTGAACCGTCTGGCCGCTTATATGGAAAAGGCCATGGGGCTCAAGGCGAAGGTCAAGTCAGCCATGGTCTACCCCATTACCATCATGTGCGTCGCGGTCGGTGTCATTGCCATCCTCATGATTTTCGTTATTCCCAAGTTCGCTACTATGTTCACCGGCTTGGGGGGTCAACTGCCCACAATTACGCAAATAGTGATCGACATGAGCTTTTTCGCAGCCAGCTACAAGATGTTTTTCGTCATTGGTGGTTTTTTCGGAGCCAGCTTTCTTTTTAAGCGCTTCTACGCGACAGAGAAGGGCAATAGGTTAATGGACGGTATTTTTCTCAGGGGGCCTATCATAGGGCCCCTTATAAGAAAGGTTTCGGTAGCGAAGTTCACACGTACCCTGGGAACTATGCTGTCATCCGGAGTTCCCCTGTTGGAAGCCCTGGATATCTGCGCCAGGACAGCCGGCAATAAAGTGGTTGAAGAGGCTGTTTTTTCGACCAAGGACAGTATCGAAGAGGGTAAGACCATCGCAGAACCACTTGAGGAAACGGGTGTTTTCCCCCCCATGGTCGTACAGATGATAAGCGTTGGAGAGGCCACCGGTGCGCTGGACGCCATGCTCAACAAGATCGCGGATTTTTACGATGACGAGGTCGATACCGCAGTGGATGGTCTGACCTCTATGATGGAACCGGTGATGATGGTATTTTTGGGAGGTGTCATCGGGTTCGTGGTCATCGCCATGTACCTGCCAATCTTCAAGATGGCCACCCTAGGGTAGCCGTTTCCATGGTATCGGCTTCCGGGAACCTCCGTTCCCGAGCTACGCAGGAACTTGGACTCCTGCTGAAGTACCTCATGGTCTTCAGGGTGGCGACCGTCACCGTGCTTCTGGGTGTTACGGTGCTGATCCAGATCAAGGGGAGCCAGGTTTTCTTTTTTGCTCCCCTCGTCACGATTTATCTGATCATCGTTGTGGTTTACCTCCTGACTATCTTTTTGGCTGCTATTTTCAACCAGGTTCAGAACCTGACCACTTTCGCTGTTTACCAGGTCGGGACCGATCTTCTGCTTTATACGCTCATCGTGTTCTTCACGGGCGGACACAGCAGTCCCTTCCCCTTTCTCTACCTCTTCTCCATCCTCTGGGCCGCCCTGGCCCTGAGGGGAGGCGGTTACTGGACCGCATCCTTCTCTGCCATCCTCTACGGAAGCATCGTGGACCTTCAGTATTATCGGATCCTCATGCCGCCTTACGGCAGGGAACTGATGGACATCCTCATGGTGAACCCATGGGACATCATGGGCAGGATATTTCTGAATATTATCGCTTTTTACGCTGTCGCTTTTCTGGGGCACCAGATCGGGTACCGTTACCGCACAGCCAGGAAAGAATTAAGTGAGAAGACGGTGGATCTGGAAAAGCTTCAGTCCTTGAGCGATGTGGTTTTCGAGAGTATGACCAGTGGGATCGTTGTGCTGGATGAAAGGGGCAAGATCCGGTCCATGAACTCCGCCTCGGTCCGGATGCTCGGGCTGGAGGGACCGTCGATGGCAGGTTCCAATACCTCCGAGGTTTTCCAGGGCATCCCCATTGAGGATCTGCTGGAGAAGGCTCCGGACAGGGGGCTCAACCGGTGGGAGGGTTTTTTTACCGACGATGGTGGTCAGGAGAGAACCTTGGGCCTTTCCATCTCACCCCTCAAGGAACCTGAACTCGGATATGTGGTGATCTTCACGGACCTTACCGAACTGAGGGAGATGGAGGACAAACTGAGAGTCACCGAGAAGCTGTCGGCCATAGGGAGGATGGCGGCCAGTATCGCCCACGAAGTGCGAAACCCCCTCGCGTCCATGAGCGGTTCCATCCAGATGCTGAGACAGGACCTGGACTTGGGAAGTGAGGATCTCAAACTCATGGATATCGTGCTGAAGGAGACTGAAAGGCTCAACGTCCTGGTGGGCGATTTCCTGGCCTACGCCCGCCCCCCAACTCCTCGTTTTGTGGATGTGGACTTGCGCGAGATCATCCAGGACGTGGTCATGCTTCTTCATAGCACCACTATCGGGTCCGACATCAACATCTCCACCGAACTGCCCGAGGAAAGGGCCATCCTGTCTGTTGACAGGTCTCAGGTGCACCAGATCATCATGAACCTGGTGAAGAATTCAACCGAAGCCATCGACCGGAACGGTAATATCACCATATCACTCAGCAGGCTCGACAACAGCCCTGAAGGGGATAGCATTCTCGCCGTGTCGGACGACGGCCCCGGCATCCCTGAGGAGGTCCTGCCCCGGATCTTCGAACCGTTCATTACTTCCAAAGTCAGCGGTACAGGGCTGGGGCTTGCCATCGTGTACCAGTTGGTGCAGATTCATAAGGGTACTGTGGACATTCAAACGGAAGAGGGGCTGGGGACGAAGATATCTATCCACCTGGCTCCCTGGAGAACTCAATGAAAGGCAGCAAAAAGGGACGGATCCTGGTCGTCGATGACGAGCGGTCCATGAGGGAGATGCTCGAGATTTTCCTGGGCAGGGAGGGGTACGAAGTCGTGGGATATTCGTTGGCCGGCGATGCCCTCGCGGGCTTAGCCGAGGACCAGGACTTTGATCTCATTATCACCGACATCAACATGCCCGGGCTCACCGGCCTGGATCTCCTGAGGACCGTCAGCCGGCTCGAAAAAGATATCCCTGTCATAATGATAACAGCGTACGGTTCTCCTGACTCGGCAGTTGAAGCCATGAAGCTCGGGGCGGCGGACTATATCACCAAACCGTTCCGTATTGAGGAGATCAAGGCCCGCATTAGCGCCGCGGTGGAGCGCAGAAAACTGGCCGAGGAGAATGTTGAGCTCCACCGCCTTCTCGATAAGCAGTTCGGGTTCGAAAACATCGTGGGCAAGAGTGCTGAGATGGAGATGGTCTTCGAGATCATCCGCCGGGTCGGCCCCATGGACAGTACGGTTGTGATCTCCGGTGGGAGCGGCACAGGCAAGGAGCTCATTGCGAGGGCGCTTCACCACCACGCCACGGGAAGGAAGGGTCCCTTCGTTTCCGTGAACTGCGGCGCCTTGGTGGAGACCCTGCTTGAGAGCGAATTGTTCGGTCATCGTAAAGGTTCTTTCACGGGAGCCGATTCCGACAGGCGCGGCCTTTTCGAGACCGCAACGGGGGGCACGCTGTTTTTGGACGAGATCACGGAGACTTCCAGCAGCCTCCAGGTAAAGCTGCTTAGAGCCGTTCAGGAACGGGAAGTGCTTCCGGTGGGCGGTACGATTCCCATAAATGTCGATGTGAGGATCATAGTCGCCACTAACCGTGACCTTTCCGAGGAGATCCGGGCCGGCCGGTTCCGGGAGGACCTTTACTACAGGCTTAACGTGATCCACATTCAGATCCCACCTCTGAGGGAGCGTAGCGAGGATATCCCCCTGCTCGTGGAGCATTTCCTCGGCCGGTTGGCGGATCGTCAGGGAAGAACCTACTCTTCGGTCGCACCTGAAACCATGAAGCGTCTAATGGAGTATAGCTACCCGGGGAACGTGCGGGAACTGGAGAACATTGTGGAAAGGGCTGTCGCCCTTGGCGAGGGCGATTCCTTCACGGTGGACCTCCTGCCTGACGAAGTACTGAGGGCACCAACGGCCAGG
>SDBV01011174.1_pt1 | contig 11667 bp, 8 predicted proteins | sample 2277081 | NCBI WGS metagenome assembly SDBV01 (sample SAMN10402039, study PRJNA504765) | marine sediment metagenome | isolation source: marine sediment core GS10_PC15, 223 cmbsf | place: Arctic Ocean: Southern Knipovich Ridge | collected 2010
CTTCCTCTCTTGTATATCCTTCTTGGGCTTTCAAGGCCTCTTCAGTGATTGCCTCTAAATCTTCTCGTGAATATCTTAATTCTTCTTTACTCATTTAGAAATAGTTCTCCATTAATTTATAAACTTATTTATTAGCTTTCTCAACAACTTTCTTTTCAGCTGTTTTTTTCTCGTCGTCTTTTTTTGTCAAGGGTCCAACAACTTTAACTAACAAACCAGGAAGACCAGTTCCAACAGGCACAGGCTGATTCAAAATTATATTCTCGATAACACTTGCCAATTTATCCTTGCTTCCTTTTATCGTTGCGTTAACAAATTGTTTTTCAGGAGTTTCAAAAGTTGCCCTAGCCAAAATAGAAGACTTCTGTGAAATAATTCCCATTCTTGTCACACCCTTGATATCTCCAGTGTTAGTCATAGCGTCAGAAACCAATTTTAAATGTCTAATATCAATGTCCAGTCCCTGAGTATTAAGAATATTATAAATCTCATCAATTATCAATTGCCGCGCAACCTCAATTCCAAAGGTCTTAGCAACTTCATATAAGTCATTTGAAATCGTCCTATCCGGATCAACTTCTTTAAACAAAATTATATCCTTTAAATTTGTACCAAGGGTAATAATCACAAAATTCTTATCTCTCTTAACAATCAAAACCTGCTGAACTCCCTTAACCCCTGAAATAATCGTCTTCTTAAGTTTTTCTTTAAGTTGATAAATCTCCTTAAAACTAAATTCAGCAGCATTCAAAGTTATTGCATCACCTTTATCTTTAGCTGAAAATCCAAGATCATTCAATTTTTCAACAACTTTAGCAATAGAAGTATGGGTTTGCCTAAGTCCTTTCTTGTCAATCTTAATTTCAATTGATTTGCTACCAAAATCAAGATTAATCTCCGATGCTATTTCCTTCAATGTAACTTCTTTAATTTTCTCAGCAAGAATCTTTGCTTCCTTTTCATTATTATAATTCTTACTCAAATAAATCTCCATTTTTGGAGAAGACGGTTTTTTCCTTGCATCAAAAACTTCAATTAATCTCGGAAGACCCATAGTAACCTGCATTTCTTGAACACCTGCCATATGAAATGTTCTAAGAACCATCTGTGTTGAAGGTTCCCCAAAAGACTGGGCAGTAATAATCCCAATTGATTCTCCAGGGTCAATTTTTTTACCAGTATGAAGTCTTGAAACATCTAACCCGTCGTCGCCATATATAAATTGAATCACATTATTATTACTATCTCGAACAGTTCCATCATATTCAACTCTCAAATCTTGAAGTGCATTAGCAAGTCTTCTATAAAGATAGCCTGATTTAGGAGTCCTCAAAGCAGTATCCATAAGACTATCTCTTCCAGTTATTGCACCAAAGAAAAATTCATCAGGTCTCAATCCCTTAATAAAAGAATTTTTAATAAATCCTCTTGCTTTCGGAGATAAATCTTTTCTCTTAAAAAAAGATAAAGTTCTATCAGTATAACCTATTTCAATTCTCTTGCCACTCATAGCCTGCTGCCCAACACAACAAGCCATCTGTGTAATGTTCAAAATATTTCCTCCACCTCCAGATTTTATCATATAGTTCACAGGATTATTTTCTGGGAACTTATCCTTAACAATCTCTCCAATTTTTGTCCTAACTTCATTTAAAATCTGAAGAATTCCAATTTCTCGAGATTCTTCTTCACTTTTTCCAGGAATCTTTTCAAGTTCTCCTTTCTCATACAATTCAATTATTTCCTCTGTCTTCTTCTCAGCTTTCTTAACAATCTCATATCCGTCGTTGATAACCTCCTGGTCAAGATCCAAATCCTCGAGCGAAATTGTAATCCCTCTATCAGAAAGATAATTAGTTCCAAGATTAAATGCCTTTCTTATTGTACTAAAAGTTTCATCTCTTCCAACAACCTTGTCCAGTTCCTTAATCAACTCTCCGTCTTCAGCCGCAAAAGTAGTCTTGTCAATCTGACCCTTAACAATCTTCCCCTCTTTAATTAAAACAGAATCATTTGAAAAATTAATCTTCGGCAAAATCTCTGAAAGAACTTCTAATCCAGTAATTGTTTTCTTCGTAGTACGCGCTTTTATTCCTGATTTGAAAAATAGCTGATTCGCATAATCTCCAGTAATTTCATCCTTGCCCAAAAGATAATTCCCTGTAATAGCATCAGAAATACATCCAATAAGATTAGAATTATTCTTCGGAGAAATAATATTTTCTTTCACATCCAAAAGAATCTTTGCCTCTGCCCGAGCCTCCTCATTCTGTGGAGAGTGAATATTCATTTCGTCTCCATCAAAATCAGCGTTATAGGGGATACAAACAGAAGGATGCAATCTAAAGGTCCTTCCAGGAAGAACTCGCACAAAGTGGGCCATTAAACTTCCCCGGTGCAGACTTGGATGTCGATTAAAAAGAACAATGTCTCCATCTTGCAAGTGTCTTTCAACTTTGTAACCCGGAATAAGTTCATTAATTATTTCTTCTTTAAGTTCAGCAGCAATCTTCTTTCTCTTCCCATCAGGACGAATAACATAATTCGCACCAGGATATTCTTGACCTTGTTCAACCAGCTTCTTCAATCTTTTAAGATTCAAATCTGTAACACTTTCAGAAACAGTAACAACCTTCGCAATCTCATATGGAATTCCAACCTCATTAAGTTGTATTGAAGGGTCAGGTGAAATAACAGTTCTACCAGAATAATTAACCCTCTTTCCCGCCAAGTTCTTTCTAATTCTTCCCTCCTTACCTTTAATTCTTTCTGTGATAGTTTTAAGCGGCTGTCCTGAACGATGCCTCGCCGGAGGAATTCTTGTAACAGTATTATCAAAAAAGGTTGTAATATGAAATTGTAGCAAATCCCACAAATCCTCAATAATAACTTCTGGTGCCCCTGCATTTAAATTCTCCCACAATCTTTGATTAGCTCTAATTATGTCAGAAAGCTTATGTGTTAAGTCATCCTCACTTCTCTCGCCAGATTCTAAGATAATGCTTGGTCGAACAGTTACAGGAGGAACCAAAAGCACAGTAAGAATCGCCCATTCTGGCCTACATGACTGAGGATCAACACCAATTTTTTTAAACTCATCATCAGGAATCTTTGCAAGAATTTCTCTAATCTCCGTCGGAAAAAGCCTTTTCTTTCCAATAAAAAAACTTGTCGGCTTATCTAATTTTACTTTTTCATTAGCAACACCGCAATACGGGCACTTCCGTGCATCCTTCGCTTTTTTTGCTCTTTCGCTAGGTGAATATTTTTCTAAGAATTTCTCAGTTAGCATAAGCTTCCCACATTCCCTACAAAAACACCTAAGTCCAAGTTCAACAATTGGAATATATTTCAAATGCATTACTGGTCTTGCTAAGTCAATGCTTCCAGGATGCCCCAAACACTCTTTCAATCTTCCACCACAAGTCCTACATCTAACTCCTGGATCAATTGCTCCCAAACGCAAATCCATCAATCCCCCGTCAACAGGATAACCATCAATATTATATAACTCAGGGGTCACAATCTTCGCAACAGAAATTTTCTTAACAATCTCAGGGCTAAGCAATGAAAAACCTACTTCCCCGATTTTTTTCCGAACTGGTTTATCTATCATTATTCATATTTGTTTTTTAATTTTAAACTAGTGTGAATGTGCAATCCTTGCAATTCCTCCAAGAGCAACTTGAAAGCATATGAAACTTCAACAGGCTCAACATCCTCGCTGTTGCAGACAGGACAAATTACTTTATCTCGAATATTGTCGTCAATACCAATGCTTCCGCACTCAATGCAAATTGGAAGAACAACTTTATCCGAGTCATATCTTTCTTTCAAAAGCAACGAAGCACCGTGAGCAACTAAAGCTTGCTGTTCCATTTCTCCAAGTCTTAATGCACCACCACGAGATCGACCTTCAATCGGTTGCCTTGTCAAAAGTGCAACTTTTCCAGACGCCCTTCCGTGCATCTTGTTTCCAACCATATACTTTAATTTCAAATAATAAAGATTCCCCACAAATATTTTCGCTTGCATCTTTTTGCCAGTAATCCCATTATACATTGTTTCTTTCCCATCATAACTAAATCCAAGTTGCTCAAGCTGGTCTTCGAGTTCTCTTTTCCCTTTTCCAGAGAACGAAGTTCCGTCAATTATTTCGCCCTTCAAACATCCAACTTTCCCAGCTAAAAGCTCAAGCAAATACCCTACAGTCATCCTGCTCGGGAGCCCGTGTGGATTGAAGACAATATCTGGTTTGACTCCTCTTGACGTAAATGGAATATCATTTTCTGGAACTATTAATCCAATAACTCCTTTCTGTCCGTGTGAAGTAGCAAATTTATCCCCCAACTCAGGAATCCTTAAATCTCTCGTTTTAACCTGCACAATTTTATTTCCCTCGCTATCCTCTGTAACAAAAACAGCATCGACAATTCCCTTTTCTTCTTGTCTCATAGTAATACTTGATTCTTTTTTTGTCTTAACAGAAATTTCCCTAACTTCTGAAAGAAACTTCGGCGGTGACATTTTTCCAATAAGCACATCCCCCTCATCAATATTTGCCTCTGGATAAATAATCCCATCATTTTCCAAAAGCCTATAACTAGATTCCATCTTGTAACCAGAAGTATCTTTCTCTGGAATCGCTATCTCATCTTTCAATCCTCCAGCATAGTTCATTTCAATTGCGTTATAAGGACGAAAATAAAAACTTCTTCCAACACCCCTATCCAAAGAACCTTTGTTAAAGACCAAGGCGTCTTCCATGTTATACCCTTCATAAGTCATAATGGCTACTGTAAGATTCTGTCCAGCAGGATAAGTATCAAGAGTATCATAAACAAAACTTCGAACAATCGGCTTCTGCGGGTACTGCAGAATTGAAACATCTGTGTCCAGTCTACAATGATAATTAGCAGCATATAATCCAAGTGCCTGCTTCTGCGTCTTACTCCCCCTGTTCAACCTCGAGCTCTGATCATGATTTCCATAAGGAACCAAACTTGTTATAACCCCAAATAAATCGATATTATCTATTTCTAAATGAGTATGTTCTGGAGTTAACTCTTCCTCATAAAGTGCAACAAGCGCATTCTCTTCTTCTGCAGCGTCGAGGTATTCAATTATTCCCTGCTTCAATAAATCATTCCACTTTAATTCTCCTTGCTCAAGCTGAATTAGATGTTCATTCTTTAGTTTTGATGTTCCCTGTTCAACAATAATTAATGGTCTTAAAACTCTCCCTGCTTCTACTGAAATAGAAATAATCTCAAAATCACGATTGTTTCTTATACTTAACTGAATCGGAAGTTTGCCGTCTCTTCGTTTCTCTCTTATTTTTGCTATAAATTCTCCGGGATTTTTCACATCTCCAATAAATATCCCATTGAAAAAAATATCAGTTCCCCCAACCCCTTCTCGGTCCAATCCCATTGATTCCAACTCCTTGAGAAATGTTTCCTCGTCAAGTTCAACTCTTGTAGAAACTTTGCTTAAGATAGCAAGGTTCTTCCTTAATCCAATCTCTGTTCCTTCCGGAGTTTCAATAGGACAAAACCTTCCGTAATTAGTTGGGTGTAATGTACGAGCAAGGAAATTTTCCTGGTCACTTGGAAGCATGCTTGAAACTCTCTGAAGCTGGGACATTATAGCAAGATAATTTGTCTTGTCCATGTTCTGGGTGATTCCACTTCTCTCCCCTGTCCAACTACCAGTAGCAATTGCCGATTCAACTCTGTGCGAGAAAAAAGTCGACTTTGCAATTATCCGAATAGAAAAAAACTTTTTCCTCTTTGACGATTTTTGAAGCGAGTATTGAATATCACGAATAAGAATCCCAAGATTAACTCTGAACAAGGTTGCCAATAAATCCCCTGATAACCTCACCCGTTTGTTAGCATAATGATCTTTATCTGTTTGTAAATTTGGATTTTCTTTAACAATCAAAAATTGTTTTATCAGTTTACAAAGCGTAATCGCTTTCCTAATCCTGTCCTCTTTTTTCTGCCCAATATGCGGGAAAAGATATGAATCAACTCTCTGTTTAACTCTATCAAGAATCTCTTTCTTTGTTCCCTGCAAATTTGTTTTTTCTGCAATATACATCATTGCATCTTCCTTAGTCGCGAGATTAGCAAATTCATATAAGTTCACAATCACGCTGTCTGTCTCTTTACCAATATACTTTGCAATATCAGACTCTTTAGTTAAACCAAGAGCCTTAAGAATAACAATTGCTGGCAAATCTCTGAACCTACTGAAAGAAACATCCAACAATCCTTCCTTGTTTTCAGAAATAGTCACAGGAATCCTGTATGTCCCTTTCAATGAAAAGAGCCGCAAGTTTAAATTCCCTTTAGAATCTGTTTCAATAAACGGCTGGTTTTCAGAAAGGTCCTCAGCCATAATCATAACTCTCTCATTCCCGTTAACAATAAAATATCCTCCAGGGTCTAAGGGGTCAGAATAATTCTTAATAAGTTCTTCCTTTGACATGCCATGAGTATTACACGCTTTGCTCTTAACCATAATTGGAATCTTCCCAATCTCTACAGTTTCAGAATCAATTTGATCACCTTTTCTTACAGTTATTTCAAGAGTGATGGGTGCAGAATAAGTAAGATTTCTAATCCTTGCATCGTAAGGCAGGATTGGCGAAGAACTTCCGTCAGCCTCGATAATCTTCGGCTTTTCAACCTTCACTTTCCCAAGCGTTATTTCAAAGTCATCACTCTCAATACCCTCTGAAATTTCACTCACAATCTCCTGCATTCTATTCTCAATAAAATCATCAAAAGAAATCAAATTCGATTCAACCAGCGAATGCTCGGCAAGATACTTTTTTACAACTAAATGATTATCATTCTTTACCATGATTATACAACCACCCGGAAGTATTCTCCGCCCGGTCTCTCAATTTTAATTATATCCCCTACAAGACATCCCTCTGGCAGCGCAGGGTCACTCAAAAAAATCTTCGGCAACTGTGATTTAGAAATATTAAATTTTTTTAAAAGCTCTTCAGCATCTTTATCACTAAGCTTGATGTGTTTGGGTTGTAGAATATGCATTTTGAGGGGTTTTTGGGATACAAAATTGTTAGTGAATTTAACAACTTAACAATAATAAAAATTAACTAAAATTGGTTTAAAAAACTTTGGGTTATGCTGAAATATATTGAAATAAATCATTCCTAAAAAGAAACACCAAGATATTCAACCAATTCACGCGCATATGCATTTTCCACGGCTCTTCTAATGTCTTCTCTTTTTTTATTAGAATTTGTTTCTCTCCTAAGATCTCTTAAGTCTGCTCCTCCCTCATAATCCTTCCATTTTTCATAAATACCTTCAGCATTCCTTAAAAAATTTCCTGCTTCAGTAACAGGATTAAAAACAAACCTAGTACCACTACTAGTTTCTTTAGGATTAAATGAATATTCTTCCCCTCCTAATGAAAGAGACATTTTTACTAAATCTAAAAATACAGGATCTGTGTCGAATTTTCCAGCAAAAGATACTTGACAAGATAAAGATTTTTCATCAAGAACAGACACATTTAATGTAGGATCAGCAAATTCTTCTTCAAAATGAATATCTATGCTTTTTGTATCCTTTCTGTAATACTCCTCAACCTTGCCATGAAGATCAGCAGGATTAATCTGGTCTAGAAGATTCACAAAGGTATTAGAAATTTCCCTTTTCAACCCACTATATCCTGGACTCGACAATCCCTCTCTTGATAAATCTTCTTCAAGTTGTTTTATATCAGAGAGATATGAAATTCCAATTGAACGTTCTTCAAGACTTATTATTGTTCTACCATCTTTGACTTCAGAGGAATAAGTATCATTCATTAATTTAATTATGCATTTATCTTTTTAAGAATTATTATCCTCCAATATATATGTGAAATTCTTAACAAGATACTTTTATAAATTAAAACTTCTAACATTTGATATGGCTCCATAGCTTCCCACGGGGATGACTCAACCTTGTTGAGCCTCAGCCTGAAGATGCTTCGCAGTCGCCATACGGCTCCATAGCTCAGCCTGGCAGAGCACTGGACTTTTAATCCAGGTGTCGGGGGTTCAAATCCCTCTGGGGCCATTTTATTTTGTATCATAACAATACATAAAAAGTTTTGATTTGTTAAATTCTTGGGGGGGTAGGGGGAAAACTCTGGCTCTTTGTCCACAGGTCTGAGGACTGGTGGCCTCAACTAAGTTGAGCTATTACCTCTACCCTTTTTTAAAAATATTAAAAAGAGTGTAACAATTAATATAAACATTTGAGTATTAGATAATTTATGAGAATTGATGAGATAAGGGCAAAGGATGTTCACAAGATTGTTGAAATTGTGGGTGAAATATCTTCTATTGGTGAAGTAGAACATCGAATTGTCGGAGGACATTGGGAATGTCAAGCTTGCGGAGCTATGATTCATAAGATGTGTTCAGTAGAAGATGACAAAATGAATTATCCCGAACGATGCGTATGTGGAAATAGGATTAAAAAAAGGTTTAGTTTAACTTCTAAGGAATTTGCTGATATTAGGAAAATTAAAATTAAGGAATTTGAGGAAGTGTATGGATTATTATTAATCCCCTTGTGTGTTTGGATTGATGAAACCTTGCTGGATAAGAGAAAAAAATCAATTAATGAGGGAGATAAAATAAAAGTTAAGGGGATGATAATCTTATCAAAAAACGAAAAAAATCCTTATGTTCAGATTGCCAATGAAATTTTAGATATTTAAATAAAATGAGAACAACACATAGGGGGTTATCAGGATGAGTTTAACAAAGTTGTACAAGATAAGGCAATGCAACAAATTTAAGAAGTATTTATTGTTTCAAGAAATATGAAACCATATACTGACTCTTGGGCTTTATTTTCCAAACAATTGGGAGAATTATATGATTTTTCCTTACTTTCTGCTTATGCTATCCCGAGTTTAAAAAAACATTTAAATGATGTACAAGGAAATACTCCTATAAAGACCATGATTGTTCCAGATTTTTATAGATTTGACGAATCAAATAAAAATAGATTAAATAACTTTATTAAAGATTATGAGGAACACCTTTCTTCTTATTTTCTAATTACTGCTTTTAGTTTTTTTGAAGCTTATGTAAAAGGAGTTATTCTTGAATTAATAGATTATCATGGGGGAAATGTTGGTTGGATGAATAATACAAATCAAAAATTTAAAAATATAGAAATGGAGATGATTAAAAATGGTTCCATTAAACATGTAAGGTCCTTAATGGAACCTTTTAGAAAAGATAAAAAAGGAAAATATTTGGATAAACAAAAAATTCTTAAAAATTATAATTATGTTTTTCCAAGTCAAAAAATGTCTATATATGGAATTTCCCAGTTAATCTCTAAGATTAAAGATTTAGGTGCAAAGCAAATACCTATCTTTTTAGAACGTGTTTTTAGTTTAAATCTCAGTAAAAAAAGAAGATTCCATAATATTAGAGAAAAAAGAAATAATATTGCTCACGGAAAGAAATTAAAGCTTTCCTTAAGAGAATCTAGGGCTATGGCAAAATCATTAAGAGAGATGTCAGTTGAAATTGATAAATTCTTTCTTAGAAATTATTTTATTTTAGAGTTTATCAAATAATAAAATTCTTAATGTTCCAATGTATGTGTTTATGTTATATGGGCATAAGTTTAAAGAGAGTTAATTCTTGAGGGGCACATGAACCAAGATATGATTAATTTTATGCAGCAATTTGTAAAAGAAGTGAAACCTAATGAATCTTTATCAGGATTTTTAAAAAAAAGATCCCAAGAGAATCAAAAAACATTGGGTTCTCCAAAAAATTATTTCTTCCTTACTAGTTTATGCGATCCTATGAAAGATTTTGTTAAAAAGAAACTTCCAGAACAAGAGAGCACTATTGATTCAAAAACAAGAAAAATTAGAGGGAACAAATTACATAGATTTGCAAAGAATTGGTTTCAACAAATGGAAGGTTGTGAAGCTTCCGAATCTAATTTGGATGGAGTTTATTTTGGACTTCCAGTAGTTGGAAGAATTGATGCAAAGATAAATGGTTCTATTGTAGAACTAAAAACGAAAGAATTTATTCCTACAAGTATAGAAGAGATTTTTCAAAGATGTCCGGGGGATATAGAACAATTATGTTTCTATTCTGTACTTGATCCAATGAAACCCAAGGAAAATTACCTTATTTTCTTATCTCATGGGAGACCTTTTGAAGTAAAAGCATTCAAAATAAAAATAAAAGACCACAATAAAATAAAAGGTGTGCTTAAAAAAAGAATTGATGAGCTAAGCGAAGCATTAAAAAAAAATAATCCCTCTATCTTGGGTAGTTGTAGATATTGTTGGGAAGGTTGTTCTTTGAAAAGAGATGGTTTTTGTGAGTGGGATATGATTCCTAGAAAAGAATGCGAGGTTTCAGATTTTATTGACATATTTGAAGATTCTTCATTTGCCAAGAAGTTTGAAAAATCAATTAATTCTTGGGATGGTGAGTCTGAGACAATCCCCTTATATGGTATCCTTTTATCTAGGAAATATTTTCATAAAAATATTTTGGGATTAGAGGACCCTTTCAAAAAAAGTGCAGAGGAAATAAGAAATGAAGATTATATAAAAGAATTAGTTTTTGATTTAAAACAAAGCTACAAACCTTTACAAGCAGATATCCCCCAACCCCTGTGTCCAGAAGTTTTATTTTCAAAAAATAACTGGATTAATTATATAAGTTCATCAAATTCTACAGGGGAAGTGCTGCCGTTTGTTGTTTGCACTAATGAGTATGATTATCCTGGAGTACTCACATCTCCTCCAAGATATAGATTGGCAGAATTAGGAATAGTTGCATCTCTTTTCAAGAAATCGAAAGGATTGATTTTTATTTATTACCCAAAAATTCAAGGAGGACAATATCGTGTATTTGAAATAAAATATTCTTTTGGAGAGATGTGTCGAAGTAAAATTGAAGAAGTGATTAATATCTTAAAATCTGAAGATTCAAATTTAGTCCAAAATTTGCCAATGTGTCCCTACTATTTCCATAAAGAAGGATGTAATTTTAAAGAAATTTGTCCAGAAAATTAGTAAGTATTGAAATTTCACTTGCGTAGGCGTAAAGTTTTCAGATTATCTAATTCCTATATACAAGCGATAGCGAGTCTAATTAACAAACCCCTTCAACTTCCCTTCCAACTCTTCAGAACCAATTGACCCAACAAAGTGTTCTACTGGTTCTCCTTCCTTAAACAAAACAAGATTCGGAATAGAACTAATTTCAAACTTTTTCGCAATCTCTTGATTGTCCTCAACATTAACTTTCCCAAACTTAATCTTTCCCTCAAACTTTTCACTCAATTCTTCAATTATAGGACCCATGGCAATACAAGGCATACACCATTCTGCAAAAAAATCAATCAAGACAGTTCCCTCTTTCACAAAATCCTCAAACTTACCATTCGTCAACTCAGGCACTTTATCATTATCTGTCATGATTTTAGTGAATGTCTGAGATTTATAAAATTTTGGTTATTTATCATAGAACATGAGATTTTTATTAAATATCTTATCAAAATTAATATCCAACTTTCTTAATTTTATTCCAGATTCAGCAAAAATTTCTCTTGTTAATGAATCAGGTTCATCATACAT
>SDBV01011175.1_pt1 | contig 11667 bp, 15 predicted proteins | sample 2277081 | NCBI WGS metagenome assembly SDBV01 (sample SAMN10402039, study PRJNA504765) | marine sediment metagenome | isolation source: marine sediment core GS10_PC15, 223 cmbsf | place: Arctic Ocean: Southern Knipovich Ridge | collected 2010
TGTCGCCGCTCCGTGTCCCAGAAACTCATCCGTTCCCTCGCTCGTCCACTCAAAGTTGGCTGGCTCTACGTCCAGTTAGATCCGGGCTCAAGAAAGGGGCAGAACTCTCGCGAGGCCGTTCATTGGCGCTGCACGAATGGTCACCCGCACTTCGGCGGGCGAATCACTGATCTTCATTTCCTCCCTGCCAGCATAAACGCACTGGCGCTACTTCGCTGCGCGGAGAATACAGAAACAGGGCCTGAATGAGAATCAAGGTACTGCAGCCGATACCAAACAGCCGAGCCCAATCGGTCCATGGTGGTGTCTGGAATTGAAACTCGGCGCTTCGGGCGGTTCCGGGCATCGGTGAAAGAGAACCGGTCGAGGTGCTCCGCCGCTGTAAAGACAACGCTTGATGCCGAGCTACCCTCGGGCGATGACCACGGACGCGAAGACACACGCCAACCGCCGCAACGCCCTCCGGTCCACCGGGCCGAAAACGCAAAGAGGCAAGGCGGCATCTCGCCTGAACGCTCTGCGACACGGACTCACTGCCGAGACGGTGGTGCTGCCCAACGAGGACGCCGACGCCTACGTCGAGCTTCGGCGGCGACTCCACGAGGAACTGGACGCCAAGAGTACTCTCGAAGCGGCAATCGTGGACCGGATCGCGGCGCTCTTCTGGCGACTGCGCCGGTTGGGACGGGTCGAGCTGGATTTGTTCGAGTGGGAGCGAGAAATGGCGGGTGTGTATTGCAGCCTGATGGGGAAACCGGAAGATCCCGAACAGGGCCTTGGACTCGCCTTCATCCACTCAGCAGGCCATTCCGACGCCTTCTCTCGACTCTCCCGGTATGAAATTGGGCTGGATCGCGCCTTGCACCGCGCCGTCCATGAGCTAGAGCGGCTCCAGGCGACTCGTCGGGGGCAGCCCGTCGTCCCACCTCTCGCCGTGGACGTGAACGTCTCAGCCGACGCGCGGTAGGTGGGTTCGTTTCGTAATCGCCACCCGCGTAGTGTAACCCGTCAAGCAAAGTCGGACAGTCAGGTGCTCTAAACTAAGAGACACTTCAGGGGGTCTAGAACCCCTAGGAGAGTCTCGATATGACGAAGAAGGAGCAGTCCACCGAAGCAGCAGTGGCTCAAAGGGTTGCGGCTCGAACACCCCGCCGACCAGGCGATCTTCGATGCGTACTGCATCGCACTCGACCAGGCGACGGAGCGCGTGCGGATGGTCGAACTCGCACTTCAGGACTGGGCGTCGATCGAACCCTACGCAACCCCGGTGTCCTGGCTGCGCTGCTTCCACGGAATCGACACGGTGACGGCCATGACACTGGTCACCGAACTGCACGACTTCCGACGCTTTCGTCGGCCTCGAGAGCTGATGTCGTATCTGGGACTGATTCCGAGTGAACATTCGAGTGGGGGGCATACGCAGCGCGGCGGGATTACCAAGACCGGCAACGGTCACGCGCGTCGCGTTCTGATCGAGTGCGCCTGGCACTACCGGCATCAAGCGTGGGTGAGCCAGGCGCTTCAGCAGCGCCGGGAGGGACAGCCGGCGCGTGTGATCGCGATCGCAGACCGGGCGCATCGCAGGCTGAGTGGGCGCTATCAGCGGATGACCGCACGCGGCAAGGAGCACAACAAGGTTGTGGTGGCGATTGCACGTGAACTGGTTGGCTTTCTTTGGGCCACGCTGGTAGTCGAAGAACGGGCAGCCGTGTAGTTCAGTAAACGAGGTTGGGGTGGGCGAAACGAGCACGGCTCTGAGGAGACGCGGCCCAGCTTTGCGCAGGTCGGCCAACGCCTTCTCGACGCGCGATAGAAGAGAGCGTCCCTCACGACGGAGCACGGTCATGCGGCTCTGCGTCAAGCAACCCGCGAATATCAGAGTGACTCGTCGTCGAAGCGATCTCGTCTCGCCTCCCCGGCCTCCTCCACGTGGGACGGAGGTATTGACAACGGTCGTTCCATATCAGCTGGGTTCTTGGTGATGTTTGATAAGTCGTATTCGGTAAAATGGCGCTAATAGTAGGGAAAGTCACCCGATTGAGTGTAAATCTGGGCCTCGCCGCCGTGCGGCAACTGCGATGCCGATCAGAACATGACCTACAAGCCCTGCTAAGGTGACCAACAGGCGATAGGAGGAACTCGATGCCGGATCCGAGAGCGTTCATCAGTTTCGATTTCGACCACAACCTGACCCAGAAGAACCTATTCGTCGGACAGTGCTCGACGGACTCCCCGACGCCGTTCTCCGTGGAGGACTGGTCGTCGAAGGCTCCGCTAGCGCAGGCGGAGTGGGAAAAAAGGCTCAAGGCGAAGATCAACGCCTGCAACATGGTGATCGTCCTCATCGGGAAGTCGATGGGAAGCGCCAGCGGCGTGGCCAAGGAGATTGGCTTCGCCAATGACCAAGACGTGCCGTTCTTCGGTGTGTACGTCGACGGTGCCGGCACCAGCAGCACGCTTCCGGCGGGGCTCGCACGCAATTGCACCATCGCCTGGGACTGGGGCAAGGTCGCGACCGCGGTCAATCAGATGATGGGCGAGGGCAAGAATAAATAGTGGAGGGGAGGACGTGCGACGTGTGCTGATCGTGGGAATTGACGACTACGCGGGAGCACCGCTCCACGGATGCGTCAACGATGCGAACACCATGCTGGGTGTTCTCGCGGCGCACGGCGACGGCTAGCCGAACTGGGCTGTCCGCATTCTAACCTCGCCAAGTGGGGCCATCACGGGAGCAACGCTGCGCGAGGCCGTCGTTAAGAACTAGCTCGGCCTCGGCGGACAAGGGCATCACACAGGCCGGGCGAAACGCCACAACGCGCGAAGGTGAGCGAACGGAAGGCGGACAAGGGACGATGGGTCATCCGAGGCCTCGCGACGTAGTATAAAAAAGGGCCTATTATCCAAGTCAGCGCGCCCATGACACCCATGAGAACGAACGGCGGCAGACAAAATTCACCATTAGGAGCGGCGCTTATGGAGCGAAACTGGGGAGCTAACGCCGTTAAGGACATGGTTTGAAATGGGGAGTACAGATACTGTAGACAAAACCATACTGCTTGAGCAGTACAAGTTGTATGTGGAAATGGCAGATCGGATAAGCCAGAGACGGCAATCTGCTAATAATTACTTTTTAACCGTTAACACCTTTTTGCTCTCATTTTTCGCGTTTTTCTCCAATGCAAGCTCAAATAAATCCGCCCTGGTTGGCCTAATTTCTCTGGCTGGCATAACGCTCTGTTACGTTTGGTATCGCCTGATTAAATCTTACAAGGGGCTTAATGGCGGTAAATTCAAAGTCATCCATGAAATGGAAAAACTCCTAGGGTACGCACCATATGACATTGAGTGGGAAAAATTAGGTCGCGGAGAAAATGCGAAATTGTACCTTCCGTTTACAAACATAGAACCATATGTTCCTGGCATTTTCGGCGCTCTCTATCTAGTGTCGATTTTAGTGCTCATTTCATATAAGAGTATATCTAACATTTTTTGTTCACAGTAAAAGGGGTCTTGCGATGGCAAAAAAGAAATCACCGTCTCAGAAGGGTAAAAAAGTTTTTTATAGCTTTGACGCCCCAGATGACAAAGTCCTAAAGGATTTTGCTGTAGGGCAAACAATAAACAAATCAACCCCTTTTAAGGCGCAGGACACATCGCTAAAGAAGGCTCAACCTAAGAGTAGATGGGAAAAAGCAGCCGAAAATAAAATTTCAAAATCTGATTTGGTTATGGTTATGCTAGGAGATAAGACTCATAAAGCTCCTGGAGTTAAGAAAGAGGTAGCGATCGCTAGAAAACACGGGATCCCAGTCGTTCAGGTAAAACCTCAAAAAAGTAACACTGAAAAGGTTAAGGATGCCGGCAGAACGTACAATTGGACAAATGACAATATGACAAAACTGCTAAAAAAGAAAAAGTGAACCAGCACTTAGGAAAAGCAACCAGCGTTTTCGGCAATGTCCGATAAAAGACATCCTGTTAGTTTGACTTGAATAGCGGCGAAACCGCCCCGTGTCGGGAGGGCTGCGGATACGTTTTGATGACCGACAACGAAAAGGAGGAAAGCTACCCGCATCGTGCAACCAGCCTGGTCTATTTTCTCGCGTTTGTCACTCTTCAAAATGCGCAATGATTCCGATACTCTTAAGAATTCGCCACACACAGGCGAATCAGTATATAGTTTCTGTGCGGTGAGCATGAAGTGTCAAAAGGAACAGACTGCACCTGGTCCGAGCCACTCAGGGAGAAGATGTGAATCTGTTTCTTAGCTACTCTCACGAGGACAGTGATCAGGCAGCCGAAATCGCCCGTTCCTTGAAGAAGTATGGCCAGGTCGATCAGGACACGTCGTTTCGGTCTGGTGAAGAACTTGTCAGGCGAATCTTCGAATCGCTTCGGGCATGCGATGCATTGATAGTCCTGCTGAGCCCGGAGTCCTGCAAAAGCGTTTGGGTGGCCCTGGAATTCGGCGCTGCTTGGATACAACGGAAGCCGATCTACCCAATCAAGTTCAATTTCGCGACCGACAGTCCTCCGCCTCCATACAACATCCTCATTGCCACAGAGTTGAGCGAGCTAAATCAGAAATTGTATGCGCCTCTCTCTACCCTGAAAGTGAGTCTTGAGTCGGATGAAGAGCCCGACCTTCCTGAGCTGGCGCGAGATGTTGTCAAGACCATTGCCAGAGATCTTCCCGCCGTAGTGTGCCAAAAGTCGGCCGATCCGAAACGTGAATGATTCCAGCGCTCTGAAGGCTGGGGCGGTCGCCGCTTTCGGATCGGCCGACTTTTGGCACACTGCGGGCAGCGATCGGCTGACGCGAGCGGTTCTATGGCCGATTCAAATGACTGAATTTACTCGGATTTCCTGTCGGCTGAGTTTTGGCACACTACGCCTGAGGATCGCACGTCTCTCGCCGTCTCGGTATCACAGTTGGTGCCGGGCGACGGGCGGTTGTGATCTCAAGGATGAGCCGAGCTGTCCAAAGGTTGTCCCTGCGCGCCTGACGTCTGAGGAAGTCGAAACAATTAGGGGAATGGTTGAGGGTAGTGAGTATCGATTCATGTCGATTCGAGCGCTGGCGCTGCATGCTCAGCGAATTGGGAAGGTCTTCGCGTCGCCCTCGACCTGGTATGGCCTTGTCCGGCGAAAGGGTTGGAAGCGTGCTCGAAAACGTCTCTATCCCGCAAAGCCGAAGATTGGAGTTCGTGCGACCACTCCAGGGGAGCTTCTTCACCTTGATGTTACGATCATCAAGCTCCTTGACGGAACTCGGACCTATCTGCACGCGGCCATTGACAACTACTCTCGGCGGATCTTGTCCTGGACGTTGGAAGCTCGCCTCGGCAGCGGTGCCACGTGCCGCGTTCTTCGTGAAGCAGCGAAGCCGATGGTTGGCAATGCTGGCGGCTCGCTTGTTGTAACCGATGCGGGCAGCGAAAATGTGAATCGAGATGTCGATGGAGAGCTGGATAATTCCAGTCTCGAGCGAGTTCTAGCTCAAATCGACGTCACCTATTCGAATTCAATGATCGAAGCGTTCTGGAGATCGATGAAGCACTCCTGGCTCTACCTGCATGCGCTGGAGAGTGAGTCGCAACTACGCCGTCTCATCGCCTTCTACGTGAAGGCGCACGACGAGTTGATGCCTCATTCAGCATTCAACGGGCAGACTCCGGATGATATCTACTTTGGAACTGGGGGTGCGGTCGCGTCGGAACTTGCGATCGGTCGAGCGCGGGCTCGGATCGCTCGAATGGGATCGAAACCGTGAGGCTCGGTGCAGGGTATGCGCGGCTGAGGCATATTGACGGGCGTTGCAATTGCGGCGCATCGAGTGCTGAATGTGTTTGGACGCAGCAGGGCTTCTTCTTCGACTCCCCGAGATCCTGACGAAGCGTGTCAGCTCGGACCGACGACCTTTAGCCACCACGCCTCCGGCGTCATCCGGTGGCTCTCGAGCATGTCGAGGAGATTCTGACTCGGCTTCTGGGTGGAGTACCTGCCCTTCTCCACCCACGACGCAGTCTCCGTCCACCCCATCGCCTGCCCGATGTCGAGCGCTTCGTCATAGGAGAGCGCGTAGGTGCGCGCGCGCTCGGGCGAGCCCAGGTGCCAGACGAAGGCGAGGATCAGGTCCGGGAACTTCTCGTACTTCTGGTAGATCGAGAAGTGGGCTGCGGAGGTGGCCTTCATCTGGATCGGACGCGCGACGAAGGACGACACCCTCGTCTCCAGGTCCGCGTACGCGATCAGGTCGATCCCACGATCCCGGGCCGGTAGGGCTACCTCAAGCCCGGCGCGCAGGAGCTCGTCGAGGAGCCGGTTCCGCCCGAGGAGTTCCGTGACCTGGCTATCCACCTCTGCGCGCCGCTCGACGAGGTGGAGCTTCGGCCGCGAGCCGAGGGCCGCCCAAGTCCCCGCAGCTGCTCCCCTCCCTCTGCTCATCGTCCAGCCCGACTCGGTTCATTACCACTATAGTGAGAGTAGCAGCCGTCGCGACGCTGACCCACTCACCGTATGTGGTTGAGCTCGGCAGGCCCCGCGGGCCGCGTCGGGCCGCCACCGTCCTGGTGGTGCACATCGTGAGCCCCAATCGCGGATTGGCCCGACGCCTGCCCTGGTCTTCTGCGAATCACCGCCGCCTACGGTCTTGGGGTCGTACCGCCAGACGGCCTCGGTGTCCGCGAGGAAGTCGCCCCTCCTCGCCATCGCGTTGCTGTTCACGGCGAAGGCTTGCTCAGGAGCCGACGGCGCCCTACTCGGCCCCCGTGATCAGAGCCTGGCGGGCATCCTCGCCGCATCCGGCGATCAACCATCCGTATGAGGCGACCGCGACCCATGTCGCAGCGAGCCTCCAGTGGCAAGGGCGAATACCACTTTAGTTGGAGGATGGTCGCCGTGGTCGCGGATAGCGTCGCGCGATGCTCGGGGAGGAACTCCGCGCGGCCCGCTTGGCGGCGAACCTGACGCAGGAGAAGCTCGCCGACGAGGCGGGCATCTCGCGGAACTACATCAGTCTGCTGGAGCTGAACCGGAAGTCGCCCACGGTGGACCTTCTGCTTGGGCTTTGCGACACGCTGGGCGTCTCGGCGGCGGACCTCATTCGCCGCGTAGAGAACGACGCCCCTCGTCGGAGGCGGCGACGCAGCCGGCGGTAGCGACCCGGCGCGACGTTCCAGCCGGGCGAGCTCGATCGCGGCCCCTCCTGGCTACCCGCTGGACGCCACCTCGCAATGGCAGTCGCGACCTCGGTCCACTCTTCGCACGACTCCATGGTCCGAGCCATGCCTTCCGTCAGACGATGGTCTCGGCGCGACGTGGGGCCTCCTTGCACGTGCCGGGGCGCGGGCGACCCGAGGCGCGTCGAGGTGGCCCGACAGCGGGCGCCGCGCCGCCACCCACGGGCCCGCCGAGCCGACACACAGTTACGCAAGCAGGGCATCGCGCTGAGAACTGGTTTCGGGACAGCAGCTTGCGGTCCCCGCGGCTTCGGTCGGCGCTTCCAACTTCAACGGCGTTGGCTCTTCGGGCAGCCAGGAGAGTATCGGAATCGCCCTTCCGCCTGCGCCGGCCGCGATGGTTGTCGTCTCGTCGCGGATGGTTCGCCTCTTCGCGCGCCCGCCCGTGAGCCTTCTTCTTCGACCCGCCGAGATTCTGATCTGGCACTCCCTCACGGGGCCCACATTGCGCCTCCTACCTTGCTGCGATCGGTCTCCCCCCCCCCACGCGCGCGTGTAGCGCGAGCCCGCCCCCAGCTAGGTCCTCGGCCTGGTTCCCAACACACAGTGCTTCTGGCAAGGCTTTCTGCTAGGGGCACCCATGCACAATCCTGCCCAACCTTGTGACAGCGTGACGCCATGACAGCACTTTTCTTAGGAGCCTCAGATGACTAGTGTTAGCAGGCCTATTACCTACTTAATATCTCCTCTATAGAGTAATACTGTCACTACTGTCACTACTGTCACAACATAATAAAATCAAATACTTACGGACCAAATTTGCGTGACAGCACTAGACCCTGTGACAGCATATTGTTGTCACAACCCAGCACACCGCGGCACACCACTATACGACCGTGCAACAGGCCATCCCGTCATATACACAGCCACGTGTAGTCTACCAGTGACTATGCTGTCACGGTCTAACCAGTGTGTCAGTTCTGTTTGATGAGTGGATTGATCGGCCGTGCATAGCCACGCACTAGCCGCTTTCCGCCATCTGACTGAGATATCCGTTCCCGCGCGTACTCCCAGCCCATGCGGGTCATCACCTGCCGAACCCTGCGCCAATCATTCTGCCCCAGCCGCGCTGCCTCCTTGCCGATCCCGTCCGTCAAGAGCTCTCTACTCTGATAGAAGTCGGCCGCTCCTTCCCGTGCCAAGAAGTCCTCGAGCAACTCCTCCCACGGGTCAACCAGCCGTCGCTCTTCTTGACGGACCGCGGCCTCTTGCCACAGATCAGTCGGGAGGACCAGGGCTGACTCGGTCGGGTCTGCTTTCCACGCAGCCAATGATTCGGCGAACAGCAGGTCCCGATCCCGAGCCAGCCCCTTCAGATCCACCTGGCCGACACGGACTGGCAAGAAGCGGCGGTTGCCCGTCGCGTCCTTCAGATACGAGGAGTCGTTGGTGGTGCCAATGAACACACAGCGGCGGGGGAAGTCCTTGGTCTCCCTGGCATAGGCCATCCGCACGCGGTCGCTGGTCCGCGACAAAAAGCTCTTGAGCGCTTCCGCCGTCGTCTTCCTCGCCACGTCCAGCTCGTCCAGCTCCACGAACCACTTGCCAAGCAGCGCGGTGACGACGTCCTTGTTTCGCAGGTCGTTGATAGGCAGACCTTCGAGCGAGTACTCCCCGCCGAGGATCCTCACGACGCTGCTCTTACCAACACCCTGAGCGCCCTCTAAGACAACCATCGTGTCCAGCTTGATCCCAGGCTTCAAGGCCCTGCCGATGGCACCGAGGAGGATGTTCCGGGACGCGGCCCTCGTGTAGGGGTCATCGGTGGCTTGGCAGTGAGTCGTCAGCCAATGGTCCATCCGCTCTATGCCGTCCCACTCGAGTCCGTCCAGCCAGTCGGCGACGGGGTTGAACTTGTTTGAGTAGCCCCAAGTGAGGCACGCTCTGTGGACGACGTCGACGCTGAACTCGACACCAGGCGGTGTTTCCCGCAGAGCCCACAAAACGGCGTGGATGGTCTCGTCCGAGAAGACCCGATCGAGCCGCCCGAACCTCCGCCGGAGGAGGTCGTGGCCAGCACCCAGACTGATCATCCGCTCGGCGAACTCGTCGTGTGCCAGCCCTAGGTCCATGACCCCGATCAACCGCGCGGCGTTGCCGACGTTCTTTAGAATCTGGCCCTGAGGGCTGACTTCCAACTGCGGGTCCTCTGTTTGCCGGACCAGAGCCACCTGCCTATCCCGTTCAGGTGCCGCCTCGTCAAGGACGTCGGCGAAATCCTCCTGCGCTGAGGCACGGTCTCTCGGTCGGTGCCAGCCTTGCTCCGTTGCCATGTGGAAGATGGAGCCGAGCGTGATTCCTTCTGACGCCGATGGGTCAAACGATTCCCACGCGTCCTCCTGCGCGCCGTCGTCATAGTGGGCATAGCTTTGTGATTGAGACCACTCGTCCCAGATTTCGCGAGCATCAGGAATGCCTGAGGAGCAGAGAGCCATGCCCACCCGGATCCAATCGTCGCGCGGCGCGTTGCCGACATGTTCGAGGGCTTGCTGGACCAGGGCCGCGTCTTCGGCGGTCGCCTCGTGAATGGGTCTCTCCTGCGTCCTTTCCGGGACGAGACTGGGGTCAAACGGCTGGGGCACCCACTCCGATTCCTTGAGGTCGGTCCTTCGTGCGCGGAAAAAACGACGTCGGCTGTTGGGCGCGGCTGGGACAAACCAGCCCGGCGAGTGCCAACTCTCAGGCGTGGGCTCTAGGGCGCAGAGCTTGAAGAGCTCTCGCGTCACAGCTTCAAGCTCGTCCCAATCGTCCGCCACCTGGTCGACGAAGACGCGGTAGGAGTGTCGTCCGCTGATCTTGCCGTGGGACCAGGTCGTGTGTGCTGTCGCCGCGATGCCCTGCATGTCCAGGGCTTCGAGGGTCTCCTCCATTGTGGCGTCCGATTGATCGACGTCCAAGAGGACCAGCATCGGCCCAACCAGATTCCTCTTCTTGCGGGGTCCGTCCACCCTTGCCCGGACGAACAGCGGCACTTCTCTCTTGTCCGTCCGCCGAGCGATCGGTTCTTGCAACCAGTCGTTGAGGTCTTCGAAGGATCCGAACTCAACGACGTCGGGGTTACGTGTCGAGGTGGCGTTGGCGTAGATCGAGATCGTTGCGGGGTGATCGGTTGAGATCTTCCTACAGCTCATCACTTGCTTCCTCGTGGTTTCTGGTGAGGTGAAACAGAACGCTGGCTCCGGGCGGCCGCGTCGCCCGCGGACCGGGCCTCCGCGAGTGGGTCGCACGCCGTGCCCAGCGCCCACGCTCGAACCTCGGGCACGTGAACGCGGGGGCGCCCGCCTGCGCAGGTGCCGAGGTGATAGACCGGAATCTCGCCGCGCTGGATCGCCCCTCGCAGGGCCTTCGTGCCGATCCCGAGGCGGCTGGCTGCCTGCGCGACCGTGGCGAACTCAGGCCCCGATACGTTCTCCGCATCCAGGCGTACAATGAGCGCGCGCAGCCTGTCCACGAGCTGGTGCACGCAGAACGCCTCGCGGTGCCGCGACTGGCTCCGCCTATCGGCGCATCGAGCCGTGCCGCAGGATCGGACTCGGATTCCGCACCCGCCAGTAGCCGGGTCGGTGGCAGCGTCCAGCTGTCTCTTCATGCACGACTATGTGCCACACATGAAGGGCTGTTGGTGTGGGGGAAATCGAGATCCGCGCTCGTGTTTCCGTGTGACCCGTGCCTGCGGGAGAAATCGACGCTCCCGCCTACGCGGTTGGCCGGTTCCCACGCTCGCGATGGACTGCCCTCGCGAAGTCGTACCCGTTGAAGTGAGGGTCGACCAGCTTTCCGACCGCTCTCACGAAGTCCGGGAAGGGGCCTCCGTCGTACGGGGCGTTGCGCATCCAGTTATTGCTTGACGTGCTCTCGTCGCAGAACTGCCTCCACAGATTGAAGAGACAGTTGGTGAGCCAGCGACCCGCAGGGTCCTCCCTTCGCCCGCTGCGGCTCTCATCTTTGATCTCCTGCAGGAGTTGTTCGATCGTTTCTTCCCGGTCGATGAGCATCTCGAGCCCGCGGGGACCGCTCAGGCCATGGTGGCCGAATTTCAGCCCGATCCGCTGCCTCAGCGGGAGGTTCTCGGGATGCGCCTGCGGATCTGAGCCTCCCAGCCAGCGAATCACCTCACGAACCCCGTGTCTGTCGCCAGTCCGCTTCGCATCGCGGATCCGGTCAAGGAGCAGCTTCAGATCTTGCACGTCCGTGTCCCGCGACCTGGCGAACTCCGTGCTCTCTCGTTGAGTGTAGAACTCGTCAAGGATTTCTCTCAGCCTCTCTCGCGCCAGCGGTTCCTCTTCTGGCGATCTGAAACTGATCTGACGTAGAACACGGGTCAGGTCCTCTTCGGTCACTTCTGCAGATTGAATGTAGCTGGCCCTGCGCGTGGACTTTAGACGGTCACTCATCTGTTGGTTCCTTTGCGTGCGTATTTTCG
>SDBV01011176.1_pt1 | contig 11666 bp, 8 predicted proteins | sample 2277081 | NCBI WGS metagenome assembly SDBV01 (sample SAMN10402039, study PRJNA504765) | marine sediment metagenome | isolation source: marine sediment core GS10_PC15, 223 cmbsf | place: Arctic Ocean: Southern Knipovich Ridge | collected 2010
TTATAAGACCCAAATTCAAGCTTTAAACCCGCAGAAAAATCAATCTGTGCTCCGACGAGCTTTATAGAGCCCATTCTCACACAGATTGATTTTCTGCTAGAGCATCCAATTCGTAGTAATTGTTGGTTAAAATCGCTTTGAGAGATCCGGATAGACCCATTAAAAAGAGGGAGAATAAGGTCACTTTCCATAAGTTTTTCATCCATAATAAATTCCAACCAGAATTCAGATTCATCTGCCTCTTCAATTACGATACTTATTTTCGATATAAAAGCCGGTTTTGTCTGAGCCATAAGAGCAGCACGATAATTTGCCGCAACGGATGTGGAACACCGTATTAACTGCTTTTCAATGTGATTCCCCAAAGTACTTTTTAGCAATGCAAGAGCCAGTTTTACGCATCTGTGCGCAAAATCTTTTGTCCTTTCCTTCAGTTCCTCATTGTTCATTTTCTTCTCTCAATATTCAGTCAACAATCATCAATCGCCAATCACCAATCAACAGTCACCAATCACAAATACTTCTTTACCTCCTCTACAAAGGTGGATGGATCAATCGGTTTTTCAATATGCCCCGAACATCCCGCCTCAAGAGTCTTTTCCCGATCCCCCTTCATTGCGTAAGCGGTTAAAGCAACAACAGGGATCTTGCTCAATTTTTCATCTGCCTTGATCCTCCTGGTGGCTTCATAGCCGTCCAGCCTGGGCAACTGCATGTCCATGAGGATCAGGTCAGGGGTTTCTCTGGAGACTTTGTCGAGGGCCTCAAGCCCATCTCTGGCTTCGATTACCTCGTAGTTTTCCTTCTCTAAGATAAATTTGGCCAGGTAAAGGCTCTTTTCATCGTCTTCTACAATCATAATTTTCTTCATTTTTGCTATTCCTTAAATCCGCAATCGAGTGATCCTCAATTCTTCAATTTTCAATAGTCAATATTCAATTCAAGCAATCTTCTCCAGCGTTCTCTTGATGTCTCTAAGGAGGACCTCCTTGGTGAAGTTTCCTTTTCTTATGATCCTCTCGATACTGTCGCTTAGATACTCTACCTCTTCTTGTGTCAGCTCCTTGGCAGAGACAAGGATAATATGGATGTTCTTGGTCTTCTCGGATTTCTTGAGGTGGCGGATCACCCCAAAGCCGTCCACCTCAGGCATCATGAGATCCAGAAAGATCAGGTCGGGCCGGCTCTCATTGACCCTGGAAAGGCCCTCCTCTCCTCCATAGGCCTTCCTGACCATATAGTTACCTTCCCCGCTGAGAAACTGTGTTAGAAGCTCCACGGCCTGAGGCTCATCGTCAATAATCAGGATATCATAGATAGAGAAGTGCTTCTCCAGCCGCTTTAATTCATTGATAAGCTGATCCTTTTCAATGGGCTTGACCAGGTATTCAAAAACCCCCAAAGCGAGCCCCAGCTCCCGGTTATCTGATGTGGAGATGCAAATCACGGGAATATCACCTGTCCGGGGATCTTTCTTAAGCTCGTCTAATATATCCCAGCCGTCCTTACCCGGCATGACTATGTCCAGGGTTATGGCAAAGGGGTGGTATTTTCTGGCAAGTACCATGGCCTCCATAGCATTGTAAGCCTGAATGACCTCATAGCCTTCCCTCTTCAAATAGATCTTGAGTATCTTCTGGGTTTCATACTCATCATCAATGGTCAGGACCAGCTTTTTGCTGAGATCTAAGGTTTCAGGCGAAATTACCGTCGGTCTTTTTGTCGCCGTAATTTCTTCGATTGGAATGACAAACTGAAAACAGGACCCCTTGCCGTACTCACTTTCCGCCCAGATACGCCCCCCCATCATCTCTACAATCTTTTTGGAGATGGCAAGACCCAGCCCAATGCCGGCCGTTTTTCCTTTCAGGGGACCTTCAATCTGTTTGAATTCGTCAAACACATCCGGGAGATGCTCAGGCTTTATGCCGACGCCGGTGTCAGCTACAGAAAAAACGATACTGGATTCTGGATGCTGGATACTGGTCGAAGATCCCGACTTTAGCGGGGATAAATCTTCTTTCTTGAATTCTACCAATGATGATGCAGGATCAAGCATCGAAGATCGAACTGCCAGAGATATTTGGCCTGATTCGGTAAACTTGGACGCATTAGAAAGTAGATTGATCAAGACCTGTTTGATGCGGTTCTTATCACTGTAGATCGTTGGCGGCACATCCTCGGAGATGGCAACCTGAAATGTCAATCCCTTTTTTTCTATCAGGGGTGAAACCATCTTCTCCACCATCTGGATGAGCCCTTTTACCTCAAATTGGGATGGGATGATCTCAATTTTTCCCGCCTCGATTTTGGATATATCAAGGATGTCGTTGATCAACCCCAGAAGGTGCTTGGCACTTTCATAGACCATATTGAGCTGCTTTTTCTGTTCATCCTTTATTTCACCCGCAATCCCCTGTAACATAATGCCGGTAAAACCGATAATGGAGTTCAGCGGTGTTCTTAATTCATGACTCATGTTGGCCAAGAATTGCGATTTGAGACGGTCCAATTCCTTCAGCTTGGCATTGGCCTGTTGCAACTGATTGTTCTGATGTTCCAGGCGTGCTTGCATCTGCCGCAGGCTGAGATGGGTCTTGACCCGGGCCATCACCTCCTCCGATTGGAAAGGCTTAGTGATGTAATCGACGCCACCCAACTCAAAGGCTTTGACCTTGTCCATGGCCTCGTCTAAAGCGCTGATAAAGATCACCGGAATGTCCCGAGTATTTTGATCTTCTTTCAGGCGGCGGCACACTTCGTAGCCGTCCATGCCGGGCATGCGGATATCAAGCAGGATCAGATCGGGCTGTTTTTTTTGGACAGCGTTTAAAGCAATTTCCCCATTTATGCACGGCCGTACCTGGTAGCCGCGTTCGGAAACGATGGCGGTCAAGGTTTTCAGGTTTGCCGAAGTATCGTCCACGATTAAAATGTTGAAGTTATCCGGCTCGAAGGATATCATTTCATTGCCTCCTTAATTAAGTCTTGCAGGGTATCGAATCGAAAATCTTTCACCAGATTTGCCAATGATTCGGCTAATGCTTTGTCCCTTGCACCGATCCGGCTTATTATCTGTTCGGCGGCCTTCAGGTCGATTTCTTCTGCGGCTCTTGCCAGCACGGCCAGCCATTCGGCAGGCAGCGCTGCCATGGCTTCGGATGAAGGCAGGTCCATCCTGGCGGCTTCGGCCGTTGTCGTTGGTTGTTCTTCCGCGTAGATATAACGGGCCTTCAGATGCTTTGCCATCATATCGAAGATCTCCGCCTCTCGGAATGGCTTGCGAAGGAAGTCATCGCAGCCGGCTTCCAGCACCTCATCGCGTTGCTCTTCGAACACGCTGGCGGTCAGGGCCACGATAATGGTCTCCTTGCCGCCTTCCATGGCCTTGATGCGCCGGGTGGCTGTGAGACCATCCATTACCGGCATGCGCCGGTCCATCCAGATAAAATGGGGCTGCCATGCTTCGAACACATCGATGGCCGCTTGACCGTTCACTGCTTCGTGCACCTCGAAGCCAATCTGCTCCAGAAGTTTTTTCAACAGCAGGCGGTTTTCAAGTTGATCCTCCACGATGAGGATGCGCCAGTTCGGCTGATCGGGTTCCAGGCCGATAATGCGGCGAGTCTCGGTGGCTACCTTAGCCGTGACTATATCCTGAGCACGCTGAACCTGCAGGGTGAAACGAAACAAAGACCCCTTTCCTGGTTCGCTCTCCGCTGCGATCTCACCGCCCATCATTTCGATGAACTGGCGGGTGATGGCCAGTCCCAAGCCGGTACCTTTTTGGGTGGCGGATTCAGCAAGTTGCTCAAAGGGTGTGAAAATACGTTCTAGATCCTCGGGCACGATGCCACTTCCTGTATCCTCGACTTCGCCTCTCAGAATCAGCTCACTATCATCTTCTGCCGGCATGGCATCCAGGCGCAGGGTAACGCCGCCGGTGTCAGTGAATTTCACCGCATTGCTCAACAGGTTGATGAAAATCTGGCGCAGTTTGGCTGCATCACCGTGGATGAAACGCGGAAACTCGGAGGTCTGATCGAGGACAAGCTGTAGCCCTTTGCCCTCTGCACGCACACGCATCATATCGGTGATATCGCGCACCAGTTCACCAAAATCAAAGTCCTCGGATTCAAGAATGGTACGTCCGGCCTCAATCTTGGACATGTCCAGGACATCATTGATCAGGGTCAGCAGGTGCTCGCCGCTTCGGTTGATGATTTGCAGGTTTTCACGCTGGGTTTCGGTGGTACTAAGGTCATTTCGCATAAGCTGGGAAAAGCCCAGCACGGCGTTCAGGGGTGTGCGAAGTTCGTGGCTCATGTTGGCCAGGAATATACTCTTGGCCTGATTGGCTGCCTCGGCCTCCCTGCGCGCTGTTTCCGCTTCACTGCGCGAAGCAAGCAACTGCCTGTTAAGTCCTGCCAATTTGCGATTCCAATAAAAAAAAATGACCCATACAGCTAAAGCGCCCGCTATAACCTTCCACAACAGGCTGTAATCAAACCCGTGTTCGTAGCGCACGCCGATCCAGCGTTTGTATATGGCACTGTGTTCGGCCGCCGAGATGGAGGTAACGGCTTTGTTCAGGACGGAAGCGAAAATGGGCCAGTCCTTGCGCACGCCCATGCTCTGTTCATATCGGTAAGGAGTCCCACCCGCCACCTTGATGCGGGTGTAACCGAGTTTGCCGAGGTAATAGCTAGTCACGAGCATGTTGCCTACGTAGGCGTAAAGCTTTCCCCGTGAGAGCATCTCTAAGGCTTCCATGGCATTACTGGTGGTGACCAGCTTGAACTCCGGGTGGTTGGTGGCCAGTAGCTCATGGATTGCATAGCCCTCGACCACGCCGACCCTGCGACCATCCAGCTCCTTCATGCTGCCGATGAACGGAACCTCAGGGCCGGTGAAGATGACGATGGGAAAGGATATGTAGCTATCGGTGAAATCGATGAAGTGCTCCCGCTCGGGAGTGCGCCGCAGGGAGGTGAACATATCCAACTCGCCCCGCTTGAAGGCCGCCATCGTCTCTACCCAGGAAAGGTCCTTTTCTACCTTGAACTTCACTCCCAGCAAATCTTCCAGCCACTGAAGGTAATCGGCCGAAATGCCCTGGAAGTTGCCCTCCTCGTCAACAAACTCCATCGGCGCCCAGTTGCGGTCAATGGCGGTGTGGATGACCGGATGCTGTTCAAGCCACTGTCGTTCCTGCTCGGTCAGCTGTAACTGGACAGGTGCTTCCACACTGTCTGAGGCCCATGACTGCTGGAACGCAACAAGAAAAAACAACAAACAATACGCGCAAAGTCGTTTCATAGCATCCTCTCAATTGACGATTAACGATTGATGATTGACGATTTATGGTTGTCGCTGCGCTCCGCAAATCCATTGAATATTCAATTCTCAATCTTCAATCCCTCAATCCTTCAATATTCAATGGCTTGCAACCATCTGCCTGAGTCGATGAAGCTCAAGATGTGTGCGGACCCGGGCAATCACCTCTTCTTTTAAAAATGGCTTGGTGATGAAATCCACGCCACCCACCTGGAAACCTTTTGCACGGGCCTGCCCATCGTCCAGGGCGCTGACGAATATCACCGGAATGTCGCGTGTCTCTTTGTTCGCCTTGAGTCGCCGGCAGACCTCGTAGCCGTCCATGCCCGGCATGCGCACATCCAACAGGATCAGGTCCGGCGGCCTGAGTTCTATGGTCGACAGTGCGAGTTCACCGCTATTGGCCGGACGAACCTTCAACCCCTCGGGCGTCAGCATGTCGGTAAGCAGCTTCAAGTTGGCGACCGTATCATCGACGATGAGTACATCGCCGCTCAGATTGGAAACACGATTGTCGTTACTGTTCATGGGTCTCCCGGTATCTAATTGAATATTGAATATTGACGATTGAATATTTGTGGATATCGCCTCACTCTATCTTTATCTTTTATTTAATGGTCGTGTTCCTTCAACCTTCAATCCTAAGTGCTTTCATCAGTAATGTGAAATCCAACCGGTTGGCGCAATCCCGGATGGCTGCACCGAGGTCCGCGTCAATCCGGCTGATCCGCTCAATCAGCGCCGTGATCTGCTCCAAATCAAGCTCCGTAACGGCCGTTAGCAGTGCCTTACGCAGTTCCTCAGGCAGCAGAGCGAATGACTCGGCTGTCAGCACGGTCTCCCCAACGGCCTCGGCAGGTTTGGCGCCGGTTTTATCTTCATAAATATAGGATACTCCTAGATGCTTTTGCATGTAATAAAAGATCTCTTCATGCCTATAGGGCTTGCGCACGAAGTCATCCGAGCCGGCCTCCAGAATTTCGTTTTTCTGCTCCTTGAACACACTGGCGGTCAGCGCGGCGATCTTCACCTCAGCACCTCCGGGCAGTTCCCGTATCTTGCGGATGGCCGTGAGCCCGTCCATCACCGGCATGCGCCGGTCCATCCAGATAAAATGGGGCCGCCATGCTTCGAACACATCGATGGCCTCCTGACCGTTCACCGCTTCGCGGACCTCGAAGCCAATCTGCTCCAGAAGTTTTTTCAACAGCAAGCGGTTTTCCAGTTGGTCCTCCACGATGAGGATGCGCCAACTCGGCTGGCCCGGTTCGAGACCGCTCACCTGTCCTCTTGAGGGCTCCGCCTCCTTGACCTCCTCTGCCGCTACCCTTTCAACCGGAATCTCAAAACGGAACACGGATCCCTTGCCCACCTTACTCTCCACCGATAGCTCCCCGCCCATCAGCTCCACGTACTGCCTGGTGATGGCCAGCCCTAAGCCCGTGCCCTTGTCATTGGCCTGCTCTCCTACCTGTGCGAAAGACTCGAAGATGCGCTCCAGGTCCTCCTCGGAGATACCGATACCTGAATCCTCCACCTCGCAGGCCAGGCGCACCTTCGAGTCATCGGTCGGAGTAGCTCCTAAACGCAAAGCGATGCCCCCCTCATGGGTGTACTTGACGGCGTTCCCCAGCAGGTTAATGAGCATCTGGCGCAGCTTAGCGGGATCGGCGTGAATGTAACGCGGGAAGTCGGAGGACTGATCCAGGGTCAATTGCAAGCCCTTGGCTTCGGCTCGGATGTTCATCATGTCTATGATATCCCGGATCATGCCGCCCAGATCAATATCCTCCGGTTCCAGGATGGTACGCCCGGCCTCGATCTTGGACATATCCAGTACGTCATTAATTAGACTCAGCAGGTGTTCACCACTGCGTGCGATGATGTCAAGGTTTTCCCGCTGATCCCCGGTGGTGGCGGGATCATTTCGCATAAGCTGGGAGAAGCCGAGCACTGCGTTCAAGGGTGTGCGAAGTTCGTGGCTCATGTTGGCCAGGAATACGCTTTTGGCCCGGTTGGCCGCCTCGGCTTTTTCCTTTGCTTCACCCAGACTTTTGATCATGGTTTGGAGGTTATGCGCCATTTTGTTTAGCGACTGGCTCAGGATATCCTTTTCGGAACGTACCTTTACATGTACGCTAAGATCGCCGTTAGCGATTCTCCCGGCTATCTGAACGGTCTCGCCATAGTTGGCGATCAAGGAATTGAAGTTATTCTTGATAGCTTCAAATTCTCCCTTATAGGATTCTGTTATTTTTTCCGGAATGTCTCCTTTTGCCAGCCGGTTAAGATAGAGCAGTAAACGTTGAACGAAGCGATTCACTCTTGCCCCTAAAACTCCCGATACTATAAAGGCTATCAGCCCACACGCTATTGCAACTGATCCGATTGATATGAGCAGCGCATCCCTTTGCTGCGTAATAATGCTGCGAGGAAAATTCGCAGTAACAACGATAAAATCTGATTCAGTTTCTCCTATCACAACACTGCCCTGTGAATATTGTTTTTCTGCGATAGCTATCTCGGAAAAATTGATCGATGGTGCTTGAAAATCTGAAAAATCGAGGCGAGTCATAGTAGGCGGATTATTAAATGACAATGTGTCATATTCAGCGAGCGTACCCACACTCAATGTCGTTCCAGCGAAGATGTTGACTTCGGTTTGACTGAAGCGCGCAAAGCGCTCTACTTCATTCTGACGTATACCGATCTAAAGTTCACATATCCCTGAAAACTCACCATTATAGGTGAGCGGCACGATAAATTTGATTGTTGCCATTGAACCGAAACGACTTATGGTGGCTACGGTGGTTTTTGGAATCACCCCTTCATATCCTACTGAAATCCCTTCCGGTAAAGACGTTCTCAACATCCCACGAATTTCTTGCAAAGAGAGAAACTGAATTAGCTGACTCCCGACCGAGCTAAGTTGCTGAGTCCCAAACGGTATAAATGTGCCACCGCGAACAGAGTCCAAATAAATTCCCAACTGTTTCTGATCTGCGCTATGCAGATACGCGACCCTGGTTTTTCCGTTTTTATCATAAATTACCAGTTTATTTACCCCGAGCAGCGGAGCGAATTGATCGACGGCAGACACGACATTTCGGTAACGGGAGAAGATGCTCGGCAAATATTGATATAGTTGTTCATCCGCCATACTCGCAAAATCGTAGGGTTCCTGGCGAGTATTAACGATATTGAGATTGCCTTCGACCGTATCTTTGATAAAAGTTTCGATCTGGGGAAGGGAGTCAGTGACTTTTTTTCGGATATTATCGAAGAACAATTCAAACGCAATCTCACTCTGCTTGCGGGCCAGCATTTCGATATTACGGGTGAAAAAGGAATAATACACACCGGAAATGGCAATAATGCTACCTAATATTAGACAAAGAAAAACTACCAATAATTTTTGCATCATCGTTATTTTCATCTTCGTCAACCTATTTCCTCATTAGTAAATATTCAATCAAACGCAATATCTATCTGCTTTCGGGAAAGCAATTGAATATTCTTTCTGAATAATAAATCATACACTCCTGAGATCAGAAACCTTTGTAATCCTTGGCCATCCTCTTGGTGATAATGGCGATTCCCGTATCTATCGATTTTGGCATGTTCACACCCAATGTGGCTTGCCACAAAGATAGAACGGACCAGTACCCTTGCATTCTCGGTTTTGTGGAGGTGCTAGAGTCGGCAACCCCCTCTTTGATAAGTTCAATCATCTGGGGTAAGTCATCTGACCCGACATAAACCACTTTGCCGGCTTTACCAGCCTCTTTAATGGCTTGACCTATACCAATTGGACCTGCGGCATCGCACGCAACCCAGCCTTTGAGATTTGGGTGGGCTTGCATAATCGCGGCGGCCTGCTCTCGAGCTATTTCGATTTCATCATTATCGATGCCCTTTGCAACAATTGTTATTTTGGGATACAGCTTGAGCGTTTCTTCGTGGCACATTGCGCGAATCATGTGGTTGGGTGCCGTGGGAACCCCTAACATGATGGCGACTTCTCCTTCTTCGCCGATTATTTCGGCTAACCGGTGGGAAGCCAGCTGGGCTTGCTCACAAAAATCGTTACCGATGCTTACTAAATCCATTCCCGGGGGCGGCACGGAATCGAATACAACAACCTGAATACCTTTCTCAAGGGCATCTTCGAGAACGGCCCTGTTTTTTTCTGCATCTAACGGGTCTATCATAATACCGTCTGCATGAGTGGCGATGGCGCGTTCCAGGATTTGATTTTGTTCCGCGGCCTCAGCTTTTTTCGGTGGTAGATATTCAATTTTAAATTCTGATCCGGTCCACTCCTCAAGCATTTTAGCAGCCTGTCTCGCACCTTCATGGACAAGATCGAACCATGGATGAACTACTTTGGGCACAAGAACAAAACGGTATGATGCCTTTTTCTCAGCAAAACTCAAAGCAGGAATCAAAAGAAGTACTACAAGCAAAATAATTAATATTTTTCTCATTTTTTTCTCCTTAATAATAAGTTCAATATGAAGAGACGGTTGTTTGTCTCCAAAAAATGTTTGGTTGACCATCTTCATTCCCTTCTAACTGACAAGTCTCACGTGTCCATTAAGTATTTCTCCATCTCCGCGATGAATGTCTCCGGGTTAATGGGTTTTTCGATGTAGCCTGTACACCCAGCCGCCAGGGCTTTTTCTCTATCACCTACCATAGCGTAAGAAGTTAGAGCAATCATAGGAATCTTACCACCTGCTTCAGATCCTCTTATTCTTTTGGTAGCCTCCAGACCATCGATGTCCGGCAGTTGGATGTCCATGAGTATTAGATCCGGCTTCTCTTTGGCAGCCAATTCCACACCTGTTTGACCCTCCATTGCCTCGATGACCTCATACCCGCTCTTCTGAAGCATGAACCTGATTAGGTACAAATTGGTCTCATTGTCCTCAACTACCAGTATCCTCTTCATCCCGTTAGACCTCCTTTTAAACGATTTCTAAGATAACGTTTACCCCGTTAGATACCCAATTCAGTGAAGAATATTTTCCCTTATATTTTTTCATAAAAATAATAATTCGACATTTTCTAATTCCAATTATCTAACGGGGTTTGCCCATCCCTGATTTTAAATATCTTTCTCTCCTAAAAGCATCATCTTTGTTTAGACATGCTTCAAAATAAATCAATTCCAGTGGCCGTCTATATTTTGTTGAAGGAACTAAACCTTTACTATGTTCTGTTACTCTTTCTCTGAGATTGGCAGTAGCCCCTGTATAAAATTTGCCATATGTCTTGCTTATTAAGACATACGTGTAATACCATAGGGGTCTAACGGGATTCACTTTTTGAGCCCTCCTTATTATATCGTAGTGGTATGGTAAAGGTGAACTCGCTTCCCCTGCCATACTCGCTCTTTGCCGAGATATCGCCCCCCAGGAGATTGACCAGCTTTTTAGAGAGATGGAGCCCCAGTCCAGTTCCCTCATGTCTCTTGTTAAGGGACACATCTATCTGCGGAAAGGGCTGGAAGAGCTTGTCCATATGCTCCTTTTTTATGCCCATCCCCGTATCGGTGACACGAATCTCCAGATTCTCATCCCCTGGAACTCTGGCTGCAATCGTTACGTTTCCCTGGTCGGTGAACTTGACGGCATTAACCGCCAGGTTCATCAACACCTGCTTCATACGCCTCCTATCGCTGAAGAGCATGACACCGTCGGGCACTTCGGTCACAAGCTCCAGACCCTTTTCATTTGCCGCGGGCGATAAGGTCTCAACAACCTCTCCCGCTATACCGTCGAGCCTGAATTCCTCAAGCGAAAGTTCCACCTTTCCAGCCTCTACCTTGGATATGTCCAGAACGTCATTGATCAAGCTCAGAAGATGGCTGGCGCTGTTCTCCACCATGGTAAGCTGTTTTCTTTGCTCCTCGTTGACTTCCCCGGCCATGCCCTGCAACATTATGCCCGTGAAGCCGATAATGGAGTTCAAAGGTGTCCTCAGTTCGTGGCTCATGCTGGCGAGAAATACAGACTTAAGGCGGTCCATTTCCTGAAGACGGATGTTGGCCTGTTCAAGCTCTATGGTCTTTTCTTCCAGACCACTTGTACGCTCCTTGACCAATCCCTCAAGGTGCTCCTGGTGTTTCCTCAATTCCGTCATCTGAGACTTGATCCTGTCTCCCATCTCACCAAGAACAGCGACGAATGGTTGAAATTCAATAAAGGACATCCGGTGTCCCGATGAATCATATTTGCCCGAAGCATAGGAATTCACAATCTCACCGAGATCTTTGAGCGGCTTTCTTAAGAACCTTCGTAAGAGAAATCCGGTCATAATAATCA
>SDBV01011177.1_pt1 | contig 11666 bp, 7 predicted proteins | sample 2277081 | NCBI WGS metagenome assembly SDBV01 (sample SAMN10402039, study PRJNA504765) | marine sediment metagenome | isolation source: marine sediment core GS10_PC15, 223 cmbsf | place: Arctic Ocean: Southern Knipovich Ridge | collected 2010
GCTGGAGATAGCGGGCCTGCTTGGGATGAGCCAACCGGGGGTAGTGTACGCAGTAAGAAGAGGGGAGCACATAGCGCAGGAAAGGGGTATCAAATTAACACACTGAGTTAATTATTTTCTTAGACTCGTCCCCCATTCTTCACAAAATGCATGTGAACTCAAACGTTATCATGACCAGAGGAAAGGGTAAATTATGCCAGGTGCTAGAGCATATGGTTTCAGGATTGGAGACAATGCGGAGCTTCTTTCTGAATTCGTAATTTCTCGTTTAGCCTTTACATCAAGGGTGCCACGAACAGAAGATGTCGGACATGACTTTTTATGCTCACTTGCTGAGAGAGAAAAAAATATGTTCAAAGCTGGCCCATTTTTTACCGTTCAGGCAAAAAGCAATAAAGACCCAATAAGTTTCCAAAAAGAATACGAAATTGCCTGGATAAAGAGCCAAGAAAACCCCTTTTTTGTATGTGTTGCAAATCGAAGTTCTTTAAGTGTTGAGTTTTATACAACTTGGAATTTGCTTGTTGGCATTTTGCATAAATCCGCTCAGAAAATTGTTTTAATACCTGGGTCTGAAAGTGATACATACAAAGCACCTGAGACTGAATCAGATTTGTCAGAACAACGAATATATTTAGGAAAGCCAATTTTGAATATCTCAGCAAAGGATCTTGTCAATGACAAGAATGTAAATCGATATGCAACAATACTTAGACAGTGGATCGAAATAGATCGAGAAAATATTGTTAATAGATATGCTGGCATATATTGGATTGTTGGTCCCAAAGAGTATGAAACAAACGCGCCTGTTCCGGAACCATTTCATCCGGTAGTTGCTTTTATGTGGAACCCGAAAAATCTTGAAAAATGCAAAATAAACTTTGGGCGTTCAGCTACAGCTCTACGAGTGGTAATTAGAAAGGCATTGGGTAGGGAGCGAGAAGACGACTCAGGAGTTAACTCGATGATTGCTGACCTTGAACAAGTATTAAAATCTATGAATGAATGTCTTGACCCTTATGCAAAGGATATATTACTCAAAGAAATAGGTTTGGAAATAGAATGATAACAATTCGCTTGAGCAGGACGCGCAAAAAGCCGCGCGCCTCTCAGCTCAAGCGTTAGCCCCTTGAAAGAATTTCATTCATGTCGGTGCTTTTGACTAGGGAATGCCGTTGTTATGGATCTCCTCTCTGAGTTTAAGATCGTCCTCTCCGCCGCGACTGAATGGGGCGTAAAAACCATACCCATTCATAGGGAAAGTCCTGAAAGACCATTTAACGATCTCAAACATTCTAAAAAATTCATATCTGCATGTCACAGGGGGTATGAGAAAGCGCAAAACCGTATAATCGATATCATTTCAACAATAAAAAATGATCCGACTCTAAGTGAAGGCGAAAAGACATATTGGGAACTATGCTTCCGCAGAATAATTGACACCATAGTCTATGCTATGATCAAAACGGAGACTCATGTTGCTCGCCGTTTAGTTCTTCACTATTATCCTCCGCCTATTGATCTGGATGTCATTAAAGCAAATAAAAAACATGCTGACATGCTCAACGCTGAGAGCCGATTGTCGTTTGCTCTACTTGCGGATTTATCAACATTCATACATGTATGCGACATTTTGCGTGTAGATTTTAGACAGGGCACCCCTAAATTGTCACTAATTGAAGTGAAATCCGGAAGAGTAAACGAGATACTTCTTGAAAAATTAGCTTCGTATGAACCTAAACAAGAATCTTTAGATCTTTTGAAAAAGGACCAATCAATTGAGGAGCGGTACAAGTCGCAAGCAAAGAGGATTCTTAAGCAAAAGATACGTGTCGAACAGATAATGGAAATTATGGAAACAGATAAAGGTACCGATATACAAACTGGCAAATTACTTCAACTGATTGGCCCATCTTTCGAGACATCTGATTATGACTCTTTCTTAGATAAGTTGTGCAATGCAGCAAAAAATGATGGCATTGCAGCTGGAACTGTTCAATTCTGTATTCACATAGGTGTAGCGTGCTCGCAGGAAACTGAAGAAGCAATTAATAATTCTAAGAAAGCAGCCCTATTCGGTTATCATGAGAGTTTAAGGAAAACCACAAATGAATTATCTGAGATCAGAGCTGAATTGTCCCGTTATCTCGACCAAAAGGAGTTTATTAAAGGCTGGGATCCATTCAGATGGAATTTGTATGGTATGTCGGATAATCCTTTCCCTTTATGGAAAATTGACAGAAAGAATGCCTTTTCATTAGTAGATGGAAAAATGAAGATCTTCACAGTTTTCGATCTTCCCGCGCTTATATACTTATCGAAGAAGTTGGGTTTAAATATGAGGCTTTCCTCTCGAAAAAAAACTGGCGAAGTCGCTAAACAACTCGGCTCGAGAAAAATACCAACATGGGGAGGTAGAGCGTTGGTAGCAGATACACCGAAGGGGGAACTAACTATTGGTGGTGGAATTATTCACAGATTCATTGTTGATCTCAAAACTCCTTCTCAGTTCATTTTCAATTGGGCGAGAGGTTAATTCCCAATAATAGAGGGGCTAACAAGCCCTTGAACACCGACTGGCTTTTTCGCTGGTTGCTCAAAAGCCAGCGGGTTAAGGTTAGGCTGGATGAAATTAATATTATCACATCATTTGCCTAAATTGCCAAGACTGGCAAATGCGGCAGATAGCGATTTATCAAGACGGTTTTCGGATGTCCACAGGATAGAATTTCAAGGAGGTTAGGGGAAAATAGAGACATTATTTGAGATCATTTGGGGGAAATGCGACAATTAGCAAAATCCCCAAATAGCGATTTGTAACCAGGGTCTATAGTTCATTTATCAAAAATACCAAGATGCACCACCCTTATCTGGATACATTCTCGCATCAGGGTTTCTCAGGGATCTTGAGCAAAGTAAACGATATCAAAAACTGCCTGGCTCTATCTGACATTCCGGGAAGCCTCCTAAACCGTTTGATAAAGATCTTTAAATATGTCTCAAAAGACAGGTTTGACAGACTCCTTGACTCAGGGGTGCCTGCCTATGGCCATGGGCAGGTAATGGTGTATCCGGATCTGCCATTCTTAAGGTGGGCCTATGAATATGACTATAGCAGCGAGTTTAGAGAGGGTTATAGATCTACAGGGATTATAGAAAATAGCGAGAGATACAGGAGGGCATTTTCAAAGCTCAAAGAATACCTTCTAGATTACCTCAACAGGCACCCCGAGCACCGGGATAACGAGCTTTCTTTTAGAGACTTTAGCATACTATTTGACACCCTCACAAGCCAGGATACCGATAAAGGGAGGATTAAAAGATGGGTTGAAACGATGGTAAAAGCCGGACTTTTCCAAAAGGGTGATTCAGCCCTGCCATACGATAAGGATATATGGCTAAAAGAGGCCTTTAAAAACTATGAAAAAGAGGAGTTCAACAAAAGAAAGGTGGTTGGGGCCCTCTTAGCTGATAATTTTGCCACCTCCAACTGGTACCAGTACTATCTGGCTGTCATGTGGTACAAGCAAAGATTCTTTGCTATCTGTAAAGAGCAAGGACTCCCCATACCAAGATAACTTACCAACCCTTTTTAGGTGAGAAAAAAAGTGGATGAGCTTTTGACTAGTATATGCTAATCTATACTTTATTGAGATTAGAGACTTGGCAAGTAACCTGAATTTTTCACCAAACCCAAATTATGCACAATCATGTTAGAATGCCATAGTTTTTAGATTGCTGATATGTGGCAGCGTGCAAGCCCGAACCAGTGTTGGATATTTTTCCGATAACACAACATTATGGAAATTGAAGGTATTGGCAAGCTATCTGAACTTTAAATATATAATTTATGCACGGTCTGCGCGAAAATACCCCGTTAGAAAATAATGCTGAGGGGGTATTATATCAAAAAGTGGAGTGAGCTTCTAAGTCTGGAAGTTTATTGTTCTTTATTCTCTCTTTGACAGGAGCAGACAGGATTGACCCTCAAAACTTGCTGTGCTATTATTTATTATGCCTAAATTTATGGACATCGTTATGATCAGTATGGATTAAATCCGATCTTCAGCATCCTAGGTCACTGAGGAAAACATGCGCAACCAAGTTTGGTCTAAAGATGAACTGATACTAACCCTAGAACTCTACAGTAACCTCAAGGGTCGAATACCGGATGTGCGCCACCCTGAAGTGGCCGCGCTGGCATCAGAACTTGCTGAATTGGCGATGATAGATGCTGGCAGCGAGGCACGTCCAGGGCGTAGCAAGGCTGCGATCATTTTCAAGATGAGCAATTTCCGAGCACTTGATCCGAAAGCCAAGGCTAAGGGTAAGCTTGGTTTTCGCAAAGGAGGTGCTGAAGACCGTGCAGTATGGAAGGAATTTGCTAACGACCCAAAAACACTTCTTCTGACAGCGGAGGAGATAAGAGATAAAATCAGAAACGGTCAAAAGGAGCTTGAGCCGCTCAGGGCCAACCTTCACATACTGAGGCTGTTGGGGGATGAACTGATTGGCAGCCAGCGGCTGGCTGTTTTTGAGCTGGTTAAAAACGCTTATGATGCGGATGCCGAACTGGCAACGGTTAGACTCGATCTTGAAAGTAATGAACCGTTCATCACCATAAAAGACAATGGCTGTGGTATGTCCTTGGATACCATCCGTAACGGTTGGTTGCAGATCGGAACCCCTCTGAAACGTGCTGACAAGACATTCCGCACACCGATATTTGGGCGGATGCGTTTGGGAGATAAAGGGGTTGGCAGGCTCGCCGCGTTCAAGCTGGGGAACCGCCTTGAAATGGTAACCAGAGAGGAGGGTAATACTGAATACCGTCTGGTCATGGACCTGGAAAGTATCCTCGAAGGAAGCAGTGACGACCAGAGCAATTCAGTGGAGGATGTGCGCATACGGGTCCGGCAAATGAGGAAGCCTAAGACCTTTTTTGGAAAAAGTGATCACGGGACTCTTATAAAAATAATCAAAATGCGGCCTGACCTTGAGTGGACAAGGCGTGAACTGCGTGAACTACAACGGTTAATTAACAGCCTTTCAAGCCCTTTTGGAGCCATCGGAGGATTTAAAACACTACTGGAAATTCCTGGTCATGAAAAAGATATAAAGAGTCTTCCTGACATTAGGCAGGTTCTAGATCATGCAATCTGGGTATTTCGATTCAACCTGAGTCCTGAAGGCACTTTCCGTTGGACCTTCAAATTCAGGCCACCGCCGGTCTTTAGGGGTCTTAAAGGCCGCACTTTGAAATCAGGAGGAAAGGATTTCCCGGAGAGGCTTGAAAGGACTCCTCCTGAACCGGAGCCTGATATGCCGGCCCGTCCTCCAAGAGACGAACTGTATTACAATAGCAAGTACTTTGAGGGAATAGGCCCTATTGAAGGACGATTTTATGTACTAGATTTGAGGGGGGCTGTCCTGAAACATTTAGGAGGATCGCGGGCAATTAAAGATATCCTCGACATGCAAGGAGGGGCAAGGGTATATAGAGACGGTATCCGGGTTTTCAATTACGGAGAGCCCGGCAATGACTGGCTGGAACTCAATATTAAGAGAGTCAACAGGCCGGGACAGACACTTGCTACGAATTCCTTCGTAGCCGCAATCCATCTTTCCCTGGATGAAAGTACAGGACTGAGAGAAAAAACCAACAGGGAGGGGTTCGATGAGAACGAAACCTTTAAACGGTTTCGAGGTATCGTTGAAAGCGTTGTGGACCAGTTGAACATCCTCAGGCAACCGGACCGTAACTCACTTGGCGCCATCTTAAAAGGAGACTCTATCAAGGGGGATGCTCCGGTCCGGTTCAGAAAATCGGTCGATGAGATTCTGACCATTGCTTCAAAAAACAAGGGCATACGGGAACAGATTGCAAAACCTGTCGAACGAATCAGGAAGGAATATGAAACCCTGCAGGAGGTAGTTGCATCCTCCGGGGCGGGGCTAAACCTGGCAATTGTTTTTCATGAGGTTGAAAGGGAGGTCCGGGCTCTTGCCGAAGGTCTGAAAAAAGGGGAGAAGCTTAAGAGCCTTAGCATGCGAGCTGAAACCCTGCTCACAATCCTTGACGGTTTCGGCGGCCTTTTACGTAAGGCTTCAAGGAAAACAATGCCTATAAGCACCCTGGTAAAACGTGCTGTCCACTTAAACCAAGGCCGCTTCAACGCACACAAAATCGTTTTCAGTTGCGCACTTCTTCAAGGGGAAGAAGAGGATTTCAAGGCTTCAGGAGCATTCAATTTTTATCTTCAAGTGCTCATGAATATAATAGATAATGCAATTTATTGGGTCCGGAAAAGGGCCGAACTGGAGGAACCCGAATACCAACGCGCAATTCAAATAAGGGCTCTGCCCGATTGGGCCGCCGAAGGACCAAGCCTGGCGGTATTGGACAACGGGCCGGGATTCTCCATCAGCCCTGATGAGGCGATGCGCCCGTACGCATCCACCAGACCAGGTGGAATGGGACTCGGACTCTATTTTGCCCGAACAGCTATGGACGCTAACGGTGGTGACCTGCTAATACCTTCATCAATTGATGATCTTGATATTGATACCGGTTTAGACGGAGCGGCTGTGGTTATGCGCTTCAGGAGGACCCGTTAATGACCAATGAAGAAGCATTACGTTTCCTACCTCATCCACAAATTATTGCTATTGATAACGATCTTGAAGATCTTGACAAGATCAAGACAGGCCTTTTTGGAGCTGGTTTACCATGTATAACACTCTTGTATGACAGAATGGAAGGGCTTGTACTTCCTGAAAAATGGAGACCAGAAGGAATAAGACTAATTTTTCTTGATCTAAATTTAGGGGAAATCGATAACCCAAACATAAGCGATACAGTTGGACCGATTAGTGAAGTGCTCGAAATTCTCTATGACCAAGAAACCGTCAGGCCGTTTTTTATAGTTTTTTGGACTAGTTATTTGCCGCTGGTACAAAGAGTTATGCACAGGTTGTATGCACGGTACCCTAATACACCCCTACCCGTATCTTTTACGATACTAGACAAGAATCTGTTCCGACCAAATCCAGATGGACAATATGAGCACGATTTAGCGGCAAAAATCGTCGATGCCATTTCAAGGGATAAGGTTTTTATGGCGATGATGGCCTGGGAGACCGAAGTGCAGGCAGCAGCAGGATGTACATACGATAGACTCCATGGCCTTGTAGCTAATAGGCAACAAAATGGCACTTCACTGAAGACAGCTGATATGCAAGATGTCCTAAGGAATATGGCCAAGGAAGCATGGGGAAAAGAAAATGCCAAAGAAAACCCAGGGGGCGCGATGACAGGTGGCCTAACCCCCATTTTTCAAGACCACTTGGATTCAATAACAACTGATGAACTCTATTCTAAAGCTTGGTCCGAGGCCTTAAGGGGCGAGTGGGACAAGAAACTGCCGTCTCATGTAAGCAAGGCCGATCTCAACTCTCATTGTCTTGTTGATCTCAACTGCACGGATGAAAACAGACAAGGAATATGGCTGGAGTTTACTGATTCTGCATTACGCCTTCGCAGTTTTTGGAAAGAGATTTTTGGAGCTACAAAGAAAGAATTGGTTGCTGAGTTCATCAACTTCGCCGAGAGCCGCAAAGGCCGAACGATCTGTAATTCCGTAAAACTTGGGTTAATGGAGTTTACAGCTGCGTGTGACCGTGTGAACAATAAAGCCCCATTATTAAGATACGGACTTTGTGCCAGAATCCCTGCCGGTTTTGAGAGATATGTTTCCTGGGGAAACCAAGGTTCAAAGCGACAAACAAAACATGATGCAATACACAGAATTGAAACCATATCGATAAATAGTAACAATTATATTCTTTACCTGGATTATAGGTATACCATAGCCCTTCCTCCTTCTCACACCTTGTTAACAAGCAATTTAGTCGAACCTGTTTTTAGAGTTAGAAGCCAAGTATTGACGGATATTAGAACCACATACGCCAGTCACACTACCAGGCCGGGCATCTACTTTTTTCCTTCGAAACCAAATAGATAAGCATTAAGTGGAGAGAATCTTATACAAAGAATCAGCTATCAGGTTAGCCAAATATGGAGGAACGGCATTACCAATCTGGTGGAATATGGAAGTCCGTCCCCCGAAGAAATAGTAGTTGTCTGGAAAGGTCTGAATGCGGGCTGCCTCCCTTGGGGTCAGGCTGCGGCACTGAATTGGATCAGGATGGATGAAAGCATGTCCATCTTTAGCCAGATGTGAAATGATGGTGCCGGAAGGGCGGTTGGCCAGGAGAACCCTGAATCTGTCTTTGAAGCTTCCCGATTTCCTGTTGCTATGGTTGGGCAGCAGGCCTGGGGGGAAATCCGGCAATTTGGGCGGCCTTTCCTCCACCTCTCCGAAGCAAGAACAAAACAGGTACCTATGAAGGTCCGAACGAATGTGAGGTCTTGCCTCATGGTGGCAAACCCCATCGAGACGATGGTCCGTGAACCACGCAGGGCTCCATTCAGGAGATGTTTGGCCTCGTGAAAAATCTGAACCTGAATTGCTGGGGGAAGCTTTCAGGATTTTCCTAGCAGAAGAAAGAATAGCTTTGGCCAACCCGTTCCCATGGCGCACCTTTGTTTCTTGAAACCAGGACTGGGACTGAATTCCGCGAAAGACACCCCGCCATGCCTCCAAAGAATCCGGCTCACGGGACAATCTGCTCCGGACTCGGGGTAGGTCACCAATTACTGATTCCATTCTAATTGGTGATTTCCGGTCAAGGGGGCGGAAACGGGAAGTATCCCCGTCTTCACGAATGCCAACAATAATCACCCTGTGCCGGGTCTGGGGAAGTCCGAGCTCCTCCGAGCGGACGATGAAAGCCCGGGGATCACAGCCTAATCCTTGGATGCCTGACATCAGTGATACCAGGCGATAACAAGGTGCCTCCGGCCAATCACCGAATTCCCGGTAAACGAAATCCCCCGGTTTAGCCAGCCCCAAAAGCAGATCGTCTATAATTCGTTTATCTCCCAGTCTGGCTGATAACATACCCGGCACATTCTCGAGCACGAACGCAGCCGGTGTATGAATAGCCAGCACCCGTATGAATTCCCGATAAAGCCCATAACGGATGTCCTTTTCCGGGCAGTAATCCTTTCTTGTCCGGTTCCCGACAACACCGGCTGAAGAGTATGCCTGACAAGGTGGGCCTCCAGTTAACACCCAGTCCCTATGTCCTTCAATTGCTTTAATTACCCTTCTGTCAAGTTCATTATGATCGCATTCTCCCAAGGTGGCTTGCCACGTTTCATTGGAAGACATTTTTGCCTGACTAGGATACGCTGAGTATAATGCATTCTCGTCAAGCTCACCACGAAGCAAACGGTAATAATCTTCGGGTGCCTCTTCGGGGGGAAATTGCCTGAAAAAGGCCCGGAGTTTGAGAGTTCTAAATGGCTCTTTCTGGCTTTCCACAGACAGACACACTGAGAATAGCGCCCGGTCGTTTTGATATAGGGAGCTAAAACCCTCGGATAGACCTCCAGGTCCGGCAAATATGTCCACAACAGGTATCATTTCAACAAATCAATATTTTCATGGTCAAAGCTCGATAAAGAGTCTGTTGGTGAGTGGCAAAAGGTTCTCGGTCTCACACTCCCAAATTTCTAAGACTTTCCAACCCAATTGCTTGAGTGCAGCAGTATTTTTTTTGTCCCTTGCAACATTTTTATTTAGCTTGGTTTCCCAAAGCTCAGCATTAGTCTTGGGAATACCGGAATCCTTGCATCCCTTATGTTGATGCCAGAAACAGCCATGGACAAAAATGACTGCCTTGCGTCCAGGTAAAACGATATCAGGGGTCCCCGGAAGGTCGCGGCGATGCAATCTAAACCTAAAACCTAAAAGGTGCAGAACGGATCGTACTATTTTCTCTGGTCGCGTATTTTTGTTACGTATGCGCGACATGTTTTGGCTTCGTTGTTCTGGAGTTAATCGATCCATTAAACCATGATATTTAGATAAAAAATGAAATATGGCCTTTTTTAGTCCCTATCAATAGGATGAAACACCAGAACTAGTCAAGCCTTTTAAACAATTAGATTACTGAATCTTAGATCCTTCGCCTTAATTCATTTGGTGGATAAATGAAAATCTGCTGGACGACCTTGACTAGCTTAACTAAGGTTTAATGATAGTGAAATTCAGATGTCACAACCTGTGATACCTGCTATCTATCTGCAATTTACACCCTTTCAGAAATGCTTTGATATGATTTCCATATCTTCACATGCATCGATGGCTGGCTTGCCTTTTCTCTCTAACCAAGGTGATGAATTCAAGATGAACTCAACATTTCCTGATAGTCACAAAAAATAGGATATTTCAATCGGAATTCATCACCTAAGCTATTCCCAATGAGGGCTCCATAAAACCCTTCTGAATACTGACTAACCCACAGCATCCTTCAAGGCTTTGCCCGGTACAAACCTGGGTGCCTTCTTAGCACTGATCCTAATCTCTGCCCCGGTCTGTGGATTCCTCCCTTTCCTGGCCTTCCTTTGTGCCACCTTAAAGGTTCCGAACCCAACCAGTGAAACCGTATCCTTCTTTTTCAACACCTTGGTGATGGTTGAAAAACCACAATCCACCGCTGCCTGGGCCTCTTTTTTGGTGCTCAGCACCTTGGCTACCTCGTTGACTAGATCCGTTTTGTTCATATTCTTTTCTCCTCTCTTCTAAGGTAAAGTGGTTAATTGTTGATGTTGAATCTACTAATACACCTTCTTGGACATTTCAACCTAAACATTTCAATCTAAAAACTGCACCTTTTGATCTTATCTGTCAAACCTGTCTTATATGAGGGAATATTCTTGACTATTTATCTGATTTCAGGGTACTTTTAATTCCTTGAGATATTTGGTCTTAACCCTTACCTGGAGAGGGCTATGAATTAGAAGGTTTAGAGACCCCATTTCTCATATAGAGAGGTGGGGTTTTTGTTTTCTTGGAGGTAAATCTTGAGTCAAGAACTAGACCAAAAAATATTCAACTATATCACCCTATTAGAAAATACAGCAATTGGTCAAGACCCTAAAGAAATGTGTAGAACTCTTGACAGAGTTCAAATCCTCTGTCCCGGATCCCCAGGGTGGCAGGAAATGCTTGATGTATTTTAAGAAACCATAAGGGTAGGCGAAAAAGTAGTCGGGGGAAAGACAATTCACTGACCCTACCATACAGGGATAGCGACCAAAAACCATAAGCAGGAGAGGCTGATGAGATGAGAATCGTATCAAAACATTACTAAAGGGTGGCAGATTGCAGATACAAATATCCAAAGAAGAGTTAATGGTTAGGATTAGCTTGGCGACTGTTGGAAAAGATTTGAGCCATTCTTTGGTCATTCGAATTTGTAGTAATCTAGTTTGTTTTGAATTTCCTTGCGGCTCTTTTGTATAGTCATTCCCTTTGGGCATTCCCTCTTGCCAATACCGAAAGAATATGGTAGAGATTGTCTAATTGTCGGCTATTTTGTCCTATCTGCTTTTTTCGCAATGAATAATTACCAGTCGGAACCAAAAGCAAATAAAGGATATGAAAGATGCAAATCGATGAAAAGGAAAAGGCGGATATTTTGGTAAGCCTATTGAATGAAAGGTATAACGCTTCTCACAAAATACGTGAAAGAAG
>SDBV01011178.1_pt1 | contig 11666 bp, 10 predicted proteins | sample 2277081 | NCBI WGS metagenome assembly SDBV01 (sample SAMN10402039, study PRJNA504765) | marine sediment metagenome | isolation source: marine sediment core GS10_PC15, 223 cmbsf | place: Arctic Ocean: Southern Knipovich Ridge | collected 2010
GGCTATAGTTGGGGTTTTAAGCAGGATGCCTAGGGTTAGGCTGGTGGCTAAGGTGGAAAGCGGCTGGGACGTTATGCGCACATCTGCCCAGCTCAAGCCGGATATCATTTTGATGGATTTTAGCTTGCCTGGACTAAGTGGACTTGAGGTCACCAGCCTAATCAAGCGCGAGTTACCCCAGATAGCGGTGGTAATACTCCTGGATGAAGAGGATAAAAAATACATAGAAGCAGTAGAGCGAAGCGGAGCCTGGGCTCACCTGGTGAAGAGCCAATTAGCTCAAGAGCTACCTGCCTTACTGGACAAGCTGGAGCGGACCGAGGTAGGAAACGGTTGTTCAAACTAGGTGACTAATCTAGAGGGCTAACCGGCAGCAGTAATGGCGGCATTTAATGTGGTAGCCGTATGGTTTTTAGAGGAACCGTCTTCTAGTGAAGCTGAAGGAAAACCGTTTAACTTAGAAGTAAGGAGGCGAGAGATGCTTAATATCTTAACCTAGGCCGTTTTCGGAGTGGTTTTTGCGGTAATGGTGGTGCTTAGTGTCGGCACCATATGGTTCTCCGAAGAACCTTCCTCCAGTTAGGCTGGGGGGAAACTACTCAGTAAAAGTAAATAAAAGTAAAGGAGATGAAAAATGAGAAAAGGGAAAATCCTGTTTCTAGTTACAGCGGGGCTAATCGCCACTCTTATCTTGGCTGGCTGCGCCCCAGCTGCTCCAACTCCAAAGACCCAAACCTTTGACATTTACATGTGGGAGAAGAAAGCGGTAGCTGAAGGGCCGCTGGTGGAATTGATTCCACCAACAGAGACTTCTGCCGATCTGCTAACCGAGTTTTACCACTGGGAGCCGCAAGTTCTGGTGGCATTCAAAGGGGATACGGTGGTGCTCAATGTCTCCAACCCCAGGGGGACGATTCATAGTTTTGGTATACCCGCCTTTGGCGTTGATACCGGTCCCTTAGCTCCTAGGGGTGGCAAAGCGACAATATCGTTTGTTGCTGATAAGGCAGGGTCGTTTAACTATCTGTGCACCCTCCCCTGGGACCCCACGACAGATCCCGAAGAGTGTCACCCCGACCATAAATACATGACGGGCGTGCTGCTGGTCTTGGATAGGTAGCCAATCTTAACGAGAGATTGTTTGTCAATCCCCTCTCCCTAAAAGGATAGGGAGAGGGGTGACGAAGTGACTTGGTCAGTTCAACTTGAATAATGTGCCAAATGAAGGCGATACCATTCACCTTACGGGGACCAATCCCCGGAGCAAATATCACAGCTTTGTTCTATCTGAGTTTGGGGTGGTTACCCCGCGGCTGGAGGCGCGAGGCGGCACCGCTACGGTGAAGTTCACTGCCGATAAGGCTGGTATCTTTCAGTTTACCTGCGGCTTGCCCTATGACGAGGCAACCGGAAGCTGTGACCCCGACCACAAGCGCATGGTAGGTTACTTGATTGTGCTGGAGAAGTAGGCTGCCTCGCAAGGATTCAATGTTTCCGGCGGGTGGCAATTCCTTACTGGCACCCGCCGGAGCAAATCCGTCAGGTTACGGATGACTACGGGGTTTTCTACGAGGTGGCTTTATGCACAATATCGTGGTTGTTATTATCGACCGGGATGGAATGGTCAGAAAGACATACGGACAGGCTCTTTTCCCAGAAACCGAAATGCTTAGTGACATCACATCACTACTGCTGGAGTGACAAAGTAGAGAGAAGAGGCGACTTTTTCCGGCTTTGTAGGTTCCAAAAGCGGGAAATGGAGTTTAGTGGTGGCTTCTCTTCGCATCCTTACAGACCCACTTAGTTTGATTTTAGCAAGTACCAGCTTTGCTTGCAGGTTAATTAATTAACATAGTGGCGATAGTCGTTCATAGTATCAATGTCAATATTAATACTTTGGGTGTCAACTGCCACCTCGAGGATATCATCGAAGTGCTTCTTAAGTATTTGTCTGCCTCCCACGTCACCCTTTAACCCTAGTAGTTCCTTCTTGTATTTTGTAGAGAAAATAACTGGGTGCCCTCTCTTACCCTTGTGTGTTGGGATAACAATACCTTTGTTATGGCTAAAGAATGCTTCTATTATCTGGTTAATAGTTTCGCTATCTATAAGAGGTTGGTCAGCTAGGACGAGCATAATCGCTGGGGCTCTATCATCTACTAAGCTTAACCCCTTTACTATAGATGTGCTCACCCCTTGCCCGTAAATTGGATTTACAATAATCTTAACTGGCCGATTGGCTATCATCTGTATCATTTCTCGAGCTCTACACCCCACGACTACGATAATCTCATCTAACTTGGAATTGAGCAGATTATTAATGGTTTGTTCCAGAATGGTGCCACTACCAAAGGGTAATAGCAACTTTGGCACATCCATCCGTTTTGATTCACCGGCAGCTAAAAGTATCGCTGATACCATACAATTTGACATAGAAGGCTAAATCGGAGAGCGCCTGACCTCTACTACATTAGCTGGGATGCTTAGAGCTATCTCCTCTGGGGTTTGTGCGTCTATTTCCAGACCAATAGATGAGATTGTAGTAACCAATGCTGCTTCTTCTCCCTTAGCTTTAATCCTGACTATTTCTTCGTGGATATCTGGCATATATGTTCTTCATTAACCCACATAGTTTTTGGTTGAAATGACCTCGACTACTGGTTCGGGAAATTGAGCTTGCCCAAGTATGATTCGTTCAATCTGGGGGTGTTTCATCCTTAAAATTTTGTAGGCCAACTCTCTGGCTTTGGGCAGACTTTCATCTAAATCTACCTTATTGATGAAGGGGGCAATCTTGATATGAGCTTGACTCCCTCTAATTATACCTTCAGGGTGGGTTATTAAGATGGCGATAGCCTCTGCCGAGACAATATCGCCCAGTGATAGCCCTGTCAGTCTGGAGACTATTTCAGGTCTAAAGACAACTTCTTTACTTAGTTTGCAACCTAAGGCATCGATGCCTACAATGGGTATAAGCAGAGAGGTAATTTGTGGTATCACTGGCTCAGTAGAATTTGGTGCCTTTAAAGGCTTTCGAGCCGCCCCATCCGCCTCCACGATAATATAAGGTACCTGATTTAATTCAGCTAACCTTGATATAAACTCAGGACTAACCCCTCTTAATTTTCCAGAAGATAGCTTTTCCATAGCCAAGGTAATATGTCTATACTTATCCAAATTCTGCAGAAGCAATCTTATCATCTTTTCTTCATCTGTTTCCAAGAGAAGAAACGGGGTTTCGGAAGACGAAGGCTTAAGAATCTTGGTCGTGGTGGTGGTAATAACAGATTCACCTGTTGAAGTTAACTCCTGAGCTAGGGCGAACATAAGTTTTGTTTTACCTCCGGCACCAACTAAGCTTATTATCTCGTGCGATTTAATACCTAAAGCGTTCCGGAGTTTCATATTCTTAATCTCTTTAAGGGGCTGCTGAAATTAGACTAGGCATCGAAGCGTATCGGTATCGCTTCTAACCCTCCTGGCTATTACTCTCATCTTATCTGTACTACTGTAGTATGTTTCTTTTTGCCATTATAGCATCAATTAATGTGTCGGGGGTTAAGGATACCCATAATTGTTGCCTCTGGGTCAACTATAATAGGTAGCTTGTTCTCTTCTCGTACCTTGGATATCTCAATGGCAAATTTGACTAGTTTGACTACGGACTATCCATCTGTGGGGAATAGCGGTTTCACTGGCAGAGCGGATGTCTTTTCTGGTTTAACTGCCTTTGCCTCGTTGATAACATCTACTCTTCGAAGAAGAGGCGGGTGGGATGCTGGTTAGTAGTGCGCATATCTTCTGTGGTAGTTGGTTGCGATTATTAATATTACGGTTACTGGGTTAAGGCCAATATCGCTCTTTTTACTAAGACCTTCATAACTTGAACTTTCCAAGCGTTCATTGACATTGGAACGGCATTTTTTACAGCGATGTTTCCAGCCTTTTCGGCTAAGTCCTCACTTATCTTTCTTCCCCTGATTACATCTTCAGCCTCTTTAGCATTATAAGGCGTGATAAACACACCGCCAACTACTACTTTAACTCTTGTGTCATTGCCTACACATGCCACACTTATCAGAGGATGGTCTAGGCTTTTTCTAATACTGAATTTCAGGTATTTTCCTCTAATCCTGGCAAGGGTTGGTAACTGTATTTCCGTTATTATTTCATCTGGCTGTAAGACATTTCCCGGATAGGTAGGGGTGTAGAACTGGTCAATAGGTATAATTCTTTGCGTAGTCTTTACTAAAGCATCTAGGGCTGACAATGTGACGGCCATATCAGATTGACATGTGGCATAGCACTCACATTCTGTTGGCACCCCTAAAATACTGAACATCCACCGATTATCCCCCTCTTTTGCAGGACAGTTGGTACCCCCCTTGCGCAAACAGTGATAATAATTTTTGTGTGCTTTATAATACCAGCAACCTAAATCCTGGCATATACTGCCTGCTATAGTTGCCATATTTCTAATTTGGGGTGAACCAACAACACCGGCAGTCTCGGCTAAAATACTATACTTTGTCTTGATTAACTCTGATGCCTCTATATCGCTTAAACAAGTTAACGCTCCTATTTTCAAAAGTCCATTCTCTTCTTTAATATACGCTAACTCGGGGATAGCTTTAATATTTATCAGTACTTTTGGCACTTCCGGAGTGTATTTTTGCCTTATCATGCGTAATATATCAGTACCCCCGCCGATCACCTTCACTCCTTCGCCCTCATACGTTCGCAGTAAGTAGCTAGCGTCCTCAAGCGTTCTGGCATCAAAATGGCTAGCCAATTTAATATCATCCACAATCTTTGCCAAAGGTGTTTCCCACATTTCTGCACCTTTGAACTCCGTTAGTTGTTTCATGTCCCGTTACCTCCTATTAACATTAAACTAGTAATCTAGCCGAGTCGATAGCTTGTCTTATTGCCTGCCTCGTTAACACCTTAACCAGCTGCCTTTTGTAATAGTGGCGGGTGCGAGGTCTTGCCTCCTTAGAGGCAGCTTGAGCTGCTTGTTCTATCAATTCATCATCTATAGCTTTGCCTTTTATTGTATCCTCCGCTTTACCAGCCCTAATTGGTGTAGGGGCTACAGTTCCTAGGACTATTTTAGCGTTAACTATCTTTTCGCCTTTTGAATCTAATGTAACTACAGCAGCTACTCCGACAGCAGTCCGGTCTACAGCCCTTCTTTCAGGGAATGTGAGATATACGCCACCGGTGTGGGCTGGTGGTTCCGGTACCTGGATCTCGGTGAGTATTTCATCACCCTGAAGCACCGTTTTATCTGGTCCAACGAAAAAACCTTCAAGTCCAATAATTCTTTCTCCCCCGAGGCCTACTATTTTTACCTTAGCTCCTAATCCAATTAGCGGAGGAGGTGTATCGGCTGAAGGTGTGGCGTTACACAGGTTACCCCCGATAGTCCCCATATTCCGAATCTGGGGTGACCCTATTTGGCGGGCGGCAGCTGCTAGCATAGGGAATCTTTCCTGAATTATGGGCGAGCTTTCTACAGCGTGTAAGGTAGCTAGGGTACCTATCTTTAAACCTTCTCTATCCTGGCGGATATAGTCTAAGTCAGGGATAGTGTTGAGGTCGATTACGTATTGTGGTGCTATGTCTTTGTTCCTCATCAAAACCTTTAGGTCTGTACCACCGCTTATTACCATAGCTTTACCTGCATGCTTGGAAAGCAGAGAGCAGGCTTCCTTAATGCTTTTAGGTCTTAAGTAGTTAAAATGCAAAAATACTGTACTCATATTAAGCCCCGCCTTAGCCTATTTTACCTAGCGCCTTCAAGATCTTCTCCGGTGTTATTGGAAGTTTGCTTATTCTTACTCCTATCGCATTATAAGTGGCACCGGCTATCGCTGCAGGGGGGCAAATTGTTGGTGCTTCGCCTATCCCTTTTGCTCCAAAGGGTCCTATGGGGTCTATATTTTCTGAGAATATGGTTTCCATCGAGGGCACATCCAGGGATGTAGGTACCCAGTAGTTTGCTAACGCTGGGTTCAATACCTGTCCGGTAGCCGGGTCGAATACTATCTCTTCCATTAAGCTATAACCGAGGCTCATTAATGAGCCTCCGTAAAGCTGATTCTGACATACCTCTGGGTTTATTATCCGTCCGGCATCAGAGCCGATGACTAACTTTAATACCTCTACTCGCCCTGTTTCCGTGTCTACCTCCACATCGGCAAAGGTTGCCATAGTCATAAGCGCTCTCGGCCCCCAAACCGAAATATCATGTCTCAGAGCTCTACCTATAACCATTGGGCCAAGCATATTACTAACAACCTCTTTGACAGCAGCTTTTCGGCTGGGATCCGCCTTTACATAAATCATACTATCTTTTATATCCAGCTCTTCTGCTGTCTTGATTCCCTTCTTCAGGATATCTGGACTCGAGGGTGCATTGTAAGCCGTTTCGAGAAGTTGCTGTTTAGCATCTTCTGCCGCTTTTTTAACTGCCGAGCCTCCGATATGCAAGGATGCAGAGGCACCAGTTATCACACTATAAGGAACTGTTTCAGTGTCAACGTCTTTTACTACATAGACATCCTCAACCTTCAGACCTAGCGTCTCAGCACAAATTTGGGCAAAGGTAGTCTTGCAACCACTGCCAAAATCCATAGACCCCGCTAATATTTGAGCTGTACCATCGTGATTCATTTGTACTATAGCTGATGATGGATATGATGGTGAACCAGAGGAATGCACACTAACAGCTATTCCTACCCCTCTTCTCTTTGCCCCGATGGCCTCATAGGGTTTGCCCCATCCTTGCCACTTCTTCTCCCAATCAATAGCTTTGGCTCCCTTATCTATCAATTCATCATATGCTTCGCTGCTCACTGTTACGGTTGCTTCCAGGCCTGTTCTAGCCTCCCTTTGAACATGACCAGCATGAATTGGGTCTCCGGCTTTATGATGACACTTTTTCCAGAGGGTCAACGGGTCTACCCCCAGTTTTTCTGATAGCATATCTATCGCCTGGTTTAAGGCCATAGCTTGTGGAATACTGCCTACTCCTCTTATACAGCCAGAGCTAAACTTATTGGTACACACTCCGAAGGCATTATATCTTACGCTAGCTTCGTGAAAGATGTCATGCATACGCTGATAGGTAACAACTTTTCGCCCGTATCCTCCATTGTCGTGTATCTGTGTGTAATCTAGCGCCGTCACTGTCCCGTCCTTCTTCCCACCCAATTTTACACGCATAATATCAGATTCACGTCTTTTGTATAGCCCATACTCATCTAGGGTCATCTTATAGATTACGGGTCTACTTGCTTTCCTGGCTAGAAGGGCTGCGATATTCCAAAACCTTTGAGATGAATTGAGCATCCCGAAACTGCATGCTAGCTGAGGAGCAATTATCCTCACCTTGTGTTCAGGCATGTCCAGGACATCAGCCGTTACAGCCCGAATTTCGTGGGGGCAATGATGAGGCATGGTAAGCGTTAGCTTGTCGTCCTCCCATTCTGCTATACATGCTGGTGGGAAAAACCCCCCGTATGTGCTATGTGTTCTTACCTCATTTTCGACAGTAGCATCGGCTTTTTCAAAACCCTCTTTTATATCCCCCCATCCGGTGCAGCTGGGCTGCGTTGCGCGGTCAGGGGGGCAGGAAACTTTATTATATCCTATCCCTCTAACATCAGGAGCATCTGGCTTTAAAGCCTCTTCTATATCGAAGACTGCTGGGAGCTTTTCGTACTCCACGTCTATCAAATCAAGTGCTTCCTCAGCTATTTCCTCGGTCTCACCAGCTACAGCGGCTACCTCATCCCCCACAAAGCGCACTCTATCCTCAAGGATTCTACCCTCCCAATTGTAAATCGCACAAAGGATCTTTCTTTGTGGCACATCTTTATGCGTTAGTACGGCTTTTATACCAGGTAAAGCTTCTGCTTTACCTGTGTCAATACTTTTAATCTTTGCGTGTGGATAAGGACTGCGTAGAATTTTCATACATAGCCCCCCAGCCACGCTGCGATCAGTAGCGAACTTCAGTCTACCACTAACTTTTAAGTACCCATCTTGAAGTGGTATACCTTTGCCTACTACAGTCATCTCCCTATACATTTCTTTCCCCTCGTTGCATCCTTAATGTTTCAGCAGCAGCCATTATAGATTTAGTTATTTTTATATAACCAGTACATCGGCATAATACTCCGGAGATTGCCTTATTAGTCTCTTCTTCAGTGGGAAGGGGCTTAGAATTTAGTAAAGCATATGCGCATAGAATCATTGCCGGGGTACAATACCCACATGCTGTGCCATGATGTTCTATAAAGGCTTGCTGAATCGGATGCAATTCTTCCTTATCTGCTAACCCTTCGATTGTGATAATTTCTTTCCCTTCGCTTTCCACCGCCAGTGTTAAGCACGAAAGCACAGGTTCTCCATCTATCAATACAGTACAAGTTCCACATTCTCCATTATTACATGTTAGCTTTGTTCCAATAAGCCCTAGTTTCTCACGGATAACATATACCAAAGTCCAATGTGGTTCTACGGGTATATCATAAACAAACCCATTTATGTTTAGTTTCGCCATTCTAGGTCCTCCTTGCTATACTCGATGACCTCTTTTTGGTGTAAAAACACCTCACGCCTTCTTGTCTGTACTACGTTCAGCAATTCATAAAATCAATGATAATCTTGCTTGGCAATCTACTATAAGGACGATACTTTGTCAAGTGTGTATTCTAATTCAGTAAATTCTGGGGGGGGTGTAAATAAGAAGGAAAAGTGTGGTAAAATAGTTTTATTGTGAGCGGGAATGATAAAGCTAGCTTAAGGATAGAAAATAGAAGCCTCTCCTTTCTTAAGGAAAACTTAGCTGATTTTTTAACTATAAGTCGGGTTATCTTTGGCCTGGCAATTCTTTCTTTAAGCTTTGCAGGAAAGAATGCCTACACAGTGGTAGTTATTTTGACCTTGATTGGCGCAGCGACTGATATGTTTGATGGAAAGGCAGCTAGACGTTATCTTGGTGATAAGAGGGAAGGTAAGTTAGGAAAATATGATTTAGAAGTAGACACACTTTTCGTTCTTTGCGTTATAGGTTACCTTTCGTTTTCAGGAATAGTTATTCCCAAGATACTGGGTTTCGGATGGATAGGTTTAGCTTTAATTACTACGACTCTTTACAAAAGAAAGCCGAAAATCTTAGTACTGTTTGAAGTTCCCAGTGTAATAGTCCTACTTCTTGTTGCCGGGCTATACAACTTAGAAATTTTTGTCTTAATTGTAGCACCGGCTATGACTGCTGGCATTATCATCAACCACAAGAGAGTACTCTATCTAATCTTTGAGTACTGGCCCCAGCTCATTTCCAAGTGACACAAAACATTGGTTTGTGTCACGCAGTTTAATCACTGGGTAGAGCACAATTCCGGAGTGTCTTATCAGCTATATGCCATAATTAAGTTCCCTCTGTGCTGAGCTAGCGGTTATATAGACTGGTTGATATATGGGTTGTAGCAATAACGCCGTACTGAGGTTGAGTGGTGGTGTGAGACGGGGGTTAGCCTGGCTTGTGTTATAGTCCATAACCTGCTCTCGCTTTTCCTTGGTGAGCCTATTGTCCCTTATAAATAAGGGAACTCTTTAGGGGTTAGTGAGAATGAAAATAATTATCATGTAACAATACTGGCTTAAAGGTTATAAGGAACTACTTAATGGGATAATCAGGATAGCGCTAACTATTGTCGCTTGATAATATTTCCCTTAGGCATAACTACTATATGCGGTACACCGATTACTGGATGTGGTTCCACCCTAACCACTGCCGAAAAGACCTCTCTTATCCTCTCCTCAGTTAAAACCTGGGTGGGAACTCCATCAGCCGAAATCCTCCCCTCTTTAAGCAGGATTAAGCGGTCAAAGTAAAGTGCCGCCAAGTTAAGGTCATGCATAGCAGCAACAACAGTAAGCCCTCGCTCAGCATTAAGAGTTCTTAACAGCTCCAGGATTTCTACTTGATGAGTAATATCCAGATGTACCGTTGGTTCATCAAGAAGTAGTAGCTTGGGCTGTTGAGCTAGTGCCATAGCCAGGATAACCTTTTGTCGCTCGCCCCCGCTTAGCTCATCAAACCGCCGTTCACGCAATTCACTGATACCAACTAACTCTAAGGCATTAGTAACAAATCGCTTATCAACTTCACTTTCCCCAGCAAAGACTTTAAGAAAAGGAATCCGCCCAAGCGCTACCACTTCACTAGCGCTGAAAGCAAAGGGTACGTGAAACTGCTGAGGTACTACAGCGACACTGCGGGCTATAGACTTCCGGTTCAACTGACTTAAGTTAGAGCCGTCTAATCTAATCTCTCCCCGGTTAGGTTTCAGGATGCCGCTGGCTAACTTAATGAGAGTGGTCTTGCCTGAACCATTGGGACCAATTAAGCCTACCATTTCACCAGCCCCAATAGAAAGATTAATGTCATGCAAAACTAGTCCGTCAAGATAGGTAAAGTAAATCTGGCGGATTTGCAGGCTAACCATTAGAAAGCGTACTCCCTTCTAGTGCGTCTTAATAGGTAAATAAAAATTGGAGCTCCGATAAGGGCCGTAATAACTCCCACCGGAATTTCCACCGGGGCCAGTAGGATGCGGGCTAGAAGGTCAGCAATAACCAAAAAGGTACCACCAGCCAATGCCGAAGCTGGTAAAAGGAGGCGATGGTCTGGGCCCAGACTCAGACGCACCGCATGAGGCATCACCAATCCGACAAAACCAATCAGCCCGCTAATAGAAACAGCGGCTGCTGTTAGCAAAGAGCCTAAAGCCAGGATAATTATTTTATCCCTCTCAACCTCAATGCCTAGATAGGCGGCACCCTCCTCTCCTAAAGAAAAAGCATTCAAATGGGAAGCGAAAAATTGGGCACCAATGATACCCCCAATAACCAGTGGAGCAATAACGGCTATCTGACTCCAGCCAGTTATCGAGATATGCCCCATAAGAAAGGAATAAACTGAGCGAAGGTTTAAGCCTAGACTATCACTCATTGACATCAGAAAGGCTATAACTGCTGCTAGTAAAGAGCTTACTACAAATCCAGCTAGAAGCATACTTATGATAGGTGTCTTACCGCCCACTCGGGCCAGATTATAGACTAGAATCACCGTAGTCAGGGCGCCACAGAAGGCTGCTAGCGGCACCAAGCCAAAACCAAAGAAAACTAGATTTATAGGCAGCATCATAGCTATAGTTGCCCCCAAGGCTGCTCCGGCTGAAGTGCCAATGATATAAGGGTCAGCCATAGGATTACGCAGTAAACCCTGAAAGAGCGCCCCAGCGGTAGCCAGAGCTGCCCCAACCAGAGCCCCACCTATTACCCGGGGTAGCCTAATCTGGAAAATGATTGTTTCATCTACAACCCTCCAAGTTGACGGAATATCAAAAAAAGTTATCTTATCAAGAATCATCCTCAATATATCAGGTAATTGGATAGTTACCGCCCCAAAAGCACTAGCTAAGAATACTGAGGCAACCAACCCCCCACCTAACAATAACAAAACGAAAACCAGTCGATTACCGCTTCTCAATTTGATAAGCCCTCTTTTATTATCAGACTAACCATGATAAAAAAATCCCTTGCTCGGCAGAACAAGGGATTTTTAACAATCTCAGCTTACTCCCTCC
>SDBV01011179.1_pt1 | contig 11666 bp, 19 predicted proteins | sample 2277081 | NCBI WGS metagenome assembly SDBV01 (sample SAMN10402039, study PRJNA504765) | marine sediment metagenome | isolation source: marine sediment core GS10_PC15, 223 cmbsf | place: Arctic Ocean: Southern Knipovich Ridge | collected 2010
GCGGAGGGTTACGACTTCAAAAATAGTCTGGATCAGTTCCAGCTCATTGCTGAGGTGCCTTGGCCGTCGCTCGGCGTCAAAATCATCAAGGAGCGAACCGACAGAGACGATACGTTTTTTGGGTGGTGCACTGCACTCAAGTTGGTGCAGAGCTACGGGCGTATCGTGCGCTCCAAAGATGATTGGGGTTACACCTACATCGTGGACTCCGGCTTCAGCTTCTTCTTCAGCAAACATGGAAAAATGATCCCCAGGTGGGTCAAGGACGCAATCAGCCGGTATGCGCCCAGAGGGCCTGTACGGCAGGAATAGATGGGAAGGAGGACACGGAAAAATAGCGGTATCTAAGGTGTTTTACAGCTGTTGGTGGGAAACGAAAAAGGAGATATCCCAAGATGTTCGAAAAGGCAACCAATACCAAGACGTTTTTTAAGATCGCAGTATTCGGCGATGGCGGCACCGGGAAGACCAAGTTCATCCTTTCCTTCCCCAATGTGCACCTTGCCGACACGGAGCACGGCAGCGACCCCTACCGGAAGAAGTACAACTTCAACGTCAAGCACATCAGCCGGTGGAAGGAACTCGGGAAGCTGTTGGACTGGCTCGAAAAAAACCCTCCCAAGAACGCGACATTCGCCATCGATTCACTGCCGGTGTTCTACATGGACCTCGTCAATGACATGGTCGAATACGTCAAGAACAAGCGTGGGCACGAGATCCTGTCCCAGTCCGAATGGGGCATTATCAAGCGTCGCTGGGCGGGTTTCCTCAGGCGCCTGATCCATCTCCCCATGCATGTCATCCTGTCGATGCGCGAGAAGGAGGAGTTCGAGGAAACCACCAACCGCTCAGGTGATGATGTTCGTCGGAAAACCGGGAATTACCTCATGGATGCCGACAAGCAGACGAAGTACATCTTCGACCTGGTTGTCCGGTGTTTCACCGAGGAAAACGTGAAGAAGAAGGAGTCCACGTTCTTCTTCCGCGTGGGCAAGACCCGTTACGACTGGATGCCGAAGTACACCGTCCACAACGTGACGAAGCAGTTTGTCTACAAAAAGTTCTTCAAGCCCTATGTCGGGGAGTTTGATGGGCCCGCTCCTGCTCCTCCGACACCGGAGCGCATCGACACGCCACCACCTGGCTCCAAGGAGGCTGTGGAAGATGCACCGAAGGGCGCCGCACAGGTCGCTGACACCGTCAACAAGCTCTTCCAGAAGTTCGTCGTCGATCCGAAGTCTCCGGCCGCCTCTGGCGAGGACATCAAGGTCCTCATGACGCGTGCTGGAAAGACGACCTGGCCCGACGGTTCAAAGTTCGCCACGAAGGACGGGAAGGCAATGCTCAAATCGCTGTTCGACGTGGCATCCACCAAGGATCTCAAAAAATCCCAAGTGGACTTCTTTTACGCCCAATTAGGGGAGGTGATGGCAGGCCGTGCGACCCTGGCCCGGGATGAGAAGGGGAATCCGTTTATCCAGCCGAAATTGGAGGCTGCTGTAACGAAGTAGTTCCGTAGTACCTGTGCCGTCATGTCGGCGGTCAGGATGAGGTGAAGTTTTTGTGGAATAAGGAGAACGCATCCAATGACGCAAGATAACGAGTTTGGTGATTTTGAGTCTGATTTCAAGGAAACCGATAAGGCCCAGGCTGGCGCCTCCATCGGCACGGTGCCCGAAGGCACCTACAAGGTCGCCTGCTGTCAGCAGGACATTTCTGGGGACGGAGTCCTGGTGGACCACGAGGTTTTCGAGGCCAAAAGCAAGACCAAGGGCTTCAAGCTCTTCCTCGAGATCCTCGAGCCTGCCGAGATGCCCGATGCCTCCGGAGATCCGGTCAAAACCCAGGGGGAGATCATCGAGCAGGTTTTCTGGATCACCCAGAAGAACCTCGGCTACCTCAAGCGCGATATCGCCACGATCCTCGGCCGCGATCTCAAGGCCCTGTCGGAGCTCACCCAGATCACCTGGATCGGGAAGACCTGCGAGATCGGCATCAAGCACGAGGTCTACCGCGGTTTCAAGCAGAACCGGATCACCTTCTTCAACCCCTGGACCCCGGAGTCGGGCTCAGGCCAGACAGCTGCTCCTGCTACCGCAGCGGCAACTCCGGCGGCTGCCGCCAGCACCCCCAAAACGGAGGAGGTGCAGGGCGATCCTGATTTTTAACGACGGAAGCCGGGAGATGTGCGCTTAACGTAAGCGCACTCCCTCCCTTCTCTCCTTCCTGCGCCTTGAGGTCTTCTCCCCAGACTTCCTCCGGGCGCAGCTTAGGGGAGAACTCAAACGAACTGTGGGTTTTTAGGTAGAGAGGGTTTCCGTCGTGGATCAACCAACCAAGAACAGGTTTTTTAAGAAGGTGCCCAAACAGCCTAATAAAAAAGGCTGTTTGGTATGGCTTGGCGGAAAGCACCAAAATGGAAGTGGTCGCTTCTGGATTGGGACCAAAGCTTACACCGCTCATCGCCTTGCATGGGAACTTAAACATGGTGCCGTACCCCCTCTCAGCAAACTTTATCATCATTGTGGTGAGCTATCATGCGTCCAAACTGACCACCTATTCTTCATAGCTGCTGGTCAGGCTCCTCCTATACACATTATTAAAAATAGATTTCTTAAGCATATTCCAGATAAGCAGAATGAAAATGGTTGCTTGGAGTGGATAGGAAGCCGTACTAAGGGCGGCTATGGCACGTTTTATTTAGGCGGAGGCCGAGCCCACCCATTCACGACCACAGCCCACCGCGTCGCTTGGATGCTTGACCATGGACCAATTCCTGTAGGGTTCTCAGTTCTTCACCACTGCGATAACCCTCCATGCGTACAGATAAGTCATCTTTTCTTAGGCAATCAAACAGATAATATAGCCGATGCGCGAGCTAAGGGGCGCCTAGCCACTGGAGCACGTCACGGCCTCCATAAACACCCTGAGGCCGCTGCTCGTGGCGCACGACATGGAAGTGCTACTCACCCTGAACGGGTGGCGCGAGGGGCGCAGAGCGGCACAGCCAAATTAACAGACACCGATGTAATGGAAATTCGTCGCTCCTGGCGGTACTTATCGCGGAAACAACTTGCCGGTAAGTACGGAGTCTGCAAAGGTCTGATCCATGTAATCTTGTCAGGGAAAGGGTGGACCCACCTACCAAAGGGAGATTACGATGCTCGAACTGCCTATCGGTTGGCTCGACATCGGCACGCAGACCTTAAATTAACCCCTGAAAAAGTACGCAAGATACGACAGCGGTTCCGCGTCGGAAGCATCACAAAAACAGCACTGGCAAAGAAATACGGTGTGACATGTAGTGCGATAAGTTGTGTTATCTCTGGAAAGACTTGGAAGCACATTCCCCTTGGTGACTAGTGTCGACAACAATTGAAGATAGAATAAAGGAAACCCATAAGTTCATCACCGAGCTGTGGGGAATCTGCGACCCGAAATGGGTTGTCGAGATTGACCTTCTCCAATACAAGCCCACGCTGGAGAACCCCGACGATAAACGCATGTCAGCCGTTTTCTACACAGTGGATCAGGTTTTTCGTGACTGGCCCACAATCCACAAAATGCTGGAGGCACGAAATAGAAATGAGGTGGAGAACGTCCACCAAAACGTCAACTGTCGCCAGAGACGCCCTGTAAAGCATGGGAAAAATTCAGACGTCCAATTCTATACGTCACTGTGGGTCGACGTCGACTTCCACGATAACGAGAAGGGAGTCCGCCGGCAATTCTACGAAATGATCGCAGCCCTCAAAAAGAGGGGACTCGGCCCGTCAATCATTGTAGAGAGCGGGCGGGGGCTTCATGCATATTGGTTGCTGTTAAAGCCGGTTCCAGTTTCTGTAGCTCGCCCTATCTGTGCTGGTATACAGGATGATTTTAAGATTTCTGATGCAGTACACGATCCTCGCCGTGTCTTACGTCTCCCTGGCTTCCTCAACTTAAAGGATCCGAAAAACCCCAAGTGGTGCAAAGTTATCGAGGCAACCTGGGAGCGCTACCCAATCGAAGCGTTCCAAGATTTCGCTATCGACCCTGGCTTAGGGGAAGAAGAGCGCGAGGACGAGGAGGACAAGAAGGGCGCCGTCCGCACCATTTCTCGAAATCCGAAGATCGAAGAGATTAAATCCCAAGGCGTCGATGAGGGTGGGGGGCCATACGGAGGAAGACATAATTCCGCTGTTGCTCTCGCGGGGCACTACGCCGCTAAGGGGCTCCCAAAACGCTCAATCATCTACACGATGAAGGAGTGGAACGAAAGTAAAAACAACCCCGCACTCGACGAAGATGAACTCGTTAAAATTATTGAGGATATCTGGGTAAAGGACCAGGTGAGACGTCTGGAAGAAGGGCCAGCCCCGAAAAAGGAGAAGGAGAAGAGCGCCAAGGACGTAGCCCGCCAGAAGCGGTCAGGGCGTCCCTGGTTCGATGAGGAAGGCAATTTCAGCGCGCCTATTCTGGCTCAGTGGTTTCATAGAGAATATGATTTCCTTGCAACACCGATCTCTGAGAACGGAGAGGCCGTCACACTTTACAAGTATGAAAATGGCGTGTTCCTGCCAGATGGTGCGAGCTTCGTCCGCCAGGAAGCTTGTCGGCACTTAGGCAACCTATCGAGCAAGGAGCGTATGAACGAAGTGCTCCATATGCTGACAGAATATTCAAAGTGTAAGTATGAAAGCGTCAACCACAGTGCATTGAACCTGATAAATATGAAGAGCGGGATGTTGGACTGGCGTACCGGGACGACGCATAAGCACGACCCGAGTTACAAGTCGCTCATCCAAATCAATGTTGAGTACGACTCAACGGCTGAGAGTGAGGACCTAGACGCCTTCTTCAAGGCGGTCTTCCCAGCTGACTGCGTACCCCTGGTGTGCGAATTCATGGGGTACCTCCTCATCCCCTCGACGTCGCTACAAAAGGCTTTCGTTGCCATCGGTGGTGGTGGGAATGGAAAAGGTACCTTCCTGAAGATTCTCAGCCATCTCATTGGAGAAGAGAATATCAGCACCATCTCGCTTCAGGACATTCAGGAGAACAAGTTTGCGACCGCCGGCTTGCTTGGAAAGCTTGGAAATTTTTATCACGATTTGGACGCCCAGATCCTGAAGTCCACCGGCAAGTTCAAGTCCATCGTGTCTGGGGATCCGATAGCAGCAGAACGCAAGTTCAAAGACCATTACAGTTTTACCCCCTTCGCACGCCTGGTATTCAGTGCGAACGAATTCCCCAGGTCCATGGACAAGACCGCAGCCTACTTCGATCGACTCATCTTCGTAGAGTTCCCAAACAGATTCCGTCACACCGCAAAGCAGATCCTGGACTATGACGAGATCCTCATCAAGAAGCCCAAGCTGATTGCTGCGTTGTTCAATAAGGCCTTGGCCGGACTCCAGCGACTGATGAAGCAGCAGAGGTTCACCGAGTCAGCTACGAGTTCCAAGGCCATCGAGGCGTATAAGCGAGAGTGCTCAAATGCGCTCGACTTCATGGTCGAGTGCTGTGAAAAGAAGACAACCGGTTTGATCCCTCGAAAAGAACTCTACCAAAAATATGTCGGTTGGTGTGAGGAGCAGGGAATGCGTCCGGTAAGCGCAAAGAATTTCGCCAAATCGGCTCGGGACTTCGGAGCCCAGGAACACAAACGGGAGGGGATTCGGATGTGGGCTCATGTTGACTGGATGGGTGGCGTTTCTCCAAAAACGGACCAGGACGAGATCGCGGGCTTCGGTAAGCCCACGAAAGACGACGGTCCTGGATCTAATTTTTAGCGAATTTTTGAGGGTGTTCTTATGCATGAAATGACTTTTGGTAGGATGGACTTTGGCCTAGCAGTTTTGCCAAATTCGAGTGGTGCTAGGCCGAAATCCATAGTTATGAGGGACCTCGGCTCAGAGGGAGCATGCCCGATGTCCATGTGTGTAAGATTTATACAGGCGATTCTATGTCAGAATCGAAGGTGCCGGGGCAGCCGGGGCACTTGGGGCACCTTGTCCCCTTATAAAGCATTTAGAATGTTGGTGGGAAAAAATAGAGGGAGAGAGGGGAGAGAAAAGGAGGGGAGGGAACTGGGGAGCTTATAGGGGGGGTACGTGCCCCAAGTGCCCCAGAAGTGCTTTTTTGCACAGTGAAAAAACTTGTATTGTGTTGATTACCAAGAGGATAGACATTTTGTACACATCCGGGGCACGTAGCCGGGGCACGTCGGAGCCCAAGTGCCCCGAAAACAGGAGGAATCACCCATAATGAGCCGGTATGAGGAGCTGAAACAGGAGTGCTATTCAGCCCGCCTTTTCAAGGGAGCGGACTACCTGGGGAACGTGTGGCGGGAGGGTTTTCGGTGCGCGGATGGCTGGAGAGGGACGTGCCGCTGCGGCTCTGAGGAGACGGTATTTTGCCGGAGCAAGCGCCGCTGGATAGGGATCCTACGTGAATGCCACGGTGGCTGGCCTTACGAGCTCACCGGGAACGAGGAGTTTGCGGTGATCGAAGCCATGACCGTGAAGCAGTTTGGGACCACCAAGTTGACTGCAAGGGTGGGGCTGCCTGGTACGGACACGCCGTTGCGGGTGGGGCCTGCGGGAACGGTCTGGACCACGATCGTGGATCTTGCGATCATCGGACCAGGAGGAGAGCGGGATCAGGCTGTTGAGGCTGTCCAGAAACTTCAGGCCGTACTCAAGTAAGGAGCGGATTATGAAATGCCCCATGACCAAGGAAGAAACCGCTGTTGTGAACGCGTTATCCGACCAGGCATTTTCATTGCTATCCGGCGCCGTCGGAACGGCAAAGGGAATCATAGCGATGACGAGGGTGTCGGAATGTAACAAGGCGAGCGCAGTTCTACATGCAATGCTGAACGTATCACTGCTCACCGCTCTTGATCACCGGATAAAGCATGGTGAGATGAAGGAGGTTACCAACTTTGCGACGATGAAGGCAAATCCGGCAGTACTCAAAACCCTTATCGGTGATGTCACTGAGATACTTGTTGCGGAATTGCGACGTATTGATCCGAAGCACGATTACTTGGTCAACCTGTTCGAAACGGAAAAAGCCAATACAGAAGAAGGCGGAACGGAGCAGGGCGCGTGAGCGAACAACAGGAAAGGACCAAGGGGAAGGCTAGGTCGCGGCGACCTGACGTGAAGTATCGCCCAGTCAAACAGTCCCACGCAGCACCAGGCATCGATCATCGTACGGCGACACGATACTCCACTCCCGAGGAAAAGGAACTTGCCGAGATGGCTCTGTACGATCTAGAACAGAACCAGAACCGGATCATCCTGGCTCCAGCGCCGGGACCACACTTTGAGGGCCACAAGATTCGGGTGGTTGAAACCCGAAACCCCCAGTGGTATATCGATTTCGGAGCCCAGTATTGGAAGGGTGATCGGGAGTTCACGCTGAAGAGATCGCGCGTTATCCAGGCTCTTCAGCGTGTGGTTAAAGGGCGAGTACGTGGAAATGGACATGAACGAGAGTTATTGGAATGGTTGAAGATACACCTACCGTTGCCCCAGAACTCCTGAAGCAGATCACCGATCGGCTACGCCAGCGCGTGCCGGATGGTGAGGGCGTCGGGTGCATTCTGTGCAAGTGGATCCTCGAGGATCTCCTGGACGATGGGAAACTTTCTGGGACGCTCATGGATGCACATAACCAACCAACGTTTCCTCGCTCTGGTGAATTGGCTCACCTGCAGCTTGAGGGGATTATTATGAGTGAGGAGGAGTTGTGAGAAACAGGGTAGACCGAGCGGACATTTTCCCAGCCGTCACGTGTGGTGATTCAGCGTGTGGAGCGAGATGGAGGCTGTGGTGCCATGGGTGCAATAGCGTTTACTGCGCTGACCACGCCGATATGGAAGTTCACGCGTGTAAGCGAACGGATGAGATTCGTGGTATCGAAGGAGCTGGCCTGGTTGGAAAGCCGAAACGAAAGCGCAAGAAGCGATCGGAGGCCGCTAAAGAAACCCAGCTGATGCTCGGCGATACTCCTTCAGGAAACGGTAAAACCCATGGATGAGTTCCTGGATATGGCTGAGGAACTGGACGGGATGGATCGGTCCCTCAATACCTGGGAGGCTAATTTTCTTAACGGTATATTAGCTCTCCTTAGGAAGAATCAACCTCTCTCTCCGGGGCGGGAAACCAAGCTTCGGGAGATCCACGAGAAGTACCTGGGTGGCGAGACTGACGCTTCCGAGGGTGACGATGACGCGCTTTTCATGTAGGATGACAGGCGAAACGATGGAAAAAGTAGCTCGCGTTTATCTGGATCTGGAAACAACTGGACTGGATCCTGAACGTCACAGCGTGATCGAGGTCGGGGCCTTTGCGGTAGATACTGCAGGAGACGAGGTCAGCAACTTCCAAGCGATCTGCAACCCGGGCGAATTGGCGATGCGAAACTCAGAGCCTAAGGCGTTCAAGGTGAACGGTATTGACCCGCAGGACGTTCTTAGGGCGCCGCCCATCGAAGTGGTAGCTGAGTGCTTTATGGACTGGCTCGACAAGAGCGCCGAGCTGTACGCCTTCCCAGTTGCGTTTGAGAGCCGCTTCCTCGTGAAGAAGCCTTGGAGTATTGATAAGGGCCGCTGGGCGCCATGCGTCATGGCGGCCGTACGCTCGATAATGGGAGCCGCGGGAGCACTGCAGATGATTCATGGAAAACCCAAGCGCCCGAAACTGGTCGAGGCGGCAGCGTTTTTCGGCGTCACGGTGGAGAGATCTCACCGCGCCCTGGACGACGCTCGTACAACGGCCAAGATTCACAAGGAAGTTTTGGTGTACCAACAGGATCCCCTTATGGATGAGGCCGAAAAACTGAAGGATGGAATGTGATGGAAGCGGAGGACAAGCAGGTCGAGATCACGAAGCAGAATCTGCACAAAGTGGTGCCGGCAGCGCCACAGGGGGAGTTGCAGGGGCCAAAGCCGGTCAAGGTTTCAAACCCAACTCTACTCACCCGTCCTGCGGGCGTTCCCACCACATGTGCCAAGTGCGGAGCTCCCGTCCATCGGACTCCGTCCGCCATTCCATTCAAAGGCGGCCCGTACCAGGGAGGGTTTCTCTGCGGGGACTGTTGGGTCCTCGATTGGGAAGGCAACCCAGATATTGCTGCTGATGGACCCACGCGCCAGTGGTTCAGCGAGGAAGCCCGAAGGATTAAGATGCGTCGTGCCGGTGGTGCTTCGACGCTTTACCAGGACGGCGTCAATCATGTGTATATCACCCAGCGCGGTACCGTGCTTATCGATTTGGCTCGGCTTCCTTTTGGAGGTCCGGACGAATACGACCCCGAGCGGGTACAAACGCTTCTGAAGCTCCTCACGGCGATCGCCGAGAAGGCGCCGGGATTCGGTCCCGAGGCAAAAGAGCCTCCGCCGAAACCTGCCTCTCCGCCGGCCTAGCCCCCTCAAATTATTTTCCTGCAACCCCTTGACTTTTCATGAGTTTACTGCGTATACTTGTGGGCGTGAAGGGCATAACGATGAGGAGCAGGAATGGCCGATCCCGTCTGTAAGATTTTCAACGGCATCTACACCATCCACTCCGGTACGACCGGGGAGCACAGGACATTCCGGATCTCTACCCAGGTTGAGACGGCCGAGTTTGCTCCTGGGCGCCGGATCATAGGACTCCTGACCGGCTCCGACAACCAGACCGATTACACGGGATTTGGATTTATCGATGATCACGGGATCCAGGTCTGGTCGAACAAGCGCGGCGCTGACACGCTTTGGGAGAAGTATGCCGAGATGCTCTGGAGCCTCGTTCTGGATGCGGCGTTTTCTCCCTGGGCCGATCGGGGCTACAAGATCATGATGGAAGGGCGTTGTCTGAAATGTAACAGGGTCCTGACAGAACCAACTTCGCTGATCACGGGTATCGGACCTATTTGTGGAGAGAGAGCGGCCGCGGCCGCGAAAGGGGAAACACGATGAGTATTCCTACGCCGGAAGAGATCAAGAAGGAGATCAAAGCGCTCGAGGAAATGCAGCCGAAGGTGAAGCGGTTCTCGGCCTTCGGAGATGACCATCATGAAGCCATCGACGCCCAGCTCGACGTGCTCAAGAACGACCTGACCGACGACGAGATCGATGAGCAGTATGAGAACCATGCGCGTTCCAATGCTCAGGATGCCCGCCTCTGGCTTGATGGCGAGGGGGATTCGGAATCGCCCTCCGAGGAGTGGCAGGGCCTTGTTCAGGAATGATTCGATGAGCACTTCTGTGTATTTGGGAAGGACTGGGTCCATGGCAACGAAGCGGAAGGCAAAACGGCGGCGCCGGTGTGCTTGCTGCAAGAAGCTGAAGCGGGATGTACGGCGTCGGCCTAATTACTACGACCGGGACGTCCACGACGACTCGAAGGCGGAATGGGTTGCGTGTGACAACTGCGCCAGGGAGAACTTGGCGGATATTTAGCCAAGAGTATTCGATGAAAAAGGTGATGAACGAGCTACGGAAATGGGGTCTGTGGTGGCGCCTGTCGTGGAGGTACTTAACCGCAGCGGCATTTTTAGGAGTGATGAGCTCTTACGCAGCAGCGGCTCTGGGGTTTGCCGGGACCTGCGGAGAACCCATCGTTATCGTCCTGGCTCTGATGGCGGGTGCCATTGGAGGCGCCTATTGGACGCGACATCTCATTAATCGTGGGATCATTAAGCTGTAATTCACAGATGGACACTTCTGTGCATTTTGGGAGGGAAGCCATGAATCATGGATTTGCCGTGAAGGATCTGGCTGAAGGTCAGAGGCTGATTACTTGGGAAGCTTTCGGCAAAGCTTTTGCGATGTTTGCCCACGAGTGGGCCGAGTACATTACCGACTATGACTATCGTGGCCTGACAGGCGACCCCAACATGATTGACTGGTACGTCGAAAAGCTCAACTGTGAGGCCCTGGATAAAACGGCTGGCAACGTTGGCGTCTTCCTTGTTGACTGGGATGAGGGCGGCATCGTTGTGGAGCACGATTATTGATCTGGTGAAGTCACAGATGAACCCTTCTGCGCATTTGAGAAAGGACGCTTGAGATGCACATGGGATTGGTGGCGATCGTATACGCCACGGGTGAGGAAGCTGCAGTGAAGCAGGGTGAGAAAGTGTTCGATATCCTGTCCTGCAAGACGTGCCAGCGCCCTTTCGATTACTACATCGTGGGTGGCCGCGGTGACTGGGCTAAGATCTGCCGTGCAGACTCGGGGGATGGAAAAAGAATTCTTCAAGAGGCTATGGCCTACACCAAGGAAGGGTTCTTGAGCAATCTGGAAAAGCTTCGGGTTGCTCTTCAGAATAAGAACAACGCAGAGATTTGGGAGCAACGCTATCCTGAACGGGACGACGTGCGCTTTTTTGCGCACAGCGTGGGCCAGTATACGGGGTCGAATGTTTGTGTTTATGACAACGACGGTGAGGGGGTGCGGGATTCTGGGCACCTCAAAGACGCCCTCGAGAAGTGGCCAAATTTGAAGGACCGTAGACTTTGTAAGGGGCTGGAGAACGCGGGAGATGTGTGGCTCGTTACGGCTGACGCGCACCACTAATACACGAATGAACTCTTCTGTGCATTTGAGGAAATTATGAGCGGTATATTGGCTGAGTGTGGGTGCGAGATGGTTCAGGACGGAGTCGTTGGAGGGGAGCCTGTTTATGAC
>SDBV01011180.1_pt1 | contig 11666 bp, 7 predicted proteins | sample 2277081 | NCBI WGS metagenome assembly SDBV01 (sample SAMN10402039, study PRJNA504765) | marine sediment metagenome | isolation source: marine sediment core GS10_PC15, 223 cmbsf | place: Arctic Ocean: Southern Knipovich Ridge | collected 2010
ATGCCAGAACAGTAGCCCGTCACCTTCATACTGACCATTATGAAGAAATCCTGGATTTCAAAAGAGTTATTGAATTAATTCCGGAGTTGATGGGGCATTTTGATGAACCTTTTGCTGATTCATCTGCATTTCCAACCCATTTAGTATCTCAGATCACTTCAAAAAAAGTTAAGGTAGCTTTATCGGGTGACGGCGGAGATGAGCTGTTTGGCGGATATTACTGGTGGCAGAAAAGGCCGAGATATCAATTAATGTTAAATAGATTGCCATTACATACAAAAAACGTTCTGCATAAATTAGGAAAGGTTATTCCTGACGGCATAAAGGGGAAAAATTATCTTAGTAATATTAAACAGCCATATCATCGATTCCTGCTCAACAATAAAGCTATATTTAATGAATTTGAGCGGGAAGATTTATATACAAGCCAGTTTAAAGCGGAGATGAAAGATACGGATGTTTTCTATTACAATCAAAAAGTGCTGGATGAAGCTCAAGGCGGAGGCTGGATGGATAAAATGCAATTATATGACCTTATGACGTACCTGCCAAATGATATTCTGACTAAGGTCGATATTATGAGTATGTATAATTCGCTTGAAGTCCGGGTGCCGTTACTGGACCATAAAGTTGTTGAATTTGCAGCGACCATTCCTTCAGACCTTAGAATCAGAAAGAAAATATCTAAATATGTGCTTAAAGAAGTGATGAGGAAGTACTTGCCGTCAGAGATAATAGAGAAAAAAAAGCATGGATTTCGAATTCCTCTGCCGGAGTGGATTAATAATGAATTGAAGGACCATGTCTTTGACATTCTCCTGGATAAAAAAACGGAGCAGCGAGGATACTTCTCCAAAAAATATATTAAAAGGCTGTTGGAGAATTATACTGTGGATATGAAAGATAGCTATAAAATATGGGAGTTGTTTGCCGTTGAATTGTGGATCAGAAAGCATTTATCATACTAAAATATTAATCAATATAGTGTCTGATAGCTTGCGTTAATAATGTCAAGACGATTGAAAATTTTACACATAGGAAATGGCAAGGCTTTGAAAATAAAAGCTATTTTGAATTTTTTCAAAGATAGAGGGCATGAAATCCATTTTGTTCCTATTCCACCATCCGAGCAGCGATGGGATGGAATTTCTTATTATACTCTTCCCCCTATTGGACGGTTTTCCAAAATTCAAGTATTAAAAAATATATTTTCAGTCAGACGATTAGTAAAGGAGATAAATCCGGATATCGTTCATGCGCACAACGCAATGGGCCCCGGATGGTATGGGGCATTCAGTAATCATCATCCTTATGTTGTTCATGCATATGGCAGTGATGTACTGCCATATGTATTTAGTAAAAAAGATTTGTTGTCCAGGCTATTAACTTTATATTCATGTAAAAAATTAGACCGGTTAGTCGTTACCGGAAAGCATATGACAGAGAATATTTCCCATTTAAAAATACCTTTAGAGAAAATAAAGGTAATCCCGCGTGGTGTTGACCTGAAAATATTCAGAGATGGTCTGGATACCAGTAAATTTGAACAGGAGTTGAACATTGACAGTTCATCCCCTGTAATTTTAAGCCCGAGATATCAACTTGATAAGGGCCTTTATAATTTTGATACAATTATCGAGTCAATACCACATGTCAAAAGGGTCTTTCCGGAAGTTCTATATATACAATTGTATGATCCTGCAATGAACAGGGAAAAACTGGCGTTTGAAAAAATGGCTGCAGATTTAGGAGTTTCTGAGAACTACAGAATGATCGAGTCAGTTGACAACAAAAAAATGCCGTTCATATATAATCTTTCAGATATCGTTGTTTCTGTACCTTCAAGTGATGGTTTTCCTGTAACAGTACTGGAGGCATCTGCCTGCTGCGTACCTATTGTAGCTACAGGCCTGGACTTTACATCTGAATGGTTTGTAAACGATGATAATGGTATACTTATCCCGGAGCGGGACCCCCTGGCATTATCTGATGCAGTGATAAAAATCCTCAAAAATAAATCTTTGCAAGAGAGTATTGTGAGAAAAAACAGAAAACAGGTTGAGGAAAAGGCAGACTATGAACAGTGCATGATGAAACTGGAAAATCTTTACTATGAAGCACTGCTGGAAAATGATCACTAACCTTGCCCATTTAAATTCCCACTAGAGCTTCGTTTATGAATTTCAGAAAACTTTTTAATCCTCTGGCAGTTACCAGAAAAATAAAAAGATTAATCTACATAAAGAGAAGCCGGCAAATATGTTATAACTCAACCGGCACAAATGATGAAGCAACTCTTTCAGTTAATAATAATATAATTTATTTTCAGGAACACGACCTTGGAAATATCACTTCCGCTATTTCGTTAACTAATAATTTATTGAAAGAGGAGATTATCACATTCGCAACTACTCTGATCGAAAAAAAATTAATTATGCTTAATCATAAATTTGATTTTAGCGGTGGGGATATAATATGGGATTATGACCCGGTCACCGGAACGCGCTGGGGAGATGAATGTTCATTTGATATTATTTATAGAGGGCCACACAGGCTGTCAGATATCAAACTCCCCTGGGAACTTGCAAAAATGCAGTATCTTTTCATACTTGGGAAAGCTTTCACGTTTACAGAGGACAAAAGGTATTCAGATGAAATAGTATCACAAATTAATTCCTGGATTGACAATAACCCTCCTTTTAAAGGCATACACTGGATTAGTGCTTTGGAGGTTGGAATGAGAGTTGTTTCGTTCATAATGGTTTTCCCCTTTATAAAAGAGAATATTGGCTCTTTATTCTTGACGCAGTATCTTAACTCTATATTTTCGCAGACAGTATTTATAGAAGATAACTTAACGGAACACAAGTATGCTAACAATCACCTGATTGGAGAAGCATTTACGCTTGTTATAGCCGGATTATTCCTGGATTCGCGCAAGAGCAGTAAATGGTACAGAAAGGGCTGCCGCATTCTCACTGAACAGATAAAAAAGCAGGTTTATCCTGATGGGATAAATAAAGAACAAAGTCTTAACTATCATAGATTTACACTTGACTACTATTATCTGTTTATAATTATCCATAGGCAAAACAGCCTTGATTATCCGTCTGTCATTGACGAGTATACTGAAAAAATGACGGAGTTCATTATGTATTCTCTTATGCCTGATGGCTCTGCACCGGCTTTTGGAGATGCTGATGATGATCGTGCAATTTATGTAAATAATTCATGTGGAAACGATTATCAATCTTTATTAGCATTGGGTGCGGTACTATTTAACAGGGCTGATTTTAAATATAAAGCTGAGAATGTGCCGGAGGAAGTATTTTGGCTGCTTGGACCGGATGGATATAAAAAATACAATGGTATTACCGCAGTATCCCCCGAAAGTACATCCATAAGCTATGCTGAGGGCGGCTACTATATAATGAGGAGTGACTGGAGCAGAAATGCTGACTATCTTATTTTTGACTGCGGCCCTCTCGGCCATGGGCCGGCAGGTCATGGCCATGCTGATGCATTGAGCTTTCAACTCTGCTCTGACGGTATAAACTATCTGGTTGATCCCGGGACGTACTCTTATAATCTGGATTATGATTGGAGAGACTACTTTAGATCAACGCCCGCACATAATACTGTCACAGTTGACGGACTTAATCAATCGGAAATTAATGATAGAATGTCCTGGAAAATTTTTGCTGATTCCAAAGCTAATATGTGGCTGAGCACGGAGTGGTTTGACCTCGTAGATGGTGAGCATGATGGATATCAGAGGCTCAATGATCCGGTTAAACACAGAAGGATAATTTTTTTCAACAAGAGAGATTATTGGATTATAGCAGACCTGTTAGAGTGTTCTTCAGAGCATACTTTTGATTTTCACCTTCACATTCACCCGGACTGTGTTCCGGTTCCTGATTTTGAGAATCAGCGTCTTGAGGTACGGAGTAAAAATAACAAAAAGATATCTGTTGACTTTATTAATGATGAAACGTGCAGTGCAAGTTTGAAAATATTTAAAGGAGATGAAGATACAAAACTTGGATGGTATTCTGAAAGTTATGGAACAAAGAAACCCTGTAATACTCTCCGCGTGAGAAAGCAATCGTCTGGTAGTACAAAGTTTATTACTTTGATAAGCAATAAGGATGTTAAAGGTGATATCAGGATTGGGGAAAACAATACTTTAATGTGTTCAGTACGTAACCCTGTGAATGGAAGGACAGATATTATTTATTATTCTTTGCTCTTTCCAGCAATGGTGAAGGACAATACTATTACTTTTAATGGAAAGTGTCTTTATATAAGGAAAGCGGATGAAGAAGTCGAATTGATTTACGCGACTGAATTTCGTGAACTTACAATAGAGAGCGAAGTGAAGATTTATTCAGATAAGGCAATTCAGTGTTTTAAAGCTTCGGAAAAGATATATAATATAACGTTGACTGATGGCAAAGTAGAGGGGCTTGAAATATTTGACTCTCAAAACAGAAAACTTTTTATCAACGAAAGAGAATACGTGATTAAGAACAATTCGCCAGTTCCCTTAAACTAATGATGAAAATTCTTCATGCAATGGAAACCTCGATGCCTAACCTGGCAGGTTATACGATCAGGTCTAAATATATTATCGACAATCAAATAGGGCAGGGCGTGAAACCGGTTGTTATTACTTCTCCTCTTCATAGGGGGATAAATTTACCTTTTAAGGATTATGAGGAAATTGATAATACGAAATATTACAGGACAGGTCAATTCAACAGGCTGAGTACTTCTGATTCCCTGCCCCGCAGGCTGCTGAAAAGATATGCATATTCGAAATCTTATCGGGATGCTATTCAATGGGTTGCAGAAAAAGAATCCGTTAATATCATACATTCTCATTCATCCTATTTGAATGGTGTGCGAGGAAATGAAGCAGCCCGGAAAATTGGTATACCGTGTGTTTATGAAGTCAGGGGCCTATGGCATGACACGGCTACGGTAACAGCAGACATTGATGTCAAACACTGGAAATACAAATTTATTGACTATATGGACAGAAAGGCAATGCTGGGTGCAGATGCAGTGGTGACAATATCAAGACAATTAAGAGATGAACTGATTACCAAGGGTGTGAATAAAGACAACATTCATGTGGTCCCTAATGGTGTAGATACACAGATATTTAAGCCTCAGACAAAAAACAAAGAGCTCTTAAATCAATATGGATTGGACCAGAAAACAGTTTTTGGGTTTATAGGATCTATTAGCAGGATTGAAGGCCTGCCATTATTCTTAAGACATTTGCCTGAAATTATAAATAAACATAAATCGGTCCGTGTCATGCTGGTTGGTGACGGAAATGAAGTCAGTAACCTCAGGAGGATAACCAGCGAATACGGATTAGATGACTATGTTATTTTTACCGGCAGAATAAACCATGATCAGATACTGGATTATTATTCGATGATAGATATTTTTGTATATCCCCGAATTGATGCAAGGGTAAACCACAAAGTAACTCCTCTAAAACCATTAGAAGCCATGGCAATGGAAAAGGTCGTAATTGCCAGTGACGTGGGTGGCTTAAAGGAGCTTATAGATCATGAGAAGACAGGACTTTTATTTAAAGTTGATGATGGCAGGAGTTTGGTAGAGAAATGTCTTTTTGCTTTAGAAAATGATTCGTTCCGTTCTTCAATAGGAAAACAGGCACGTCAATATACTGTCCAGGAGAGAGACTGGACGAAGATCATCAAATTGTATAATGAAGTTTATTCTAAACTTCTCCTGTAAAAGAATTGCAAACAATAAAACGTAATGCAAGACGAGGAGCCAAGTAACCTGTCAGATAAGCCAAAAGTAATGATTATCACCTCAGTCCACCGCTGGGATGACACAAGAATATTCCACAGGCAGGCTATTTCTCTGGCGAAAAAGTTTGATGTTGAACTCCATGCACCTGCTGATTTTACTGTGAGAGAACTGAATGGAGTCAGGATATTTGGTTTGCCCAAATGGAAGAAGGAACGAGACAGAATAAGATCGTGGTGGATTCTTTTCAGAAGGGCGTTGAAATCCAGTGCTGATGTGATTCATTTTCATGACCCTGAATTAATCCCGTTATGTTTTTTTTTGAAAATCATTAAGAAAGTCAAAATTATCTACGATATTCATGAGCATGTGCTTTATGACATAATGGATAAACAGTGGATACCCAGTTACCTAAAGCCTGCGGTAAAGAATGTTTATATCCTATTTGAAAAAATATGCCTGCCCCGATTTGATGCAATAATATATACGACCCCGATAGTGGGATGGAGATATCAAAATATATGCAAGAGGGTTGTTTCCATTGAGAATTATCCCCAATTGGGCTTGTTTGATAATTCTAAAAAAAGTAATCCTGATTCAGGTATACCTTCAGTGATTTATCTTGGACGTGTGAAGAAGGAGCGGGGTGTGAAGGAAGTAATTCTTGCGTTCAGGGAAGTTATCAGAAAACTTCCTGAAGCAAGATTTTTAATTGTTGGCGACGTTGTTCCTGAGAGTTACGAGTTTGAGCTGAAAAAGCTCGTGACAGATTTGCAGTTAGAGAGCAATGTAAGCTTTTTAGGATTTGTTCCATATCATGAAACGATTAAGTATTTAAGAAGTGCATCATGCGGCATAGTGACTTTTTTGCCTGAAAAAAATAATATGGCATGTCTGCCTAATAAACTCTTTGAATACATGGCATGTGGCCTGCCGGTAATTGCTTCAGATTTTGAGTTATACAAAGAAGTTATTGAAGGTTCTGAGTGTGGAAAGAATGTTGATCCTGAAAATATAGAGATGATAATAGATGCCATTGTGGATATGTTATTGAACACAGAGTCACTTAAGAAAATGGGTTTAAATGGGAAAAAAGCATTTGAAACCAAATATAATTGGGAGAATGAAGAAGGGAAGTTGTTAAAGCTTTATGATGATCTTTTATTGTAATTCTTCGGTAATATTATAAGTAAGAAAATTCTTTTATAGTAAATATTGATTTCAGTTTAATGTAATCATATCTGATTGACCTGAATACTATATAACATCTTGTGATTCAAGGGAATGGCTAGAGCTCAACTAATGATTAGAAAGTTTATATATTTAATAGGCGTTCAACTTAGAAATAATCTTGTATATGAAAAATATAAATTTCTTTGCAAGAGCCAAAACTGGGATATTCAGAAACTGAAGAATCACCAATTCAATCATTGTAGAGCATTGCTTGAATGGGCTTACAACAATACCAAATTTTATAAAGAAAAATTTCATAAAGAGGGTATTAATCCTCAGGACTTTAACGGATTAAACGATTTAAAACGGTTCCCGATAGTTACCAAGAGAGAGCTGTTAGAACAGACGGAAGCTATTCAGTTAAGAGATGGGTTTCAAAAGCTTTTTTACTCGGAAACATCAGGTAGTACGGGACAACCACTAATTTTTTATCGAGATAAAGAATGGGATGCGTGGCATCGTGCTGCAATTTTCAGAGGCTATTCTTGGTATGATGTGAAACCTTGGGAGCGAAGCGGCTATTTCTGGGGATATAATATTGATCCGAAAAAAGTTGTAAAAATACGATTTTTAGATTTTTTACAAAACAGATTCAGAATATTTTCATATAAAAAGGACAATATCAGAGAATTTACTGATAAATTAAAAAGCGCTGCATATTTGGAAGGTTACTCATCAATGATATATGAAGTTGCAAAAATTATCGAAGAATTAGATCTTGGGGAAAAAATATCCCTAAAAATGGTCAAGGGAACTTCTGAAAAGATATTTGATAAATATCATGAGGTAGCTCTAAAAGCATTCGGAAAGAAGATTGTTAGCGAATATGGTGCTGCAGAGACCGGAATAATTGCGTTTGAGTGCCCTTTTGGTAATATGCATATAACAATGGAAAATTTGATTGTAGAGGAAGAGAATAATGAAATCATCGTGACTAATTTAGTTTCGAAGTCTTTCCCTATAATTCGATATAAACTTGGAGATTATGTTGAGTTGGATAGGAAAACTAAATGTCAGTGTGGAATGCATCATTATATTATTAAGGATGTTATCGGAAGAGTAGGGAATGTTATTCAAGGTTCAGAGCATGATTACCCAAGTCTGACTTTATATTATGTATTTAAGAACCTCGCCATGGAAAAACAGCTCGTTTTAAACTATCAGGCTATTCAGAAGAAAAAAGGAGAATTGCAAATAAATATTGAGCAGAAAATAAATAAGAAAGAATTAACTATGTTAGAAAATGAATCGGTAAAATATTTTGGAAAAGATATGAATATAATTATTAAGGATATGCAAAATATTGTATCAGGTAAAGAGAAAGTGAAAGATTTTATATCGTTCCTATCCCATAAATAAAGATGGACATTAAGTAAAGTCAAATATTTATGATCGCAGTCAGAAAGCTAAGATGGTAACGAAAACAGGTATTATAAAATTACATGCAGTTGGTCTTTTATTGCTTGGAGATATGCCATAATGAATATCTTATATAAACATAGAACACGGGGAAAGGGGGCTGAATATACTCATATTCGAGGAATGGTAGATGGTTTTAAGACATTGGGATATAGAGTTGACTTTGTCTGCCCTCCATTAATTAATAGCAAATCTCTGAATCAATATAAAACACCTATTAGGAATTTTGTTTTCAAGTTAATTTCTACAAGAGCTCCTATAATTATTTACGAATTCATTGCAATATTTTATGGTTTTATTTCTTTGTTTAAATGTATGAAATTACTAAGGGAGAAGAAATATTCTTTTACATATGAGAGAAGTGCTTATTTTGAATTCTCCACTTTTTTTATAAAAAGAAAATTTGACACGCCTTTAGTTTTAGAAGTTAGCGGATTACTTAATAATAGTGATCCAGAACATAACCGAGAAGTTGTAATGAAATCTTTAGGATGTTATATTGAGAAAAAAATATTAAGTGTTAGTGACGTAATTATTGTAGTATCTACAACCTTAAGGGATGTTTTACTAAGGTTGGGCATTGAACCAAAAAAAATAATGGTACTGCCTAATGCAGTAAACTTAAGTGATTTCAAAAATATATCAGGACAGGATATTAGAATTAAGTATGGATTAGAGAAAAAAAAAGTGATTGGTTTTGTTGGTAGTTTTGCAAAATGGCATGGGCTTGAATTTCTTATCGAAAGTATAGAGTTTTTATGCAGTATCAGAAGAGATATTCATTTGCTACTAATAGGTGACGGTAACAACAGGAAGAATATAGAAAAATTAATAATAGATAAGAAACTAAACTGTATAGTTACAATGACAGGAGCAGTGCCGCATAGTAAAATACCATCGTATATTAATGCAATGGATATAGGTGTTATGCCTAATTCAAATAATTTTGGATCACCTTTAAAAGTTTTTGAATATATGGCAACAGCTAAACCTGTTGTTGCTGCTAACTATCGTCCGATTGCTGAGGTAATAGAACATGGTGTTAATGGTTATTTATTTGAACCTGGGAACAAAAACAAATTTATTGAATATATATTGAAATTAATTGATAACGAAAATTTAATGAAAGAAATTGGCCAAGAAGGATACAAAAGAGTTGTGGAGCAACATACTTGGGATAAAAATTGCTTAAAAGTTGTTAATCATTTAAAAAAGCAAAAACATTAAATTAGATTAGCCTGTTTTTTCAATAAAAAAAGTCACAACTGCTGTACTGGGAGTCGAGCAAGTAAGGCAGGCCGTCATATAAAGCACAAGGTGCATTGCTAAATTGAATATTACAATTACTGTATGAAATTCCATACATTTGTAAGTTATTGAAGAGATAATAAAGTTTAGATTTTAAAATTATTGTTCTTTTATCAATGTATTAGATCAAGGCATGCTTTTTGCTAAATATAACTCGAGATATAAGTAAACAAATGTTAGGGTTTATACATAGATATTAAACATTCAAGGGAAAATATATTTTGGAATGTGAAATATATTCATTAAGAAATGTGAGCCTCATCACATATTATTAATGATATCTAATGTACTATAAAATCATGAGGTTTATCGAAGTTAATGTAACTTTATGAGAAAATGGGGTAAATATGAAAATAAATAGAATAATGCATAGCAGGTACTTTCTTTTTATAATCAGTAGCTTGTTTGTTTTAATAATATTTAATTCAAGTTATGTTTTTGCTGCTGATTATTATGTTGACCTAATTGGTGGGGATGATTTGGACAATGGCTCTATTGCAACTCCATGGAAAACAATTCTTAGGGCACAAGGCGGCGATTCGAGAAGTCCGAATGTTGACCCCGGAGATACCGTATATATAAAGGGTACTCGTACATATTCTACAAATGTTGGTCTTCAGTTTAATGCCGATGATAGTGGAACTGCTGGGAATTATATTACGTATAAGGTGTGGAGTGGGGAAACAGTTGTATTATCAGGAACGCCGGACAAAACGTCTCGTATTTTTCAATTGGCAGGCTCGGATTACTTAATTTTTGATGGAATTGAATTCACTGGATCATACCCGCAACCCGCGGGACCAAGAGCTATTCATTTTTATGAGGCTGATAATATTATTGTGCAGAATTGTTATCTGAAAGATATATATAGGGGATTATCCACATCTACAACATTAGATGCAGTTACAAATATTCAAATTATTAATAATACGTTTGACGGCGTTGAATCGCCTATATATTTAAATACTGGTAGTGGTTTTAAAATTTCTGGAAATACATTTAAATATACAATGGAAGGAATCAAGTTAAATCCTCATAATGATCCCGGTCAGGTTGTAGAAGATATTGATATTTATGGAAACTTTTTTTATCAGATAGGATGGGGATGGAAACTTCCTGATGGTACTTCAAAGCCTTATGCATCGAGTGCAATATTAGTCATAAGTCAGGGAGGATGTTGCACAGTTTCAAATGTAAATATTTACAATAATATATTTTGGGGAAATGCTAATGGTATAAAGACTCAAAGAGCAGATACAGACATTTATAATAACACCTTTTACAGACAAGGGTATTATGATGCATTTGTTCTTGATAATACTGTAAGTGGTACAGGTACAGGTTATGCCATAGCAGTTGACAGTGGGGTAAATATAGATGATATAAAGAACAATATATTTTATGATAATAAGAATGGTGACATTTATAGATGTGGGGGATGTTATTATAATCAATCTGACAACCTATTTGAGGACCCTGATTTTGTGAATGGCGATCCAATCAATATCGACCCATACAATCCAAATAACTATAAGCTTGCAACTAATAGTCCAGCCATCGATCAGGGTGCGGATTTAAGTTCAGCTGGTATAATAACTGATTACTTTGGAGGTTCTCGCCCTAGCGGAACTAACCATGATATCGGAGCACATGAGTATGGTTCTGTCCCGAATCCGGCTGAAACAGCAACTCCTAACCCTCCGAGCAATCTGCAGATAATAACAGTGAACTGATAATTAATATCAATTGTAAACTCATGTAATCATCTGAATCCCATAATTAAGATGGGATTCCTTTTCCTTTTACGCTTCAACAAAGTATCTTTATGAAGAAAGCATTTATCGTGCAGTTTTGTAATCTGGAGGTATTACCGGAGAAATTGCTTTCTTTAAAACAAAATTTCATGA
>SDBV01011181.1_pt1 | contig 11665 bp, 8 predicted proteins | sample 2277081 | NCBI WGS metagenome assembly SDBV01 (sample SAMN10402039, study PRJNA504765) | marine sediment metagenome | isolation source: marine sediment core GS10_PC15, 223 cmbsf | place: Arctic Ocean: Southern Knipovich Ridge | collected 2010
GGTACACGTAATGTTCTATTGAAATTAGGATACAAGCCATCTAAAATAAGTATTGGCCGTATATATTTGACTAGAAAGAAAGATTTAAATAGATTTAGAAAAGATATAGGATCGTCTAATTCGGCTAAGAATAATGTTTTACACAGTTTAAATTTGCATGGGTACGGAAGTGGTTAAACCGGACTGGCTGTAGACCAGTTGGCATTACGCCTTCAGAGGTTCGAATCCTCTCCCATGCACAGAATATTAGTTTCAGCGTGTGAACAGCGCTAGAGACATTTCTAAATCACAACTTCTACCGGTTCTAACATCGTTACTTTCTCTGTATAGAGAAGGAGAAGCTTTTGAGTACTGAAAAATAAAATCTTCTGAAAACTAAACGGCTTTTGGTGCATTGGTCAGAGGTTCTAACACAATATGATAGAGTATGGTCAAAACAGCGAAACATGTGATACATCATGTTTGCCCTGTAAGCATTCATAGACAGTGAGTTAGAGCGCAAAGAAAAAGCATTAGACTAACTTTGGTGCTAGTACTGGAGTACCAATCCGAGGTTGTGTATAAACAACAGGATCTTTCATCTGGTTATTGTGCTAAAATATAAATATAAGATTTTTGTTTTATTTATTTGCGCTTTTAAGTCACATGACTACAAACGATAAAATTATACGCAAAGCATTACGTTTAGTTTTAGAGAAAGAATTGAAACAATATAAAACTGAAAAAAAACTTCCTGCAGAAATCTTTGAAGAATTTGGTGTAAGCCACGGGGCCGCTAGAATAGATGTTGCGGTTATAAATGGAGTTATGCACGGGTATGAGATAAAGAGCGATAGAGACACTCTAAAACGTCTACCAGAACAGATGAAAGAATATAATGCTGTTTTTGATAAATTAACTTTAGTTGTTGGGAAGCGTCATTTATATCACGCCGTTAATACTGTCCCTGGCTGGTGGGGCATTGTATTAGCTAAGAAAGTTGCAGGTAATAAGGTTGTATTTCAAGAAATCCGCGCCAATGGGAATAACCAGCACCAAGTAGTGGTTTCAATAGCACGTCTCTTGTGGAGGGCAGAGGCCTTGCGAATTCTTGAGGAGAAGAATTCAGCACAAGGGTTTCGATCTAAAACCCGCACTATTATATATGAAAAACTAGCGGGTTTAGTAGATCCAGAAACTCTCAAACAATACGTGCGAGACACGCTATTAATCTCTAGGAAGAATCGGAATCTGGCGCGATGTTAGCGTTATGTGATGATTAATGCCAACGGTTAGCCAAGTTGTTGGATTTCCGGTGTTTTTGTTGTCTGGCTTTGCCCTTTCAACAATATATCCGTCCCCATAACTATAAGCACTGCCTTTAAAAGATTCTCGTTTAACAATTAGTTGGGCATGTGCTGGGTACTGTTTGTGACCGGCACCTTTTTTATTTTTAAGACCCTCTCCTCTCCAGATCTCCCACTGTTTGTCATTAGTATATCTAATACTTGCGCTCGTATTTGCTCCAAGAATATGACCATGGTGGATTGGATGTTGTATTGTGTAGTCGGAATAAATAGGTTTACGTTTTAAGTTTTTGTTTTTAATGACATCTTTCCATAATTTCATATCAAGCCTATCGATTTTATTGTGGGAATGCTTTTCAAAATCGGAAAGATCTTCGGGGAACGAACCGCCAGACAAAATGATTGAGCGCCACTCGTTTATTTGTGGAATGCGCAACAGTTTTTCAACAACCGATTTAGGGGTAGTATTCTCATTTATTATTTTTAAATCCAAGAGAATATCGATATTCTCGATTTGTAAATCACTATCTTCTATAAATTTTAGTATATGGTTTGATAATTTCTCATCGCTAAAATGAGACCCATCAATTCTTATACATAACCCTATCTTTTTTTCTTTAGCATGTTTGATTGCTATCTTGCGTGTTGCCATATCGGCATCAGTGCTTGTAATGGGAATAATATATATCACTGGAATCGAGAATAAATCCAATCTACTGGTGGAGGATAGTATTTGTTCTAAAGTAGACGCCCTTATATCGCCATCAATCAAATGAACGTCGACAAATATCGTTGCTCTGCCACAATATTTGACAACTTGTTCTGCAACTTCGGGCATCCTCTTTAGAAAAACCTCTCTGGAGTTTTCTAGTATTTTTTTGTAGTCATCCTTATCTGTTTTTGGTGGCGGCATTATAAATTCGATTAGAGGTGTAATATTTTTTCTATCTTTGGGGAACAGCTTCTGAACTGCTGCCATCTCTGCGGGTCGCCAGCGCAATATTGGGATGTATGGTTTAATGTTTGTCATGATTTTTGGTTATTTTTTGAAAGCATCGGCAAAAAATTTTCGTACTTGCGCTTTTTTGTCATTAACAATTTTATTTAGGTAATAGTAATTTTGATGCTTAAATCGAATAATTCCTGAAATCACAAATAAATTGATCCCGAGTTCATCCGCTAGACTTTGCGCGGCCATTGGTGATGGGGTTATTTTGGCAGGACTTATTTCCCATTTCGTTTTTGGAAGAATTGATTCTTCCGCCCAGTCGTCAGCCTCTCTTTCTTTTTCACTAATTTCTATACCATTCTTGTCTTGCAATTTTTCATCATAAAACAACTTTATGTCCTGAGTGTAATGACGCCCAATATGTGCCAACTCATGCATTAGTGTAAACCAGAAATTATCAAGACGATCGTGCCTAAGAGTTAAACCGATGACTGGATTATCTTTGTCGATGAAAATTGTTGCACCATCAAGATGGGTTTTTGGAAGATGTTGTTCAATTACTAATTTAATTCCGTGTTTTCTAAGATATTCTTGAGCTAGTATTGGACTGTTTTCTTCCACACTGAGCTTTACTAAATTTTGCATAAAAACAAGATCAATAAAACCGTGTTTATAATTAGGCGCTTTTATCTTTCTAGCTTTTTCAAGAACACGCACTTTCCAAGCCGATAAAGCACTTTTATTTGTTCGAACTTCAGAGCGATAACTGGTTTTGCGTAATAGCGCAAGGGTTTGCGTGCTAGATCCGGGAAGTGAGAAGAATTTTTTGAGTAATTCCGTTTTATCGTATTTTTTTAAAGACATATCTCCGAAATATCCACGTGCCTCCATTGTTTTCACGAGATGTGTGTCCCAGTGTTTATATTGTGATTCGTTACTTTGGTCTGGTTTTTGAATAAGAATTTTAGCAGGAATACCAAGTCCTGCTTCAAGCGCTCTCACCATGTCTAGAGTTAGTTGTCGTTTGCCTGAAAGAATTTCTGATACTCTACCTTTACTGCCAACATATTGCCCTAAGTCAGCTGGTTTTAAGTCGGCTTGTTCCATTCGAAATTTTATTGCTTCAATAGGATCGGGTAGAGTTGAGGGAAATACTCTAGATTCATAATCCGCTACAAGGGTGGTAAGAAGAAGAAGCTGTTCTCCTTCCTTAGATTCAGGATCTGGATCATTAGCCATAAGCATCTCAATCGCATTGAGTGCATCTTTATGGTCTTTTTCAGTTTTTATTACTTTAATCTCGATCATAATAGTATTTTTATTTAATTTGCCACTTATCGTATTCCTTGTGAGTGCCAATTTTCTTGATTAGCACCACTCTTGTCTTATAGGCAATCTGTACCCACAGCCGGTACCTGTTTTTGCATATATCAAAAATGGCTTGTAAATTGCCGGTAAGACTTACCCTTGGAAACCTGCTCCGGACGTCTTGCGGGGTCTTCCATTCCGCTGCTTTGACTAAAACCTCCCACGACTCCAGCTGAGATCTGGCGTCGGTGTATTTTTTCTTGAAATTGTGCAATTTTTCTTTGCCTATTAATTCCATATGTGTATTCGGGTACTTGTATTAGCATATCAGTTCCCATTATGGGTATGGTATTCCATGTATAGATATAAGTCAAGCTTGTCTGTGGATAAATGCTGGTATGGGTGAGTGAATGGATAATTTAGGGATAAAAATGATCCTAAACCATATTTTGCCATATTCCTGTACTAAAAACGCGCCTTTATGTGAAAGTGCACCTAAGAGGAAATTTTTACTCTGAATTTTTTTATGAATGTACTTTATGTATGAAAAAAACAGGTGTATGGCAAGCTCTGTCTTTAAGACAGGTTCTAACCTGTTCCCCTAAAGTGCACAGAATATCATTTTGAGCATCTTAGCCGCGCTCAAGCCGTTTCTGAATCACCACTTTTGTGGGTTCTAACATCGTTCCTTTCCCTATATAGAGAAGAAGAAGCTTTTGAGTGCTGAAAAATAAAATCTTCTGAAAACTAAACTATGACTTTGCCACTTTCCATAAAATATCAAAGTAGCTCTTAAACCCGTTTGTTATTTTTTCACTTTTTACTTCTACTATTTCAGGATTAGTACCAAATAGGGTTATCGCTACTCTATCGGGCCAAATTTGCGTAGCGATTGGCTGATGAAAAATTTCTGGGAGAAATCTCATTTCGACATAGCGTCGCTGATTATAATCAGGCAATATATTACGTTGATTTTCGTACATTAATAGTTTATGAGAAATTTTTTTGTTAATTCGGGTATTTTCATATCGATCAAAGAAAACTCCTTGACGCATAATTTCAAGAAAAGCATCACCACCAGCCCCAAGTACACATACCTCAGAATTTTGGAGTGAGTTTTTTAACATTTTTCCATGAAAGAGTTGAAAAGCTTTTACCCCGCTATATAATTTAATATCGCTAATATATTTTTTAGTGCCACGCATGGCATGTAAGTCAGGAAGCATACGCTCGAATAATCTTTGTTTTGTATTAATTTGATCAAGAATAATATCCGGATCATCTGCAATAAAAATCTGCCGATTATTTCTCTTTTCGATTTTTACGAAGCCTTTATCTGCAAGGTGGTGTAAAACGTTGTATAGGGATTGCCTAAACAGCCCCACTTCTTTCTCTATGGGGCCAATTGTGCATTCTCCTAATTTAATTAAGGCCAGAAATACCCTGGACTCGTTTTTGGTGAATCCTATCTTTTTAAGCTCATTCTCCATATATAAATACTATTCAAAGTAAAAGTTTCTTTACAGGGTCTTCTATTATTTACAAGTCTAGCCTTGTTTTACTATGGTTTATATCAATAAATAAGTCAAGTTATTTTGACTTTTCTCATCTATCCAAACGATGGTCTTTTTTCTATTATTGCTACTAGAACATAAGGAGTTTTTTATGAGTCTATATTTAGTTAAACGATTCTGCTGATGATTTAGTTGAACAACTTATAGCTTATATAAATTCTTCAACTTATCTATGAGTAAAAGATCAACCTTATTTTTATTAATACCTATTCTAATCCTTATTGGTAGCGGGACTGTCTACTATTCTCTGAGAGATAATACTTCTGATGAACTCATTCCGGTGAGAATTGGTTATCAAGCACTGGCTCCAAGTTGGGCATTCTATGTTGCTAATGAAAGATTGCCTGGCAATGATAAAAGTTTTTTCGAAGAAGAAGGTCTTGGGGTTGAAGCCGTAAGATTTAATTCCTCAAATACAGCAGGAGAGGCAATGCTTAGGGGAGATATATCTACTGATAGTGCTACGACTATGACAGTTTTGTTTGCGATAGAAGCTAATCATCCAGGATCTCTAAAATGTTTCGGTTTTCAGATGCATACTGTAGGTGAGTTTTTAGAGTCAGTAATTGTTAGAAAAGACTCAGGGGCTAAGACTTATAGTGATCTAATAGGGGGAAAAATTGGTGTGTTCCCAGGATCGCTCAGCGAACATATAACTAAAATTCTTCTCAAGTCTAATGGTGTAGATCCAGAAGAAGTTACTATCATTCAAATGGCACCCCCGCTACAATTACAAGCACTTGAATCCGGTCAAGTTGATGCCCTCGTATCCTATGAGCCGACTACAACGATTGCTTTAAGTAAAAATATAGCTGAGGTTATAGAGCATTCTCCTTGGGCGAAGCATATTTTTGAACCCTTTCCAGTAGCTAGTTATTGTTTTACGTCTAACTTTCTTGAGCAACAGCCAGAAGTAGCTCAAAAAATAGTAGGAGCTTGGTATAAAGCTATTGATTATCTCAATGTAAATTCTACAGAAGCAGCATTAACGATATCAAAATATACAAATGTAGAGCCTGATTTAGCATCTTTACTCAATCAACCTGCTCAGAAGAAGGCAACTGAAGTTGACAGAGCTGCTATTCAAAGGCTCGCAAATCTGTATTTAGAGTTCGGCATTATTGATAAACCAGTTGATACATCAAATATCTACTATGCACCCTAGTAAGGATCTTATACATATTGAAAAAATTAGTAAATCATTTTCTGTGAGAGAACCCGCTACAAGGCGAGAAATATATACTGAGGTCTTGGCCGATATAACCTTTCCCATAAAAAGAGGTAAATTTGTAGTACTGTTTGGACCTAATGGATGTGGTAAAACAACATTTCTGAAAATTCTAGCTGGTTTAGAGAAGCCAGATAGTGGTTGTATAAAATTTGAGGGCAAGAGTCAGCAGAAGATAAATATTGGCATGGTCTTCCAAAATTATCGAGATTCTCTCCTTCCTTGGAAAAGCGCTATCGACAATGTAGCTTTCCCGTTGGAGGTTAAAGGGATTTCTAAGGAGAAACGGAGAATGATAGCTAGAAAATTTCTTAATGAAATGGGAACGAAGATATTTACCGAATCTGATTATGATAAGTATCTTTATCAGTTAAGCGGCGGCCAGCAGCAACTCATAGCAATTGCTCGCTCACTTATCAATAAACCAGATATTCTTCTTATGGATGAATCTTTTGCTGCTTTGGATCACGATACGAGACATGTGCTACAGGACATACTTATTGATCTTTGGCAGACAATGAAGTTCTTTATTGTCTTTGTTTCTCATGATGTCTGGGAGGCGATTTATCTGGCTGACCACGTTATCCTATTTAGTGAGAAACCCACTAAGGTATTAAAAGTCATAGATATCCCATTCCCCAGGCCTAGAAAGCGAGAAATAGAACATCTTTCTGAATTTTTTCAACTGAGATCAAAGATTTTAAAAGTTTTTCAAGGTAAATTTTATGACAAAACAAATTTGGCTTAACTTTGTAGGAGCACTTATCTTTATATTGTTATGGCAAATGGTATCAGTTTTAAGTTTTGTAAATCCCATTCTCTTTCCTAGCTTTTGGGAGGTTTTTAAAACGTTGTTTATTTCTTCTATTTCGGCAACCCTTTTATACGAAGGGTTACAAACGGTTTTAAGAGCTATAATCGGATTCACTTTAGGGACTCTGATAGGAATAATCCTGGGACTTGTCTTAGGATTGTCGAAGCGATTCTATAAGTTCTTTGAATTTCCGATTGACTTTTCTCGTTCTTTGCCTGCTAGTGCCTTATTGCCAGTTTTTATATTATTCTTTGGTATAGGTGATGGTTCTAAGATTTTGCTCGTTGCATTTGTTTGTAGCTTGATTCTTATTGTTAGTACGATCCAGGGCGTTAGAAGTATTAATACAACTAGAACTATGGCAGCTCAAATTGAGGGTGTAACAAAATTCCAACTTCTCCAAAAAGTGATTTTTCCAAGTGCTCTTCCATCTATTGCCGCAGGAATGCGTATAAGTATTTCTATAGCCATGATAATAGTTGTGGTTACGGAGATGCTATTAAGTACAGCCCCAGGTTTAGGCCGTAGAATACTTGATTCGCAAACGCTTTTTAGAATTCCAGAAATGTATGCAGCAATTATTTTTGCAGGAATATTCGGTTATTTATTGAATAAATTAATATCAGTCGTGACAGAGCGAGTAGTCCATTGGGAAGGTAGGTAGAAGATAAATATAGTTCGAATTCTTATTTTATCTCAAATACTAAAAACGCGCTGAAATGTGAAAGCATACCTGAGAGGTGAATTTTTACTCCATTTTTTTTTATATATAAATGCACTTTGTGTATGTTAAAATTGGGTGCATAGAAAAAAGAACTTCTAAGCGAGGTTCTAACCATAGATAAGAATTTACCAAAATGCCGAGTAATTTACTCTCTTACAGTGTCTTATAATCATCTAGAGCATGTAAAATGCTACCAAGATGCTATAGTATTAAACATTAAAGGATTTGTTAGCGTCTTGAGCGAGGTTCTAACCTGTTCCCCTAAAGTGCACAGAATACAAGTTTTTGCGCGTTAGCAACGCTAGAGACATTTCTAAATCACAACTTCTACCGGTTCTAACATCGTTACCTTCCCTGTATAGGGAAGGAGAACTCTTTAGAACTCCGAAAGCAATTTCTTCTGAAAAAGAAAGAATTCTTTGATGCATTTACAGAGGTTCTAACATAACCAAGTCTACTTCTTGACTTAAGGCCTGAACTATGTTATGCTTTATAGTATTAGGTATTGTACATTCCATGACAGAAAGGAGAAGTTGCTATGAATAGTACGCAGTATCCGTTCAAGATTCTCTGCCCCCATAAGGCCGACCCTTCCATTCCTTCCGACAGGACGCTTCCTGATTACCACCCGATTTCGCGGGAAGAGATCGCGAAGCTTCTCAATTTCGCGAGGGACCACAAAGAGGATGTGGTTGCTATCTCAGGAGCGCTGGTGCGACTCGGCCAGGGTATCCCCGGCGTGACTTGTCCTCGCTCCCTCGATGACGATGTTGCGAGAAAAAACGTGGAGCTTGACCAAATTTTCTGGGATCGGTACGAGTTGGGCGGTACATCCGATCTTGTGGAGGTCCTCGAGTCGCTCATGAGAGCATGATTGTGGCCCCCTCGCTCAAATCAGGCGCACGACCCTACGGGTACGGCGCCTATTTTTATTAATGAACTTTATGCACGTTATGTATGTTCTCAAAAGGTGTATTATAAAAACTCCTTAATTCTGTTTTCTATCAGTGTTTTATAGCATCTCTAAAGCGCAATAAGTTGCCATTCGCAGAACCAAAAACTGCCAAAATTGAGGTTCTAACCTGGTCTCCTAAAGTGCACAGAATATGTGAAAAGCCCTTAAAGGGGGCTTTTCGAGTTGTATAGATAAAATTACAAAAAAATAAAGTCGTATTTAATGAGTTACAAGCTCTTTTTTAGGAATCCAATACTATTGACAATTTGTAAAAAAGTTGATAGAATCTGATAAATTAGTCTAAAGTAGGGTAATTTGCCCTATTTTGTTTGAAAACTAGGTAAAACAGCTTGTTTAATCAACAAAACTGTTTCAAAGGAGAACATCCATGAAAAAGAATTGGAAATTGGCCTGCACAGTGATCATGATTGCTGGCGTAGGTCTTTTCTGGGCCTGTGGAGATGATGGTCCTGCCAGTCCGACTTCAATGGACCCATTGCTATCAGCGACACCACAAGTTTCCGCTTCCACGAGCGACTCACCGGCCAATCCGACATATACCGAAAGACCGGACTTAGACCCCAAACGGGGCAACAATCCGTTCGGCTCTGGGTATGCCTGTGAAGACTACCCAATTGGAATAGGGCCTGTTTGGCGTGAGGACGAGCAAGGAAGAATCTCCAAATGGACCATCTGGACCATCAAGAACACCACGGATCAACGCTGGAGAGTGTCTGGTAAGGTGTACGGCGAGAAAGAACCCGGATGTGTAAAGACAGTACGAGGAAGAAAAGGCGCCGATGACATTCTCATCATCGAAGATCCCGAATGGATCGAAGTCGGAGAGACTCGTGACGTACGTTGGCGTATCGACATGAACCCAATGTACAACGAAGATTATCTCTGCGGACGATTCCAATTCGGCATCGGGCTCAAGCCCGAAACACACGGCAACTTCTGGAACCATACCGATCGTGTGATCGATACCGGTTCTGATGAGTGTGAGCCGCCGAAAAAAGGGTGCCCGGCAAATGCTTTCGTCGATGTCGTCGTGACATTACCGGACGATTTTACGACCGGAGGACGTGAGTGTCCCGATTGGTATCCGGTTACTTACACAATCAACAGCAACTTGCCCACGGTCAACAAGACCATCCCGCCGGAGTATGTCCCGGGTAAAGGTTTGCCTGTCAAGGATAACCCTTATTCCGTTACATTTTCGGCAGTCGGCAAGAGTGGTGGTGAGGTGTGTGCTCGAGATTCGGAAACGGTTCCCGTTTCTGGTTGCGACGAATGTACACCTTGTCAGAACGAGAGTAAACCCACCATCAACATCGCTGACGGTCGGGGCGATACGGTGATCGTGTCTGGCAATGCTACTTTCCCTGGGACAGTCACATTCAACGGGAAAAGCAGGAGAGTCAAAGCTGGTCAGTATTCACTCACTTTCGACGTCGAGTGTGGGGAGACCTACGAAGCCACAATCGTTGTCTATGACGACAGTTGCGGTGGCGAACCAATCAGGTGCGGTAGCGCGAGCGATACGCATACCACTCCGGATTGTCCGAGCTGTGTGGACGTTACATTGGATGCCAGCGTGAACATAGATGGCAACAATATCGTCCATACCAGCGCAACAGGCTCTGGGGCAACGAACTACACCTTTATGCGACACAACATGGGGTCACAACAGAGCATTTCGATGCCGTGGAACGAGGATTTTCAACTCGATTGCGAGAAGACCTATCTCGCACACTTTAGGGCCTTCGATGGCGATGAACTCTGTGAAGAGAAGATCGTCTCGGACGAGGCTGGTGGGTGCGAAGTGTGCGAGACCTGCCAGGAAGGAGAATATGAATTCGATGTCGATACCGAGGGGGATACCCTCATCGTCGATTCTTCGCTTCCGTTTACGGTTGATAGAAAGGGTTACCAGCCTGGCCATCACGAGATAACCTTCGAAATTGATTGCGAGGGCGAGAAGACCGTCACGGTTCAGGCCTACGACACTTCTTGTAACACACGTGAGGTCTGTGAATCCGAAAAGTATACACTCTACGGCGAAGATTGCGAAGGGTGCGTAGCTCCCGAACTCACGCTCGAAGTGGAAACCAGCGAAGGCGACAACGAGACCGAAGTCTGCTTTGACTGGTTAACTACTGGCGATCTGAGCGGCGGAACACTTACTCTCGACACTGACCTTGGTCATTTCAGCGAGGTCGAACCATCGGGTTATAGGTGTATCGACGTTAGTTGCGAGGATGCCGGCGAATATATCGCGGAGCTCAATTTCGCACATAACGACATCGAGTGCTCAGATAGCGTTGAAGCAGAATATTATATCGACGAGTGCGAAGAAGTGTGCGAGACCTGCCAGGATTACAGCTACAGTGCCCATGTCGAGGGTAGTACACTTGTCGTCGATTCTTCGCTTCCGTTCACAGTTGATGAGAAGACTTATCAGCCTGGCCATCACGAGATATCGTTTGAGATTGATTGCGAGGGCGAGAAGACCGTCACGGTCGATGTCTACGATACCTCGTGTGACTCACGTGAGGTCTGTGAATCCAAGGAGTACACACTCTACTGTGAACCTTTCTGCGAATCAAACCCGCCAAGTGTAGAAGACTGCTATGCCGGCAATCTCAAGTGCGAGGATTTTGGGCTAGAGGAGATCGGCGAGGATGGTTCTTCCGATAAGAAGTACGAGAATGCTTCGATGAGCGCCGATGTGGCACTAGTCAAGGGTGGGCCGAAAACCAATGTCTACTTGAATGTAGGCGAAGGGGATAGGCTCTATACCTGCAGGAATTTCGGTGGCAATTTG
>SDBV01011182.1_pt1 | contig 11665 bp, 9 predicted proteins | sample 2277081 | NCBI WGS metagenome assembly SDBV01 (sample SAMN10402039, study PRJNA504765) | marine sediment metagenome | isolation source: marine sediment core GS10_PC15, 223 cmbsf | place: Arctic Ocean: Southern Knipovich Ridge | collected 2010
ACTAGCGGGAAAGAAAGGAATCCAAAGCCATCGGCTTTACAAGATTTCTCACGTTCCAATACGGTATCATGTGAAAATAAGGAGCAACGCCAACCCATATCTGCCGGAATTTGATAAGTACTTTTACCATAGACGCTAATGCAGGGAGGAGTTAGCAGCAGAATGTAAACAAATTACTACATTCGCAGAGAAGGAAACAAAACTAAACAGTCGGGTGTCCCTTCGCCGGGATCGCCTTAAAAGTGCCTGAGCCGTATGCTGGGAAACTCGCATAGCCTGCCCCGTTTTTTTCGGGGTACGGTTCTTAGGGGGCTTACGCTACCCGGTTTGTGCAAGGCGATCACAGAGACGAACTGACAGGTAGGTAATGAGGAAATTTTTGTTTTGCCTAGCAGCCTGTCGGACTTAAGCGTTTTTTTAAGGTTTTTCATGCCCCCCTACCTGAGACCTGAAGTGGAATATGCGATTCTCAGGGCCTTTAATTGGTAAGTCCGACAGACTCCTAGACCCTTTAAAAGATTGATTGATTGCCAACGCACAAAGCAAGAGTGTTCCAGCCCAGCCCACAACCGTCCCATCGCTTCCACACACTTGCTTTCTAATCCGTTCACTAATTAAAGTTAAGTTTAATAATGTCCTCTTTTAAATAAGATTTTAGTATTTTCGAACCTAGTAAAAAATACTAATACAAGAATTTATAATTAAAAAACATACGAGATTAAGAGGAGATGATAAAAGAGATTAATCTAAAAATAGAAGATAAAAAAGTCAACGAACTTGGTTATGAAGACGAATTCTATTTTCAATGGCACATTACTGATGAATGTAATTTGCGATGTAAACACTGCTATCATGAGACATACAATCAAAACGGAATAGATGTAGAGAAACTAATTAAAATTGGCAATCATTTATGCGATGCAGTTGAAAAGTGGGGTCGTAAGGGATCCTTTAGTATTACCGGAGGGGAACCTTTCATGCGTAATAAAGAGTTGTTTCAGATTATGGATTTACTCGAAAACAGAAATGTTGACAGGGTAGACATATTAACAAATGGAACATTATTAAACGATGAGATCATTGATAGATTAAAACAATATAAAACATTCCGTCGAATTCAACTTTCTCTCGAAGGTTTAAAGGAGACCAACAACAAAATAAGGGGAACCAATTCATTTGAACGTACAATTGAGGCTATTACCAAATTGAAAGAAAATGAGGTAACAGTTAGCGTAATGATGACCATCGGAAGTTACAATAAAGATGAGGTTATACCACTTGTTGAAGAACTTGCAAAACATAAGGTGGATGTATTCGTCCTTGACCGGTTTATACCAGAAGGACAGAGTAATAACAATAGGGATTGGTTGTTATCACCAGCCGAAATAAAGGATATTTATGAAAAAGCTTACAGTTACTTTAAACAATCGTTAACCCCCAGATTATTACTCTACAGAACTTTATTTTGTCTTTTAAATCCAGATGATTCGCACATTGGGGCCATGTGTTCAGTTGGCAATAACGCATTGACTATCATGCCAAATGGCGATGTATTACCCTGTAGGAGATTACCTGTTAAACTAGGTAATTTATTAGAGGATTCGATATATGAGATATGGTATACTTCACCACTTTTATGGGAGATGAGAAATCCTTCTAATTTAAAAGGGAAATGTTTAAATTGCGAATACATTCCAATTTGTCGTGGTTGCAGGGCAATTGCCTATGCAGTGGAAGGTGATTATTTCGCACAAGATCCTCAATGCTGGAAAGATTTATGAAAAAATATATTTTAGACAAACAAATAAGACTTAAACATGATGAGGCGGCCGATAAATACTATGCATTTTGTATTGAATCAGGCGATCATTTTGAACTGAATAAAACTGGATATTCGATTCTTAATTTTCTCACTGACGAGCAATGTTTGGATGACATTGTTGATTATATCTCAAAAGATAAAAATTCAGAAATTCAATTCGTTAGAAAAGACACACTTGACTTTTTGAAAATATCTGAGAAAAATGGTATTATTGTATAAATCAAAACAGGCAAATAAAATGAAGCAGAAATTAAAAGTTAACTTTTATGCACAACCCGGTTATGAAAAGCCTGAAATCGTTAAGATTACGAAGATGAATTTTATGTTTGCTTATTTTAATAATCCGGGACATATGTTAGCATGCAGGCAATGCTCTTCATGCCATGGATGCAGATAGTAATCTGGAAAAACTAAAGAATGCACTTGAGACAATCTTAACTGACTTTTTAGAAAGAAAACTGCCCTTAAGACGAATTGCATTTCTTTCATCAATTTTAAGATTGACCGCAACTGAATGCAATTCATCCAATGATGTTAATAATAGAATACTAGCCGAACAAAAAGAAGATGGTGGGTGGATTGATTGTGAAGACACTATCTGGAATACTTACCTTTTATCTTTTAATAATTCTTTCTCTGACAGAAGAAAACTAGCCATTAAATGGTTGGATAGCGAGCGTCTTTGCGATTCTGGATGGGGATTCTGCAAACGAGATTATCCCAACATTCCCTTAACATCACAAGCTTTGTTTTTTATACCTGAGCTAAGATATCCCTTAGCCTTTGAATGGCTGGAGAAGGAATGGGATAAAGATTTAAATTCTCCTGTAAATCTTAATTATAAAGGTGCATGGTATTTATTGGTAGTTGGGCAGAAAAATGTTATTGTTAATACTGTTCTTTTTAAGAATACTATTGAATATTTAATTTGTGAACAACGTGAGAATGGCGGCTGGGGACCATGGAAAGACCATCCGGCTCCTGTGTGTCCTTTCACTACAGGCTTGACGAGCTTTGTACTGGCTAAGGCATATGCTATGTTTCAATCAAAGGAACTTATAGCTTGTTTAAGAAAAAGCATAAATTGGTTTAAGGAAAATCAACTTCAAAACGGACTGTTTCCAACTCATTATATTGAAGAAGGTTCAGGTTGGTGTTATTTGGGTTGGCAAGCGGCTTATAATTGTCTGCCATGACAAGCAGTAGAACTACGAATATTTTGCTTATAGGGAAATACCCTCCATTACAAGGAGGTATTGCCACAAAAACATATTGGTTATATAACGAACTATTAAATCACGGTTTCAAATACCGGGTTGTAACAGCAAGCTTCGAAAATTATTCCATAAGTAAGAAAGAAATAGAACAGAACGTTTATTGCCTTGACAATACTGATATACCATGGCATATCCCCAATTCCCCGCTATTTTATGATAGGTTGTTAAATTTATGTAATAATGTCATCTCTGATTTTGTTCCTGATATTATCGAAACAAATTATTTATGGCCTTTTTGCAGTGTTGCTTCTTATTTGGCTGAAAAACTAAGAAAGCCACTAATTATAAGGCATGCCGGCAGCGATATTTTAAAATTCCATACATCCATTGTGTTCAAAAATATTATGAAAATATATTTTGAACAAGCTTCTGTAATTGTTACAAATAATACATGCCACGATCTTGTGATGGAATTGTGCAGTGATAAAACAAAAATCAGGTTAATGGATAGGTATGTACCTGACCCGGAATATTTCCGCGACATGAAATACCCGAAGCAATATGATTTACTGTTCGCCGGTAAAATTAACTACCACTGGAAACTTAAAGGTATCAGTCATCTGCTTGAACATATTAAGACAAATAATCTTCATGCTCTTTTTTTATGTGATGGCAATTATCTTGAGGATATTTATTCTCTCATTGGTGAGCAAAAATTGGGAAATAATATAGAAATAAAAAAATTCGTGCATCCCTCTGAAATGCCGGGAATAATTAGCAAGTGTAAAACTGTATGGTGTTGGGATGAAGAAGCTAGTATTGATGATTTTTCAAATATTATTTGGGAAGCATGTTATTGCAATGTTGCTTGTTTGATAAATGAGAGAGTCGAAAAAACTACAACGTTAAAAAAATTGAAGGAATTATTTCCAGGGAAAATTTTAGAATTCAGGAAAGAAGAATCAATGGAGTATTATAATGATGAAATTGGTCTTTCCAACCGTTTAAATCTTGATACGTTAACAAAAGAGTTTAAAAAGTATATTGACTGGAATATTTCTATTTATAACAGTATCTAGGACAATTTGCTTGTTCATATATATAATAACATAGTCATGGATAACAAGAATAATGAAACCGGAATTTTAGAAAAGTTCAAAGTTGTTGAAGATGTAAAATTCAGAAATTGTATCAATGATATAATGAACACTCTTGAATTTAGGAAGCTAGCGGATAAAACTCAGGTAATAATATCGTTAACAGGACCGAATGTGCGAACCAGACTTACACATACAGTTGAGGTAGCTAAAATAGCACGTGATATATGCAAAGAATTGAAATTGAATGAAGACCTTGCTGAAGCCATTGCTCTTGCACATGACATAGGCCATACGCCTTTTGGACATGTAGGTGAAAGAACTTTGAAAGAAATCATGTGTGGGTGTGATACTCTTGATGACATGGTAGAATTTGACTTTAACAACTCTGGATTTAAGCATAACCTTCAAAGTTTTAAGATTTTGAATCGTACATTTTTCAAAAAGGATAATTCGAAATCACATCCTGAATGGTATTACATTTTATGGGGAGTAGCTGCACACGCAAAAATGACTTGGACTAATTTAGAATCAGGAGAAGATAATGAAATTCTCATACATTCCGATCATTGTCATAATATACATAATTGTCAGTTTAGTATAAATTCAGAAAATAAGTGGATTATTGATAAGTCTTGTAAGTTAAATAAAAGGGAATATCAGACCGAACAATTAAATAATCGAGAAAATTCAGTTTGTATTCCTTGGTATTGTGCTAAACTTAAAGATTCTAAAAACAAAGAATCAAATAATTTAGAGGATGGTTGGAAACAAACTAATTGCTATAGAAAATGCTATTTTGCAGAAATATGGGAATATAGAATGACAAATAATATAATATATAAAAAGTTCGATTTTTTATTTGACCATCCTTTTCCAAACAGTTCATTTGCAAAGGAATTTGATGAAGTTTTCTTTGAAAATGATGGTGAAATAAAAAACGATTTTGTATCTATAGAATCATTTGTAGTGTCAGAAGCTGATGAAATAGCACAAAGAAAACAGGATTTGGAAGATGGTTTAAATATGGAATTGATAACTATAGATGAATGTATTGAAGAGTTTGTTGAATTATCTAAAGAGTTTATAGAAATTGAAAAGATAGATAGAAACGAATCTGAAAAATCTTTAAATAATCAAACGAAAAGTGATTTAATAAAGAAAAATATTGAAAAATTCAAAATAAATATTGAAACGATAGCGATAAATAAAAAAAAATCAAAAAAACCTTTAAGTCCTGGGGATAAAAATGAATTCATTAAACGTATCTCTGAAGAATTAGATGACTTATTGAAAAAGAATTTAACTACTAATATTAAATATAATTTTAATGAATTTGTAGATATTCCAACACCTTTAAAAAGAGAAATATCAAGTTATGATTTATTTGATTTAGAACAAGCAATCAAAAAACCACAAGTATCTAAATACTGGATTTCAAAGGAATTTATAAGTGATGTGAATAAATTTGAAAATGACTTTAAGAATGGCTTTTATGATGAATTAAATAAATACTTTACACTAAAACCTTTTAAAGAAGATGGAGATAAGGAAACTTACATTTTACATAAAATAGCTGGCAGCATTAATGATTTATTTAAAAGTGGAGAAAATATTGACGAAAATTATCTTAAAAAAATTATTTCTGAAATCGAAGATTTACCTAAAAAATGTAAAGAAGATATAGAAAATATCATTAACAACAAGATTACAAATTCAAATGATAAAAAAAAGAACTTAGATTTTTGGAAGAAATTAGATGATTTTTTAGTTGTTAAGGAAAAAGAATTAAAAAAAGATGATAACAGAAAAAGGGAAATTGAAAAATGCATATTTCATTTGAACAGATTAGGTTTATATGAATTCAAAATATTACATGACTTTCTAATAAAAAAACCAAAGCAGTGTGAATTATTCGAATTTTACAACCAAAAGTGGAAACCTTTTTTCAGAGTTGACGCCAGTCGCATACTATACGATCGCTTAGATTTTGACAAAAAAGATCCTTTCTGGAAGTTTTCAAAGAATCTTCAGGATTTTTTAAAGAATACCATTTTAAAAAGCGAGATTGTAGAAAAGAATGACGGTAAAGCCGCTTATATCATCAAAAAATTATTTGAAGCTTATTTGACAAATCCACATCAATTACCTGATGAAAGCCTAATTTCTGTTTGGAATTTATTTTTAGAAATTACTCGTCATCATCATAAAAAAATCAAGGAATATATTGAGCTTGGCAGTAATAATGAGAAATTTAAAGCAGCCTATTCTAAATCTCAAGAAATAAATGAATTGAACGAAGAAATTAGAAAGAGAAAAAATGAGATTGAAGTTGAACACAAAAAGATTTCAATTGCAGAAGAGGAAATAGAAATCGAAAAAACAAAGGTTTTGATTGCAGAACAAGAAAATGAAAAAATTAAAAAAATATTAGAGCAATTGCCCAGAATAGAATATGAAAATTTAATTGAAGATTTGGTGAAGAAAATTTTTAACAAAGAAGTTGATATTAATGATCACAAGAAAAGATTTAAATGGATTAAAGATTGTATAATAGAAGAAATTGAATTGTCAAAATATTCTAAAGAAGTAATCAAATTATATGAATCGAAAAATAAACTTAAAGAGTTCATTAATGATGAAGTAGATATAGATATTAAGAAAATTAGAAAAAATATCGATAATGCAATTCTTTTAAGCCTTAAATCATGGCATAATGCTTTAACCAGAGGGATATGTGACCATATAGCAAATCTTACAGACAGAGAAGCAATAAGTGAATATGAGAAACTATATTTTGCAAAAATGGAAATAGTATAATGTGCGGCATCTGTGGAATATACGGCGAAAGCAGTCCTGATAAGGTCAAACTAATGGCCAATGCTATACGGCACCGGGGGCCAGATGGGGAATCTTTTGTAAATTACCCTTGGGGTTCGCTCGGGTTCAGATGGCTCGATATTTTCGGACCGGATACAAATCAGCAACCAGCCATTTGTGAGGAGCAAAATATTTCTTTACTATTTAATGGTGAAATCTACAATTTCGAGGAACTGAAAGTATTGGTCAAAACCAGAGAAGTGTTAGACGAGGCAACACTTATTTTGGAATTATATCTCATGCTGGGAGAAAAGGTTTTTGAGAAACTGAAAGGTATGTTTGCCATTGCAATCTTAACCCCAACTAAACTTATCCTGGCTAGAGATTTTCTGGGAATTAAACCTTTGGTTTACTTTACTAATAATTCTAAAATATATTTTGCTTCTGAAATTAAAGCTCTTCTCCAGGTAAATAATAATCGACTGGATATTAATGAGAATTCTCTGGCAGAATCTGCAGTTTTTGGTTTTATATTTAGCATGGATGAAACCATGATTAAAGGAATAAAACAAGTACCACCCGGATCGTACCTAAAATTTGAAAATACCAATGTCACTATCACGAAGTATAATTCTGTAAAACATTCATTTTATGGAAATGAATCCTGGAGTAAAAAGGAAAGCACCTCACATTTTCATGAATTAATGAATGAAACAGCCAAATTACACCTGAAACATTCCAAACACGATCAGGCTATTTATCTGTCAGGGGGTATCGATTCAACCTTAATGACCTATTTTCTTCAAAACAACAGCAAGAAAAAAATTTCAACATTTACTTTATTCGATGACGATAAAAGTGAGGACCGGTTATTTGCAAACAAAGTATCATCGGAATTTTGCACCACTCATAGTGAATATAAAACAGGCTTAGATGAATCGTTGAAATTTCTACATCATTATTTATATCATTATGAGTCACTTGTTACAGATGGACTTTTCAATGTACTGGGAAGTGTAGCATTTCATATATTATCTTCAAAAATTGCAGAAAAACACAAAGTTGCTTATTGTGGTGAAGGTGCTGATGAGCTTTTTGGCGGTTATTACTGGTTACAAGCGCATCCATTGGGAGTTGGCGATAGATTAAGGGCAAAATCTATTGAGGTAAACAAGGGTGAAACAAAGATCCATGAATATATTATGCAGCATTTTCCCGATGACGATTCAAAAAAGCGGGAGATGCAAAAAGAAATTTTTGATTTTTTAATGGGGCCAGGTATTACAAATTGTCACTTATGGAGTGTCGACAGATCCAGTTCTGCGTTCTCATTTGAGGCAAGACCTTTTTACTTGTACAACGATATTATTAATTGGGCAATATCTTTACCAATTAACGATAAAGTGACTGAAAACTATGGTACAAAACTCATCATGAAGAATTTTGCAGCGAATGCAAACAATGCACTAATACATCAGGTTGCTGAAAGAAAGAAAATTGGTATGCCTTCGGCATTGGATAACACCATGAAAAAGCTAATCGACTACTCGGGTCAAAAATTTAATGAATCTAAAAAGAATGATTTACCACATCGAGCATATGCTTCATACCTTTCAACAGATTTGGAAAAGTTGATGTTTGATCTTTTTTATGAAATGTTTATTGTTAATAGGGGGAGATATTTATATGAGTAGAAGATGGGGTAGGTCAGACTTAAATAAAATTCGAGAAAATCTAAATAGTTTAACTTGTGTCATTTCTTCGATTAAGGAAAGATGTCAAGTAAATTTATTAGATTCACATTAATACATAGGAGGTTACATGAAAATAAATAAAGAATATACTCGTGAAGACATGTTACAATGGTTGGAAAACCATTTTAAAAGTGAAAATTACGAGGTTAAACTCTACTCCCAAGATTTTTCTCCAGCTAGAGTTCCATTATATTGTATGAAGGAGGGAGAATTCAGATGGAATGAAGTCCCGGGGAAAGACGACACTAAATTTAAAAGTTTCTTGTCAAAATACGTTGATTTCGAATTATCATCTGATGTTGAAATAAAAAAAGCTGCAGATAATAAGAGTATAATTTGTTCAGATAAAGCAAGTTCGGTAACTCTCACTCATAATGAGAAAGATGAAAAAATAAGTATTGAAATCAAAGACGGGAAAACTTATCTGCCAATGGTTACAATGAAAAAAGATAATTTATATATATTCGAGGAGGTAGTAGTTGAGCTTACTACAGAAAGAAATATCTCAAAAAATGACTTTTTCCCATTGCTAACCCCCCGAGAGAATGAGAAAATTCAAATTTTGGAGGCTTCTCCCGTGAGATTTTATCAATACTATTTTCCTAAAGCTAAACTATATTATGCTTATCCAGACTATGTTGAAAAAAATAATGAATTTAATAATTTTAAGAATGTATGTATTAAAAGGGGAATAGGATTGCTTGAGATTTCGAAAAACGGAGTTAAAAATATTATTGAATCCCAATCCTTGTTTGATGAGATTTGTGAAAAACTAGTGGCTAATATAAAAAAGGATGAAAACATTAGAGAGACTATTGGAGACTATTTGGAAAATTATTTACACTATCTAGTATATTATCCTGATCCAATATATAGAAGAAGCGCAATAATAGACAAAAAACCAGGTAAAATTAGTAGATTCTTGATTGATAAATTGGACGGCTGTGAAAAATTAACATATGGGAGAATGTTAACAAAATTAGCGTCAAATTATAGAGATGAGCCAAGAGAAGATTTTGATATAGTTCTGGATTATACTAGTAAATTGTGGGAAGAAAGGCTTGGTCTAGAATATCCCAAAATGCAAAGACATTTAGAAGAAATCTTACTTAGAGACGAAAAGTACAGAGATCATTTTATTCACCAATTTCAAGTGTTCTTAATTGGAGCATATATCTTAGATAAAATGTATTCAATAAGCAAGTTTGAAAAGGTTTTGAATAAATTTGAAAGCAATTATAAATGTAAAATTGAAGATGCATGGCTTGCCGCTGCCACATTTCATGATTTTAATTATGGATTGCAAAATTTCGATGTGTGGCTAAAGCAATTTTTTGTGGATACATTAAGTATTAATAATGAGGAAGCTAAAGATAATCTAAATATCTTAAATCTAGATTCAGCAATGGTTAGAGAGTCATTAAATGATATTATTAGGAACATGGTTGAACTTCTAAATCTAGACGAAGATTCAAAAGAAAAAGCGAATAAATTTTTCTATGAAAAATCTGTTAGGGACAGAAATCATGGTTTATTGAGTGCTTTAGCAATTGTCAAATTATCTATAATTCAAAACGACAAATTGAAGATTAATCCTAATGCATTATTACAAGCTTCCCTTGCAATTGCATGCCATGATGAAGATATTTGGGAGGCGCTCTGCGGTTGTAAAGGATATCTGCGTATAAACAGCAAATGTGAAGGACCAAAAAACTGTGATAGGCATTTATTTCCAGGAAAAAAATTAGCGGTATATAAACAGAATAATTCTGCTGACAGTAAATGCGAAGTGTGGGAACAAGAATTAATGGAAAAATCAATTTTCAACAAAATTAGTTTTACTAATAATCCTCTTATTTTTCTATTAATATTTTGTGATTCAGTTCAAGAAGAAGGTAGGATTACTAGTATGTCCATTGGGGATGAATCTGGCTCAAATTTTAAAGAATTTGACATAAGAATGGACCCTTCAATTTTTAATAAATGGGCAGAAAGCAATAATAAACTTGGAGTGTTTGAGAAAAAGAAAGAAGAAGAAAAAAAGGTTGATAAAATGAAAAGAGAATTTGCTGAAAATAATTATAAATTATCCGAGGAAGCAAAAATATTTAAAATGTCAAAATCGAGTAATAAAATCTGGAAAATTACCGACAAGAAAATCATATATGAAATAGTGGAAAAAGGAGCAAGTAAAGAGTCTTTTTGTATCAAACCTCAAGAAAAGGAATGTGTCTTAAACCAAATTACTGTCACTAGCAGTAATATAAAGGTTAGCCTTACTATTGATGGTTTATATGAAAAAGCTAAAGAACTATCACGTGTTTCATGTGCTCTTGAAGATAAAAGTTTTAAAGTACATCTTCAAGAAAGAGATACCGATGTTAAAAAGGACATAGTTATAAATGGAAATGGAGGTGGATAAACATTTTAAGGGTGTATTATACATTCAGGCATATAACTATAGCTTAGGGTTATGTTTCAGAAAGCAGATAGTAGAAACACTCAAAATCATATACTTATCATGTGCTTTTTACTAGATTATGATTAAGAATAGCAGAGATTTAAAGAGAAATTTTCAATTTTTAAAAAAATGCATCTAAGATTTATTCCATGCTCCACCATCCTTATTCTCTGTAAGGCATATTGGCAAAACCCACAAAGCTTACACGTCAATCCAATTTTGCCAAAAAGCCTTCCAGTTCGTCCCGCTTAAATGATTTGATTTCCACCCTCTCTAAAACAAAAATTAGTGTGGGTATAATACTTAAGAGGTTGATAATTAATAACGCCCAGCACATAACAGCCAATATAAATAAGCCGGGGGTTGGTGGGTGGATAATCCGGAGTAAGCTGACCCCCTAAATTCCGGACAAAAGCGGGTTGTTTTTGAGCGATTTAGCTCCTGACAATCCGGCACATGTTGACCCCCTGATTTTGAATTGCAGTAGTTCCGCC
>SDBV01011183.1_pt1 | contig 11665 bp, 17 predicted proteins | sample 2277081 | NCBI WGS metagenome assembly SDBV01 (sample SAMN10402039, study PRJNA504765) | marine sediment metagenome | isolation source: marine sediment core GS10_PC15, 223 cmbsf | place: Arctic Ocean: Southern Knipovich Ridge | collected 2010
CGATGAAGCAATCGATGACGCACTGAAAGACTTCCCTGCGGAATACCGCTTGGAAGATTGCGTTCACAGTTCGGCACTCAAGAAACAAGAGGAGTAAAAAATGGCAAAAGACAATTTTCGTAACTTGGAAAAGGCAAGGATACCAGACGGGTATTTCCTGCGGCGTAATGGAGACAAGGTTACCGGCGATGCCAGCGTCACGGGTGACGATGGACCTACAGGCCCCACTGGTGATGCCTCGACAGAAACCGGGCCAACCGGGCCCGCCGAAACTGGGCCCACAGGACCCACTGGAGATCTCGGCGTAACGGGTGTTACCGGAGACAGCGGTCCGAGCGGACCTACCGGAGATCAGGGAGATACTGGCCCAACCGGAGACGCTGGGGGAGCCGGAGCTGACGGCGACACAGGCCCCACAGGAGATTCGGGACCCACTGGGCCTACCGGAGGTGGAACGGGCGACACAGGGCCGACAGGGCCTTCTGGCGGCGGTAGTGGGCCGACTGGGCCAACAGGGCCCACAGTGGGTGAGACCGGAGACTCCGGTCCCACAGGGCCTACCGGTCCGACAGAAGCCGATGTTGTTCTTATTCTGAAAGCAATAGCTGATGATGTCGTATTGACCACTGGTGATGGCAAAGCACGAGTTACCATTCCAGAGAAATGTAATGGGATGAATCTGACTATAGCGGAGGCACATGTCTACACGGTATCGAGCTCTGGACTGCCAACGATCCAGATCCATAACGAGACGAATGGGCAGGATGTCTTGTCAACTCGAATCACGATTGATGAGACCGAAATCGATTCAACTACAGCGGTAGCACCGCCGGTAATAAATGGGACACAAGACCATGTGGCGACAGCAGACGTTTACAGAATCGATGTGGATATTGCAGGCACGGGTACGAAAGGGTGTGAGGTGCGAATGGAGTTCGCACTCCCATGATAGGAGATAAATATGGCTATCTGGTATCCTGACCGACCATACCGAACGCCAATAACCTCACAGAATGCAAAAGTGCTTGAGGCGGTGACGAACGGCTACATAGATCTATCGGAGTTCCCATCTGCTGGATTCCAAGCTCATGCCAAGGATGGTGGTGGCGATATCCGCATAACTAAGGCAGATGGAATCACAGAGGTGGCGAGAGAAATCGTGACATGCGATACGGTGGCAGAGACGGGTGAAATCCATTTCGACACAACCGGGATACTGACTGGTTCCGATGTGATCTGGTGGTTATATTATGGCGATCCCGACGCAGTTGATTACGACATAGATGTAGCGTTTGGAGCCGAGGCTGTTTGGGAAGCAAATTATAAAGGTGTATGGCATTTCCAAAATAGCTTCTTAGACTCAACGGCTAATGACGAAGATGCTATCGACCATAACACAATAGATGGTGCTGGTAAGATTGGAAGAGGTCGTGATACTGATGGAGGCGATACTAAATACGTAAGCACAAACTACAATGTCGCTATAGCCGATTGGTCACATAGTTTATGGGTCAACTGTCCCACATTACCGGGGGCGTCTGATTTAATAGCGTTCATCTACGGAGTTGACGCTGTAGTTACCAAAGTTAGGAACGCCGCAGGAAACGACAATATAGGAATCAGGTATCATGATGGGGCATGGAAGAATCTTGACAGTGATATTCCTGCCCAAGTTGATACAGATTATCTTATCAACACCGTTTATACTGGGTCGACATTATACCTGTATGTGAACGGCGTTCTGAAGGGTAGCGTCGCTGCAGGAGGAATGACCAACACCGTCGCAGATTTCAATATGGGGCACAGTTCCACTTCTGCGGATATGGTAATGGATGAAGGTCGTATTGCGGCTACGGGCCGTTCTCAGAACTGGATTACCACCGTATTCAACAACCAAGACGACCCAAGCACATTCTGGAGCGTTGGTGCAGAAGAAACGATCTTCGCCCCACAGGTGATATCGGTATGAAAGTATCAGCAAGGCCAGGAGATCCACCCGGAGATGTACTGACTCTCCGAGGAACGAAGGTGCCGGCTTCTCTTGGAGGCGGCATTCGTCTTTCGTGGGTACACGATGCGGATCCAGATGCATGGTTCAAGATATTCCTGAATCAGATAGAACAGGCAATCACCCAGGATCACGAGTACGTGGTATATCCGATCTCGGCAGAACAGAGCTTCTTCGAAGTGCTTGCCGTTGGATCGGGAAACCGGTTTGCGAACTATCTGCACCTGTTGGAAGAAATTGACGGCAACAAGGTACTGCTAACATGGGACGGATCGACTTCTGGCGATACTGATTTCTATAGAATTTACAATGATGCAAAAACTGGCACCATAGACTACGGTACCGTGATCGCAACGGTCAACCACCTGGGGGCGGTTGCGCACTCATGGAAATCAGATGCTTTATCGGACGGTACCTGGAAGTGGGCGGTACGCGCAGTGGACGATGCCCTGAATGTCGAGACCAACGTCACGACTGTAACTGTCGTCATAGACACGTACCCGCTGGCAGTCACGGATCTCGATTACACTTTCGATGATGGCACGGACAAGGTAACTCTGACATGGACGGCATCGCCGTCTGCAGACATAGACAAGTACAACGTCTACGGGAATGGAGGAAGTGGCTTCATAGATTACGACACGCCACTTGCGGTAGTAAATGCTCCGACCGTAACATGGTTATCTGATGCAATAGTGGCAGCTGGAACATACAACTACGGTGTCCGTGCAGAAGATGCCGGCGGCAAAGAGGAGTTCAACAGCGACGTAACGGTTACGGTAAAGATCAAGGACACTCCGATAGAAGAAATCCCTGATCTGCCAAACGCCCCCGTGGGGCTAACGCTAACGCCAGTCGCGGGCGGCTTGATACAGATCGACTGGACATACGATACCCTCGATCAGGAAGTAGTGCCGTTATTGTTCTCGATCTATTACGATAATAATACCGGCACCATGGATTACGTCACACCGCTTGACACGGTTCTGTATTCCACCGGAACTGTACAGGGAAGATACCTTGCGTTCACATTCACGACCGGTGCTCTTGGCGATGGATTGGAGTACGAATTCGGCATAAGGGCGGAGAGTGCGGCCGGAGATGAAGAAGAAAATACCGTGACAGAAACGGCAACCGCTGATTCAACGGCACCAAATGCGCCGACGGCACTGGCCGGCGAGGAGACATACTAATGGCATTCGGGAGTACATATTCTGCAGGGGGAGCAGCATCTGCTGTATATTCCGGCATGGTAGCTATCGCACAGGTGAAAGCACATGTCTTGGATGGAACGGATCACACATGGCCCGGGGAGTGGCTGGAAGATCCTTACCTCAGACCCACCAGAGTCACATGGAACTCAGATAAGACGCCCAACTTCGCAGAGATCGTAATGGAAAACACCAGAGTTGAGGACTGGCAGGATGTCCTCACGAGCCCAGTAGACCAAATCAGAGTGGTGCTACTCAGCCAGGAAACAACGATAAACGCAGATGGAGAAGCAGAATTGTCTACACAACAGAGGATCATCTTCCGAGGTTTTCCGGCAACGGTTTTGACCTCTGCGAGCGATAGCGATGAAAGCATAACCATAGGGTGTATGGGATGGCGATATTATGCCAACAGGATAATGTGTTCCAGGCAGACCGTGTGGGGCGTGAATCCGTCGCAGGACGGTGGCGATCTCATTACCGATCTGCCTCTAATCTTCAATCAAGACGGTAGGATGAACCGTGCAACCACAAGGGGTGCGACTCCAGATACTAAGCCTGGCCGTGCAAGCGATGACGGCTCCTATCTTTTTACGTGGTTGGCTTTAGAGAACTATTCTTCGGCTTGGCAAGGACATGACTTCTGGACTGCCGGGCAGGCATTGGAATATCTGTTCAACAGATTCAAGGATCCAGATGCCACATTAGATCTGGCAGTCGACATACCCGATACGGTTATGCTGGAATTGCACGAAATACAATTACCGGAGATGGACGCAGAGGGGCTCTCGTTATCTGAGGCGGTATCTAAAATCATGGAATCGGTAGGTTATCATTGGTGTATTGTCCCCGACATCGAAACTGGACAATGGCTACTCAAAACGTGGAAGCCGGGAGAAGGTGTCGGGACCGCCGACGTACACTTCCCCGCGGTGGGATCCGACCTTTCGGCAATGAGCGTTGCACACCAAACGAACCGCTTCAACATAAACTACGACTACCGGAACATCATTAACGAGTACATGGGGATCGGTAGCTTGAAACGGTACGAGAATGATTGGGCATTGAAGAAGGCCTGGGATTCCGACTTGGAGGACAAGGATGATGAATACTATTATCGTTCCGGCAAGGGCGGAACTGCGAACCCAGATTGGGAAGCTTATAAAAACATATGGCGCAGATGGGCCATTGATGGAGCTGGATTGATAACCGGCGCTTATAAGAACTTCACCGATCTGCTTGGGCCATACTACTTCCAAAGGCCGAGGTATCTGGGCGATCCAGCCTTGACCCCAGAGAATGCAACCGAAGGAACACGCATGCCCGCGGAATTATTCCTACATCATAATGGTTCATGGAAGCGGATAGATGGGAACGTTGACGAATACACCGAAGGATTTGCAGACGGTATATATCTTGATGGCAAAAGCATTGTAGTCGATGGTGGCGACGAACCGAGCGCACCTAATCTCGTAGAGATCATGAAAGACGTGGATGGCGTGGAGGTAATCGCTCCATTGGAGGCAGACCTTGCGATAAACGAGGAGCGAGAAGATGCAACATCGAAAGGAGACTATCTCACCAGACAGAAGGCGCTGAGACTCCCGGACTTCAAATACGAAAAGCGGTGGGAAAACGACTACGGTGCCACCGAAGTGCTAAGAGATGACACCACGAAGATGCAGGAATTCCTTGACGAGAAGCTGGAAGCGACAAAGGATCCAGTGATGTCTGTCAGCATCACAACGCCACTCCTCTATTACAATCTTATCCCGGGCACAACCATCAAGAAGATCACAGGAAGAGACATAGAGATAAACTCAGAGATAGTTACAGTAGACTTCATGCTCGACAGTGAGCAGTCAATGCAACTGTCCTTGGCCGACACACGCATGCGCAGATTTACGTAATGGTTATGGAGAGCAGGAGCCGGAACCCGTTGCAGAGGGCGGGGGGCGGTGGGCAGAGTCGAAGATACATAACGGAGCACTGTTACGTCAGGCCAGACAACCCAGATACAAGTTATGGATATCCCGACACAGCAATACATAATAGCAATATCAACGAGGGCACTGCAGCCACAGCCGCCTTATTCCGAGCAGTCTTCAAGTTTTCAAGGCAACTCCCCGAAAAGGGGCCAACCGATATCGATACCGCGGTACTTAGAATTGGAGAGGTGAACGATGGGCTGAAATGGGTTAACATCTGGACCGAATTCACAAACACGCTTGACTTTCGCTTAGAAGTCCATCCTATACGAGAGGACTTTGATGCTTCAGTTCTCACATGGAATATCCTTACTGGCCTCGATCAGTCCAATGCAGGATACGTTTCGAGGCTTACAGAAACTGTAGAACCGCCAGCCCCCGAATTTCCAGGAACAACTACCAATAGCAGTTGGGCGTGGAGTACACCAGGAGGCGATGCGGGGGGACAGGGCCTCATCCTATCCCCTGAGCTGATTAAGAAATTCTTCGATCCGGACGAAGGTGAGCCGGCTTATGGATTTTGGACAAGGGGCGATTTCTTCGGCGATGAAGTCGCCAACGTAGCCGTTGGCTTTACTGCGATCCGTACCTTGCTTAAAACCGGCACAGAAAAATACGCATCCTCGATGGAGTGGTACTGATATGGGAAAGGACAAGAGAAGCCGGAGGCCGTTACAGAGATCGTCGGGAGGCTCCGTTGAAGAAGACACGAAGACATATGTAACGGAGCACTGTTACGTCAAGGTCAATTCGCCAGATGCCAATTTCGGATACCCCACCATCGCAGAACAGCGCATCACCAAGGATGGCTCGGCTCTATATTGGGCAGTCTTTAAGTTTTCCGAACAACTTCTGTCGAGGGATTCGGCTGATATCGAGAGCGTGATACTCAGCCTCGGCGACATCAATGATGGGATTGAATGGTCAGGCACGTTCATCGCAACAGAAAGAATAATTGATCTCAATTATGAACTCCACGCCATACGAGAGGATTTCGATGCATCGGCCCTCACTTACAACATACTGGCAGGGCTTGATACATCTAACATCGGGGACGTTGCCCGGTTCAGGAATGATATAAGAGCACGTGTTGGAGACTCCACCCCGGTATCAAGTGCTCACGCATGGAGTGAGGCAGCGGGTGGCGCCGAGGATGACGGGCAAGGCTTCATCTCATCGAGCGTTATCTTGAAAGAACTATTCGACCCAGCCTACGGTGCGCCGGCTTACGGATTCTTCATCCGAGCACACTTCACAGCGGCCGAGGATCCAGCCGACTCAGAGGTCTGGTGGACGGCGACCCGCAAGGTACTGAAGACCGGCACAGAGAAATACGCCTCCTCGATAGAGTGGTACTGACATCCTGCAGTAGCCCATCAGTTCAAATCCTGCCCGGACAAGCACACAACAAATCTAATCAGCGGCTCAACCCGACTCGTTACACTCGCGGGTTAGCCGGCAGTTGGGCAGCGATAAGGACTTATTGTGCTCCCTTTTCATTTAATCGTTGTAGGATCTGCAACGTGAGGTAATAATATCTCTCCTGGCGACATCGTTCAGCCAGTTTTCGGAGGCGTTTCGTATCGTTCTGTCTTATCTCGTTCTTGATTGTATTCAAGATGGAACAGTGTTTCTTTATTGCTATTTCGATCTCCACCATTTTATTGAGGCCGCCAATTTTCTTCATGCGTTTTTCGGGTTCGTGGGTCCACCCATCGCATTTCAGAATACCCTTACCCTTACAGCTAAGACACCTTTTTATAACTTTCCTGAGTATGGTACTCTTCTTGAATCCAGTATATTTCGGTTTTTTGCGTTTTATATCGTCCCTAACCATTCCACTTCCGTCACATATCCGACAATGTTTGAGACCTTTACCGTGGCAATCTCTACATTCTGATCTACGATCCAGCGTGTGGATATCCTCTCCGATCTTAGCCTTACAACCCTTCAGAACATTCAATGTGTTGCCTGTGTCATTTAGCCCCACCGATGAAAAAGTGTTTTTTATCCATTTAGATATCCAGACGTACATCGCATCTCCCTGTTTCAATCTTACGGCTATCTGTGCCTCTGCGAGTTTTCTTGTTTGTCTATGATGAAAGGGCTTCGAAATCTTCAGCCATGTATTCAGATCGACCTCGATTTGTTCAAGAGAAAGTTTCTTCATGTCAGAGATCCGACTGCGCGGTTTCTCCATTTCTAATGTCCCCAGCGTTTGACCCGCAATTTTGATAATTTCTTGGACTGTTGCCATAGATATTTTCTTGATCCCGTCCTCCAATTTGATCAGGAAGAAATCATCTGTCTTGGCTATAATCTGGCCGTGTAGTTCTGTGCCGTCTTTGAATCTAATGATATCCGCTCGGAGCAGACCGCAGATCATGACCAATATGACTGCCGTTGCGCAAAGCCGCCTGATATTTCTCATGCTTCCCCCTCTCCTCCCTCACTGGAATACAGACAGCCCTACTCAAGTCTTGGGCAAGGTATGGGCATACCTGTTCCGCCACTCTTTCAGGCTATCTGCCTTGAGAGCGGGGAAAGCATTGCCCATTTCTGCCCTTGTCCTTGGCGGACTGTTCCTCAATTTCGTGGGACATAATAGTGGTTTCATGGCGTTCTGTCAACCTTAGTTAGGAGATGAAAAGCGATGGATGCTATAGCTCTTTCTATCATCGGAATCCTCGGGTCCTTGTCTATCGTGTTGATCGCTATCGCCCTCAAGGAATCGCACAAAGCCAACCGATTCGAGTTTAGAGATGGCGAATTGTTGAAGGCGCTCGATATAGCGAGAAAAGCCCTGCATGATGAAAAAGGAGCCCATGAACGCACACGAAAAGCCAAAGACGAGGAAATAGAAAACAAACAGGAAATAATTGATGCCATGACTAAGGATGCGAAGAAACCAAGGCCTGGATTCTATACGGGCAAGGACTCGTCGCCCTACCAGCGACCGCAAAAATGAAATCGCATTACTCACGACAACTGCCCAACAAACGGGTCAAGCCGACTGTTGGGGCTTCGCCCCACCAGCGGCTTACCCGAAGCGTTAGACACAAGGGACCGCCAGAGAATGAAACGCGGATACCACAGATGTGGAATCGGCCAAGCGATCCCCATGTCAGCAATTCAAGATAGTTTCCACGCTTCATTCTGGAAACAGTATACGGCTGGCTCGTAGTATGTCAAGGTTTTCTTGGTTGAGCCTGTAGGAGTTCCGAGCCAGATCACCTGACACCCTACAGTGGCCCATCAGTTCAAATCCTGCCCGGCCAGATTGCCCAGATTCAAGACTTGCCCCAGATATAGGGTAGATCCGCCCCACCAAATCCCGGAGGCCGTACAGGGCAACCTCGTGGTTCTAAGGCTGGAATCGCCCACAGACGCAATATAATGCGTTTCCTCGTTTCGAATGTGTGTATTTTAGTTGATATGTCACGACATCCCTTGACATCCTTTGGGATGAGCGTATACTTGGGCAGAATGAAGAACACGAAATACAACCGGGACGGAGAAAAGGAGCGAGAGGTGGGACGGACAAGAGAAGAAATTTTAGAAAGTCTGACAGAACTCCACAAGCTCGGTTCCAGTGTAGCGCTTCTCGGTGGTCGCAAAGCAAGACTTGTTCACGCTATTATTGATCTGCGTGGCATAGCGATGGAAGATGTTAATTACCTACCGACGCTTAAGAGATTGAGACGGAAGACCAGTGACCAGCTTTGGGCGTTGATTCGAGTAGAAACTTCTAAGGGATAACCGAGGAGAGGAAGATGAGGAAGAAGGAATGTCTGGCTCCCGCAAAATCGAGCAATGCGAATATGGTGTTCAGGAAACTTGTGTCTATGGAAGGATACGATCTTGGAATCATTGGTGCATCGTATGATGGGACGTTGGAGGATGCAGTTGAGGTTGCAAAGAAGATCACAGCTCAGATGTATGCGGAATATCCTTCGGTATCAAATGGGGAAAGCGTAATCAGGGTTACGGATTCGACAGGAAAAGCAAAGTGGAGGATCTCTCCGAACTTTCGTCATGTGGATGAGATTGGTCGCCCACCTACACCGTTGGAGAAACGTCTTATTGCAGAAGGATTGTTGACTGTATAGAGAGAAAAGGAGGAGAGAAAGATGAACGAGGAACAAGCAAAGATGGTCGCAGGGATTTTGGGAGGCGAAGCGTACAACTCTGGAGGGGGTTGCTGGGTCGTGCGGATATTCAGGAGCAACGGCAGTATGGTTCTGATCTCGAAGGATGTTGTTGCATCGTGGGATAGCCAGGAAGATTACGAACAGCAAGCATCACCCATTGCCGAGGTCGATCTCTATGTCTAAACGATATATTGTAAAACAAGGCAAGGGATTTCTTGGTTATATCGTCTGGCATGTATGGGATACGACTCCCAAGCATGGGGATACCCATTCAATGATGGAGGCGAGTAGCAAGAAAGCATGTCAGGATTACGCAAAGGAACTTAACGGAAAGGAATCGAAGCATGGGAAAACACGACAGTAGTGGCCGAGGGTTCATCTGGTCGTCTCATGCGTGGTATGCGGAAGCGGCAGATTGCAAACATAAGATATCGTTTGGGCTATATCACAAAGATGGAGGAACGACTGGCGAGATGGAGATGGTATGGCACGAGATCGGATCGGAGTGGGTTCCACGTCTTGAATGTTTCGATGATGGTTGGAGTGTGCTCTTTATGTTCACCGACCTACTCGAAGAGATGGCGATGTTCGATGGCGTGAATGTCACAGAAGAGGGATTTGTCAATCTGTTAGAACGATGCCAGTTTGCCGACATGACACCATACGAAAGAGAATGAGGAAGGTGATATGAATAAAGCATATGCGTATCTGAGGGTAAGCGGCGCGGGACAGGTCAACGGGCATGGGTTGCCACGCCAGCGGGAGGCCATAGCAAACTATGCCAAGGCTAACCAGTATGAGATCTCAAAGGAATTCTCGGATGAAGGGGTATCGGGTACGTTGCTCGATAGGCCGGGTTTTGCGGATCTCATCCTGGCGGTTCAGTCCAACGGTGTGAGGATCATCATCATCGAGCGGCTTGATCGGTTGGCGAGAGACATCATGGTTCAAGAAAGTATCGTTCGGGATCTGAAGTCAAAGGGGGTCAACCTTATCAGCACGACTGAGGGGCCAGATCTTGCGGCTGACGATCCTACACGAAAGCTTATACGGCAGTTGTTCGGTGCGGTGGCAGAATACGAGAAGGATATGCTTGTGCTTAAGCTCAGAGCTTCCCGGATTGCGGCAAAGAGGAAGAACGGAAAGTGTGAGGGCCAGAAGCGGTATGGAGATACGGATCCGAAGGAGAAGGCCGCGGTGAAGCGGATCAAGATATTGAGGCATAAGAGGAAGGGGCTCAAGAAGCCGAGTGCTTCTAAGATTGCGGCGATCTTGCAGGCTGATGGGTTCCCGACAAGGGGTGGTGGGGTCTGGACACATCAGACAGTGAGGAATATTATCAAGAGGTTGGAGATGCGTGGGCGACCGCCGAAACTGGGGATAGGAGGCAGATCATGAGTGAGGGGGGAATGGATATGAAGCTCGTAGTTATTTTACTCCATGTGGCCGCAGGGATTGCGCTTCTGTGTGCCGTTGGTACCTGGGCCAAGACCGCCGACAACTCTATGCACCAGACGGTCTATGCGTTGTGGGAAATAAAGGCGTTGTTGTGGGCGGCCGTGTTTGAATTGGGCGTCGTGAATGCGAGAGGTTAGGGGGAGGATCCGATGATGAGCGAGGGGCAGCGGTGTGAATCCTGTGGCCGTAAGAGAAAATATCTCGGCCCTGACTATGGAGCCAGCCATTTCTTCTGCGAGGATTGCCTTGCGGAGATGGAATTGAATCAGCCGAGAAATTGTGCCGAAGCGTTAGAAATCGCAGAGGCGAGAGGGGGTAAGGGTGAAACGAACACCTAAAAATATCAAGCGTTATGTCGAGATGCGATGCGAGGACTGTGGAGACATTACTTTGCGGGGTCGTAATGCCAAGAAGTGTGATATCTGTGGTGGTGAAGTTGGGAGGATATCTACATGAAACCGATAGTAGGATGGATAGCCGAATGGAAAGTGTCGCACTTGATGATTGATATACGCAGAACATACGATATCAAACGCACGAAGAAAGCAGCCCAAGGGCATCTTGGATCTTCCTGCAGAGCCAAACGAATCAAGATAACCATCGAGCAGATAGCCGCAGGAGAGGAGGTCTGATATGCAACCAAGCTCAAGTCCGAGGCAGGAAGTAACGGAAACGCCATGCAAAATGAAGGACTGCATCAAGAATGATTTCGGGGAGTACGTTGCTACCGACAAGCGGAGAGATAATTGCTTGCACTTGCAACTTGTGAAGGCGTTGAAGGATGCACAGCGGATACTCTACAATGTACGGAGGGCAAATCCAGACGGTTTCAATAACGGAGTTTACGAT
>SDBV01011184.1_pt1 | contig 11664 bp, 10 predicted proteins | sample 2277081 | NCBI WGS metagenome assembly SDBV01 (sample SAMN10402039, study PRJNA504765) | marine sediment metagenome | isolation source: marine sediment core GS10_PC15, 223 cmbsf | place: Arctic Ocean: Southern Knipovich Ridge | collected 2010
ACTGAGGCGCTGGGGGGACCGACCCTTCTGGTTGGTGGCCGGCGGAATTACCCTGTTCGCTGTTGGATCGAGCACCGTCGGATTCGGTGAAGAGTATTATCCCTTCGTACCAGTCCTCATCGGAATGACTCTCGCCCTTGGCTTTGACAGGCTCACGGCTATCGCGATTGTCATGATTGGCTACGGTGTCGGTTTCGGCGCCGCCACCATCAACCCCTTTACGACACTTATCGCACAGGACATTGCCGGACTCGAATCTGCCTCGGGTCTTTGGTACCGGCTGGTGCTATTCGTCATCTTCGTGCCGATTGGTATTCATCACGTCTGGTCCTATGCGAAGAAAGTCAAGCGCGATCCGGCGGCAAGCCTGGTCGCCGATGTGAGCGTGCCGGATGGTTTGTCGATCCCGAGTCGTGAAAATGCAGAGGCCATGGGGGATCAGGCTCCGATGACGGCCAAACAAAAACTGATCATGGCCGTCGTAGGCAGTGCTATGGTCCTCCTTGTTTTCGGGATGAGCAGGTGGCACTGGGGCCTCGATGAGATGCAAGGCGTGTTCGTCGCTCTGACGCTAATCATTGCAGTCATCGCCGGCATAAGCCCGAACCGTGTAGCTGTCGAATTCGGGGTGGGCGCAGCGAGCCTTACGAGCGTTGCCCTTTTGATCGGTGTAGCGCGCGGTATCCAGGTGGTTTTAGACGGTGGCGGCGTGATAGATACAATGGTCTACGGGATCAGCGTTCCCATTGAACAGCTTCCGGGGGCCCTTTCCGCCGTGGGAATGTTTTTCGTGCAAACCCTCGCCAACTTTTTTATACCGTCCGGAAGCGGTCAGGCCTTCGTCACAATGCCGATAATGGCGCCGCTGGCGGACCTCGTGGGTGTGAGCAGACAGGTGGCGGTACTGGCCTTCCAGTTCGGCGACGGGTTTAGCAATATCCTGATTCCAACGCAATATGTGCTCGTAGGAATTCTGGCTATGGCGGGAGTCCCGTACGACCGTTGGTTGCGTTTCATCCTGCCCTTCATGGTCAAGATCGGGATCGCCGGCTCGATCGCATTGGTCGTGGCCGTATTGATCGGATACGCCTGACAAAGCCCTCTTGAGAGGTTCAACCGAATTCATTCATTAGCAGCGAAAGGAACGACATGGATTTCACAGGTCAGCGGGTCCTGGTGACGGGCAGCAGTCGGGGTATCGGTTTTGGCATTGCAGAAGCCTTTATCGACGCCGGCGCGCGTGTCGCCATCAATGGCAGAACAGAGCAATCCGTCAGCGCCGCCATCGAGAGACTGGGTAGGGGTGAGCGCCTGGTCGCAGCCGGCGGCGATATTGGAACCGTTGCCGGCTGTGAGTTGGTGGTAAAGACTGCCAACGATGCCTTCGGTGGCCTCGACATTCTGGTCAACAGCGCCGGTATCGGCGCCGGCAGACCCATTGCGGATTGCGACGAGGCGATGTGGGACGCCCACATCGACGTCAATCTCAAGGGCACATTCTTCTGCTGCCGTGCGGCGTTGCCTGCATTGCGCAAGAGCAATGGCAATATTGTCAACATCGCTTCGGATGCCGGCTTGATAGGAGTGCCGGGAATCACCGTCTACTGCGCGTCAAAGGGCGGGGTCGTCAACATGACCCGGGCCATGGCGCTGGAAGTAGCACCGGACGTCCGGGTCAATTGCGTATGCCCGGGTTATGTCGATACCGACATGATTCGCCGCGACCATATTGACAAGAAAGACGACCCGGCCGCCGCAGAGCAGAGGATGATCGACTATGCGCCGATGAAGCGCATTGCCACACCGGCCGAGATCAGCCAAGGGGTCCTCTATCTGGCTTCATTCGATGCACGTTTCGTAACCGGTGTCGCCTTGCCGATCGATGGCGGCACGACGGCTGGCCATTGACCTCTATTTGAAAGTCAAATCAATCATCGACAGGAAGAGAGGCTTTTGATTTGTAAACATCTGCCTTTGATTCCATAATTATTGGACATCGGAACAGGAGACATGCAATGAGTAAAATTTATAATCTCACTCAAATCAAGGACGCATTGAAGTCACTCCAACCCATCCAGGAGATCGAAGAAGGATTTGTTGCCTATTCCCAGGGCAAAGCAGTGATCCCTCCTGTTGGGGAGATGGTATTCAAAGAGCCTCCGGGCGATGTCCACATAAAATACGGCTATCTCCTGGATGATGATTATTATGTCATCAAAATCGCTTCCGGATTTTTCGAGAGCCCCCCTTCAAGCCGGTATACGAGTGACGGAGTCATACTGCTTTTTAAAAAGGGAACAGGCGAGTTGGCCTGCGTTCTTCTGGACGAATGTCATCTCACGAACGTACGCACCGCGGCCGCAGGTGCAGTAAGCGCCAAATATCTGGCTCCGAAAAATATCGAATGTATAGGTGTCATAGGCGCGGGCACCCAAGGCCGGATGCAGGTCGAATATTTAGCGTCTGTCATCGACTGCAAGGAGGTCATGGTATGGGGCATGAATCAGAACGAACTGGACAACTACAAAAAGGACATGGAACCTTTGGGATACCACGTCCAAACGACCCTGAGTACCGAAGATATCGCCGCTCACTGCAATCTTATCGTCACGGCAACACCCTCAAAATCCCCTTTGTTGTCCGCCGGTAATATCCGTAAGGGAACGCATATTACCGCTATGGGATCCGACACTCTGGAGAAGAATGAGTTGGATCCAAAAATCCTCCAGGACGCCGATATCGTCGTCGCTGACAGTATCAGCCAGTGTCTTTTGCGGGGCGAGATCCATCAAGCTCTCAAGGCCGGCGTGCTGGAGAAAGACCGGATTGTGGAATTGGGGGACCTGATTGTCCGTCCAGAGTTCCACAGAATCTCCGAGGAACAGATTACCATCGCAGACTTGACCGGGGTGGCGGTTCAAGACATTCAGATCGCCAAGGCCGTCTATCATGCCTTGGAAATCATGGAATAGCTGGGTTTTACACGACGGAACCCGGTGACTCATCCTTGATGTCCCCATGTCCTTTGCAAGGTCCATGGAAAATGCTATTTTTCTGGTAATTGGGATTTGCCCCCTATCGCAGGACTTCCCAGCCAGGGATATTTCCTGGCTGAGAAGTCCTGTTCGTCTTATACTTTGCATAAGAAGGGAAAATATGTCACGGTCCGGGAAACCGTCCGTTCGGTTTCTCAATGCTGTCGATATCGATAGTTAATAGAGTGAAACAAACAAGTTCGGGAGGTAGTTAAATGAAACACAATGCGAAAGTACTCGGACTACTGGCGGTCATGATGGTGCTGACTCTGGCGCCCGCCGGCCGTCGTGGGACCCCACGTCAACGTCGACATTGACGGTGTCTGGGGAATCCCCGACGCTCCCAACGATCCTCCGTGTGGAGAAAGGGTGATGCTCGCCCCGCAACCGCATCCGACCACAATCATCGCAATCGAGGGCAAGCAATACAGTCTGGAAATAGTCGGTTTCGCCGATTGCAACGCGCCGGGGTTTCACAGCAGAATCTTGTACACCCATGAGATGGCTGCCGATAAAGCCGACCTGTATGCATGGCTTGTCCCGTTGCGCTGACAACGTCGTACTTTTCGGTGACCAAATGCAGCTTGCTCAGCCGATTCAAAGTTCGCGCCCTGGAGACGGCGGGCTTTCGAAACTCGACTATTGCTTGGAGGGTCACGCAACGATGCCTTTGGATCTCGGCGTCTTTCTCGGTACCTCATGGCGGAGCAAGACTTGTTGTGCGAATACGGTGACAGTCAAGCGCTAACGTCCCCAAGTCATGCGCCAAAACAGTGGTTGTGACTTTGCGATGCTCGCACTACCGCCGAGCAAAGAAAGCAGAGTACGTATGAATCGAATCTCTTTGACAGCGATCGACGTTTACATGGATCGCCTCATGGCTTGGCATGGGACACCGGGAATGGCCGTGGCCGTCACTTCGCGCGACGCGTTGCTGCATGCGCGGTTCGCCGGGTACGCCGACGTCAAGGCCAAGCGATTGGTGACGCGCAGCACGCTCTACCAAATCGGCTCCATCACGAAATCTTTCACGGCAATCGCCCTGCTCCAACAGCAGGAGCAGGGACGCTTCGACCCGATGAAACCCGTGACGGCCTGGCTCCCGTGGTTCTCCGTAAAGACAGCTTTCGCTCCCCTCACTTGCCATCACCTGCTCACCCACACGGCGGGGATTCCCGGCAATCGCGACGACATGGCGCACGGCCCCTACCAGGCCTGGGCGTTGCGGAAACAGGAGACGGCCTGGAAACCGGGCGAGCGCTTCCACTACTCAAACGTCGGATACCAGGTCTTGCATGAGGTTCTCTTGCGCGTGTCGGGGCGCTCGTATGCGGAGGTCGTGCGTGAGGGGATCCTCCGACCCCTCGGGATGAAGCAAACGCGGCCGGTGATTACGGCTGCCTCGCGTCCGAGCCAGGCGATCGGTTACCAGCACCTGTACGACAACCGGCCCGCCCATCGTTCCCATCCGCTCGTCGAGAGCCAGTTCGTGGAGTACGGAATCGGTGACGGATGCATCGTGGCCACGGCCGACGACCTTGCGGCCTACGCCCGTATGCTCCTGGCGCGCGGAGAAGCACCCCATGGCCGCATCCTTTCGAAGGAGTCCTTCACGCGATTCATCGACGGACAGAAGGTCGATGGCGGCAAGGTCGCATACGGCTACGGCATGGGTGTGGGCCGCGTCGACGGCCGCACTGTGCTCCAGCACGCAGGTGGCATGGTCGGGATCACGTCATCACTCGTGGCGGATCTGGACGCCGGTATCGGCGTCGTGGCCTTCGCGAACGGCCCCGGAGAACCTTGCCAGCTCGCCCACTTCGCGCTCGAGGTCGTGCGCAGCGCCCTCGCGGGTGTGGAGTTTCCGAAGATCCCGGACCCGTCGTTCAAACCTCCCCTCGAAAAGCCCGATCGCTTCAAAGGGAGCTACGAGGGAGATGGTGGGCGCTTTGACATCGTCGTCGATGGTGGTTCTCTAATTCTCGTTCAAGACGAGGAGAAGATTCCTCTGGAGCACGTCAGTGACGCCGCTTTCCACACGCCGCACCCGGCGTTCGACCGTTTCTTGCTCCGGTTCGCGGGGACGGGTGAGAGTGGTTTTACCTACGTGACCCACGGCAGCAACTGGTATGCAAAGGAGCACTACGAGGGCCAGCGTGACTTCTCGCTGCCCGCCGAGTGGAGTCGGTTCGCGGGACACTACCGCTCCTACAGCCCCTGGACATCGAATTTCTCTGTGATCGTGCGGCGCGGTGAGTTGCTCCTCCTCACCGCACAAGGCGTAGAGACCAGCGTCAGGGAACAAGCCCTCGTCCCACGCCCAAAGGGAGGCTTCTTCGTCGGCAAGCTCCCCACTCCCGAGGTGATGCGCTTCGACACAATTGTCGACGGCCGCACCCTCCGAGCTTTCCTCTCCGGTCACGTCTTCTACCGCACGCGGTAGGTAATCCGTCGTGTTCACTTGGGCTGGAGCAGATTTCAAACCGCACCCTATGTGCCTGGGCAGCAACCCTGACCATCCGGCAGTGAATCCGGCTGTTGTCGTCGCCGGTTGGGGACAGCGGCCGGTCACGGTGTCATTGAACGGCCGTAAGGCCGAACACAGGAAAGAGTTCCGGGCTGGATTCAGAAGGACTGTTGCCGGGACTGACCTGGTGTTGTGGGTTGACCGGCATGCGACAGAACCCAGGTCCAGATTCACATAGGTCTCACGGGCCAAAACGAGGAGTGGTCAGAAAGCAGACAACTTGCCGGTAACAGTGTTCGCCATCCATTGCTGCTGGCCCCGTCGAGGCTGAGGTGTATCGCCTTGCCGTCAATCGCGATGAGGTTGCCCCAACGAGAAAAACCCTCGCTCATTGCCGACTCAACATCCCACAATTTGGTCTCTCAGTACCATATCAACCTTGTTGGGAATTATCAGGCCAGCGTGGGCAAGTTCCTGTTCCACTTTCCTTAAGGCTTTCGCATCGGTTGCGACAACCAGAATCTTATCAAATCCAGACAGCAGATCCTGCTGGACATTCTTGACAACATCGGATTTGCCTGTCTCAATTTCAATTGCAATACTCTTTCCATCCTTCAATGCCAGGACATCGGCATTTCCGGATTTTCGCGGAGATTCGAGGAAGGTTTTATGTCCCTGTTCCTGAAACCGCTGTGCGTAGAAACGCTTCCAATATTCATGTACCAGTGATGCACCTTGAGGCTTCTTGTCATCCAGGCCGAGAGCATCCTTGCCCGCCCTGGCCACTCGCAAGAGGAGCTTTCTTGTTTGGCTAATCTCAACCACCTGTGATCCTCCAGCCAACCAGCGCTTAGTAGCTGCTCTTTTAGCCTGTTGCCGGAACCTGCACTCAGGCCGAGTCTTTTGTACCTGGCTTTAACGCCATCATCTGGTGGTCTAAGACATCCTGTATAAATGCAAACGCACTGTTATCCAGGGCGTTATCATACAATGGAACCCGCCGAACCTGTCCAAATCCAGTCAGTACAGAGGTCTTCCTACCTGAACCTGTACTTTTTGTTCGGTTTACAGCCAAATACCTTGAAAGAACATCATCGCTTACCAGTCCTTTCTTTACATCTACCAGTGGAAACCTGACAAGAAAGGGCCTTCTCCATCGATCCTGTAGCTTAACAATGCCCTGTCCGACAGAGAGCATACTGAAACATCCCTTTTCTTCATTGTCCACCTGTGAAATACCTGCGGCCATATTAATATCAGCAGGATTTTTCTGATTCAAGCAGATACTTGTATAAGTGTTACCCGACACCGCACTTGAAGTGAGATGCGGATGCCGGTCAATTATAATCATGCCTATGCCTATCTCACGACACTGACGAAGAAGCATGTTCAACACCTAAAGACCATGGTAGTACTTTCAACACCTAAACAGGAAACAGCTTTTAAAGTAGATATTTGAAAAGCATGATGTTTAAAATTGAATATGTTAGTGTGAGGGACGAAAAAAATGGCAAACATTGAAAAAGATTTAAACTACTGGATAAATGTTGGTAAGGAGATGACTGCTGACCGGGAAAAACGAGTCAACATCGCCCGGCAGAGAAAATTTGACACTATCGCAACACATGGTGTTTATGATCTGAATCAGGCCCTTTCACTCAATAGCGGTTCGATTATGGAACCGATATATTTAAGTACGGCACAGGCCCTGGATGCCATCAAAACCTCACGGACAAGCGACCGAACGGGTTGATCTTGCAACAAAGGTTACCTGTCCATTATCTCGTGGTACAAAACACTCACAAAAGCCTTTTTGTTCTTGACCTGTTTGTGGTTGTGGATTAGTGTTTTGTGGGCTATTCGGCTATGGTAATACCGATGGTGTGATAAAATCGAATTTTAATAGCGAAGCGTTGCGTTTCAAATTAGAATTCACGAAAATAAAAAGGTATGACATACGTGAAAGAAAATAGTACGCGCCGTTCATTTCAAAGTAAGCCTGATTTTGATGAATGCATGGCCAGGATATATGCGTGGTACGATCAGCGTATCGTGGACCGTCCGCCGGTGAGATTCCATCATCATAATATCGAATATGAAAAACACCGAACCGTAAAAGGGCCCTGGAAATCAGCCAGCGAGAGATGGCTTGATGCTGAGTTTCAGGTTCAGACGTTTGTTGACTCATTAGAGACCACAGACTTTCTGGGTGAAACTTTTCCAGTCTACTGGCCCAATCTCAGTGCTACTGCGTACAATTTGTTCCTGGGCCAGGATGGCGTTTTTGACGATGTAACAGCATGGGTTCATCCATGTATCGATGACTTGGAAAATTGCCCTTCCCTAAGGATTCAATGGGATAATAAGTATTTTAAAGCTGTTGAGGCCATGACACGATGTGCTCTTGAACGTGCTGAAGGAAAGTTCATGGTAGGGTATACAGAGATGTATGCCGGTATTGATTGTACTTCGCTGCTCAGGGGAATAGAAGCAACATGCATGGATATACTTATGCGGCCAGATCCTCTCAAAAAACTTATAAACCATACATTTGAAGAATACCCTGATGTGTATAACCATTTTGACCGTACCCTGAAAAACCATGATCAGCTTTCAGTTACATGGATGAACATACCGAGTTTCGAAACGTTCAATGTTTCGGCGTGTGACTTTGCAGCAAATATTTCACAAGAGCATTTTATCGAGTTTTGCCTGCCTGTTATTTGTAAGGAGGCCGAACATTTCACTCACAACATATTTCACCTGGATGGCCCGGGAGTGGCCCGGCATGTCGACGCAATACTTACTCTGGGCAATCTGCAAGCTGTGAATTGGGTGCAGGGCTATGGCGCCGATGAACCGATCATGCAGTGGCTGCCTTTGATTCGAAAAATCCAGGAGGCTGGAAAAAGCGTAATCGTTGATTTAAAAATGAATGAGTTGGATGAATTTATGAAGAATGCTGATCCTACTGGAATCATGCTCTCGGTGCCGGCCGAACCACATGAACAAAAAGATGTTCTGCAGCGGGTCAGTTGCTGGTAATAATTGGGGGGAAATTAAGCTGTATTTAATTAATCGAGCGGTAGCAATAGTAAGGATTAAACAGCATAATGGTAGAATTGTAATAACAGGAACCAAAACCGTCTCCGTACTTAAAGAGCTTTTTGTCTCGCTTTTGGTGAAGACGTACAATTATATGTTTGAAATCAAGTTTCTGCTAATATGAAAGGAGTGCAAAATATGCATGTTATGTACATGAAAAATTCCAATTCTTTAGCATTAGTTCTACTTTCAGTTTTAATAATCACAGTTGCCGGCTGCGATAAAACCAACTCCGGCAAATTGTCGCGGTCCGATGTTGCCGGCGCTAATACCCCTACCAAGCCCGAGTTGATTGACCGGTTGCTTAGGACCCTGGACGAAAAGGGTGAGTTTAATGGTGTTGTGCTGGTATCTGAACATTCAAAAGTGATATACAAAAAAGCATTTGGTTATGCCAATATGGAAACCAAGGATCCCCTTATACAAGAATCTAATTTCCGAATGGCATCTGTATCCAAGCAGTTTACAGCAATGTGCATCATGATTTTAGAAGAACAGGGCAAACTTGACTATGACGATGATTTTCAAAAGTATTTACCCGAATTGAAATATGAAGGCATTACAATTCGACATCTCTTATGGCACACAAGCGGAATGCCGGATTATGTAGAATTGATGGATGAACTGTGGGACCCTGATATATACTATGTAAATGACGATGTGCTAAAGTTGATGGCTAAGCATCTTCCTGAGAAAAATTTTGAACCTGGTGAGAAATATGAATACAGTAACACTGGATATGTATTGTTGGCTTCCATAGTAGAGCGAGTGTCTGGTGTTTCATTTAAAGAATTTGTTCAGCAAAATATATTCGATAGAATTGGAATGTCGAGTTCAGTGATTCCTATAGGCGAAAAAAAATTTGAGGAAATGGTCAATCGGACTTATGGATTTGAAATATCAGATAATGAGGCAGATTACATTGAGAACGAATATGATCATTATAATGCCTATGGTGACGGTGGCATATACTCCAATTTAGATGACTTATTTAAATGGAATGAAGCGCTCTATACTGAAAAACTGGTAAAACACGAAACCATAGAAGAAGCTTTCAAACCTTACGTATTAAACAATGGGCATGTCGGCGACTATGGTTTTGGTTGGCGGCTTTACCGGGGGGCAAAGCAGGATGTTGTAGAGCATACCGGAGATTGGGTGGGTTTTAGAACTTTGATCAGGAGAGACCTGAAAAACAGAAATGCAATTATTATCCTATCCAATAACAGCAGGGAGGGTGAAGAAATAAAATTGGCCATAGATAAGATTTTGCTTGGTGGGTGCGCCACAGAAGATGTCAGGCAAGCAGGCATTTTGTTTGAAAATGCGACAGTTATAGATGGCTCGGGCTCTGACAGAAAGGTTCAGGATGTGCTTATTGTCGATGGCGTGATCGCTCAGATGGGAGATATTGCGCCTATCGCAGGTGACAGTCGCATTGATGCAGAGGGCCTGATCCTGGCGCCGGGGTTTATTGATTCCCACAGTCACCACGAGGATGGGTTGTTCGAGATGCCGGGGGCGCTGGCGGCGGTCAGTCAGGGAATCACCACCATCGTGGCCGGGCAGGATGGAAGTCAGAAATATCCTTTGGCGGACTTCTTTGCCAAGCTCGAAACGTCGCCGGTCGCCATCAATGTCGCTTCCTATGCCGGTCATGGGACATTGCGGGGCCAGGTCATGGGGGAGGACTATCACCGTCATGCGACACCGGAAGAGTTGGCAGAGATGGTGGATCTGTTGGGTGCCGAGATGGAGGCGGGTGCATTGGGGCTTTCGACTGGGCTGGAATACGATCCCGGGTCGTTTTCGTCAACCGAAGAGTTGGTAGAACTCGCCAGCGTGGCGGCTTTCCATGGCGGGCGCTATATCAGCCATATCCGCAGCGAGGATCAGTATTTCTGGGAAGCCATCGATGAAATCATCAAGATCGGTCGTGAAGCCCGGATACCGGTCCGGGTGAGCCACATAAAACTCGCCATGACGCGTTGGTGGGGACAGGCCGACCGGCTGACAACCAAATTGGATGAAGCCCGGGCGTCGGGCGTCGACATCACCGCAGATATCTATCCTTATCGGGCCTGGAATACAGGATTCAGCTGGCTGACGACAGTGTTCCCGGAGCGTGATCCGAATCGTCGGGAAGGGGCCGAATACATCCTCAACGAGATGCTTTCGGCGGAGGGCATCCTGCTTACCATTTACCGACCGGAGCCCGCCTACGACGGCATGACTATCGCCGAGATTGCCGATATCCGTGGATCCAACCCGGAGACAACGCTGATGGAGTTGTTGAAGGCAGAAATTGCTATGGATGGCGAGGAGTCGGGATCCCAGATGCTGGGTTTTGCCATGGACGAACCCGATATTGAGTCCATCATGGCTTGGCCACATACCGTCATCGGCAGTGACGGCGAGCTCGCAGGTACTCATCCACGTGGCTTTGGCACCTTTACCCGGTTTCTCGGGCATTACATCCGTGAACGCAATGTGGTCAGCCTCGAAGAGGGCGTTCGGAAAATGACCTCGCTCCCCGCCCAACAGGTCGGGATCGTTGAGCGTGGCTCGATCCAGGTGGGTCACTACGCGGATCTGGTCTTGTTCGACCCCGAGAGAATCAGAGACCGCGCGACTCCCGAGGCCCCTCATGTACCTTCCCTGGGTATCGAGAAGGTCTGGGTCAACGGACAGTTGGTGTTTGAGGGCGGCGAGATCACCGGCAACCGACCCGGCAAGCCGATTCGACGGCCCGGCCCCACGGGGGCTTACCCCGGCGTGTTTATTGAAAAGAGCGGTATCATGATGTCTGCAGAACCATCAACAACCGGGAAATAACGACTTAAATCGTGCTTCCACCACTATTTTATTATGGTTGTTTTTATTTTGGCTCAACTGTCCTGTTCTTCCCGTCAAAATCATTCTTAACCCGGATTTCCCAGATGAAATCGTGCAAAAGAAATAAGATTTGTTAGAATAGAGCTTATGGAAGGCGTTTGATTGAGTTATCATTATACCAAATTGGAGAACCCAATGGGTGAAGGCACAAAGGATGCTTTG
>SDBV01011185.1_pt1 | contig 11663 bp, 10 predicted proteins | sample 2277081 | NCBI WGS metagenome assembly SDBV01 (sample SAMN10402039, study PRJNA504765) | marine sediment metagenome | isolation source: marine sediment core GS10_PC15, 223 cmbsf | place: Arctic Ocean: Southern Knipovich Ridge | collected 2010
CCCGGGAGTCCAGTATTGCATCGTAACGTAGAAGGCATCGATTCTGAGAATCGGGCTGACGGCCTGTGCCAAGGCGCGTTGAAGCGTTCCCCAGGCGCCACGACTCCGCAGCAGATATGCCACGCGGCCCGGCAGGCCTGGTAATCCAGAACGCATGGCGCCCCCCTACAAAGATCCCCTACGCGTTAAGTCTGTAGTTTTGGCGAGGGTTTGTCAACTGGTTGCCAAGTTGCCCGTCCATAGGCAGAACTCAGACTAATACAGCGTTCGCGGGATGCCTTCGTACATGTGTGCGACCTGCTCACCGTAGCCGTTGTACCATTGCGTCGGTTTGTCTTTCCTGTCCTCGCCGAGGTATCGCTCCAGCGCCTGCGACCACCTCGGGTGCGCGACCTGCGGGTCGACGTTTGAATAGAACTTATACTCGTGCGGGACCGCGTCGTTCCAGAAGGTCGCCGGCTGTTTGTCCGTGAAGGTCATCTGCACCACACTCTTCGGACCCTTGTATCCATACTTCCACGGCACGATGATTCGTAGCGGTGTCCCGTTCTGCGGCGGGAGCTGCTTGCCGTACATGCCCGTAACAGCCAAGGTCAGCTCATTCAGCGCCTCGTCCAGACGCAGGCCTTCGTAGTAGGGCCACTGATAGCGCTCGTCACGCTGCCCGGGCGCCCTCTCCGGATCGAGAAAGCTCTTGAACGCCACATACTTCGCCTCAGGCTTCACGTCCACCTTCTCGATCAGTTTTCGGAGCGGCACGCCACGCCACGGCACGACCATCGACCAGGCCTCGACGCAGCGTAAGCGGTAGACGCGGTCCTCATGGCCGAGCGCCTCAATCGCATCCAAGTCGAATTCCATCGCCTTGCCGACCAGGCCGTCCACTTTCAGCGTGTAGGGATCCAGGCTGAAGCCCTGCGCGTTCACGGCCGGGTCCCGCTTCGAGAAACCGAATTCGTAAAAGTTGTTGAAGACGGCCGTCAACGACTCCTCAGTAGGCGGCCGTCCGGCGTCGGCGAAATCAAGATCTGCCGTGGACCCCGGCGATGCCGCCGCCGGTTTCGTTTCAGACGCCGTATCCTGCGCCAAGCACCCAAGGGCCGGCCCCGTCCCGGCCAGCATCATTCCTCCGAGGCCCATGGCCTTCAGAAACTGCCGCCGGTCCTGATACACGGCCTCCGGCGTGGCGGCGCTTTCGGGCAGGTACCACTGCGGGCGCTTCTGTATGTTGGCCATGCGTACTCCCTTACAAGACGCGCCACAGGCGAACGCCGCGTCCTTTGTACCAAGGAACACGTCCCTCCCAAACAATGTTCCACGCGCATTATTCCGCGTTCGCCCCCCCGGCCCGGCCGCCCCCCATCTTGGGTGAGGGGGGATACAGCCGCGAGAGTTCCGATTCGAGATACGAGAATGCGTCATCCGCCGTGTCGCAAAACCGGAACAGCGAGGGATCGTCCGAATCGATCATGCCCCAGCGCGCCATCGCCTCGAAATTGATGACCTCTTTCCAATACTCGCTGCCGTAGAGGATGATCGGCATGTACTTGGTCAGCTTCTCTGTCTGGACAATCGTCAAAAGCTCGAACATCTCGTCCATCGTGCCGAAACCGCCCGGAAAGACCACCAAGGCCTTCGCCAGATAAACGAACCAGAATTTGCGCATGAAGAAATAGTGAAACTCGAAGGCCAAGTCGGGCGACTGATACTTGTTCTGCTCTTGCTCGAAGGGGAGCGTGATGTTCAAACCGACTGAACGCCCGCCGGCCTGGGCCGCGCCGCGGTTCGCCGCCTCCATAATTCCGGGACCTCCGCCGGAACAGATGAGGAACCTCCGCGAAGGCCGATGCATGGCCAGGGACCACTCCGTAAGTTTTCGTGAGAGCACGACGGCGTCTTCGTAATAGCGCGCCATATGTTCCATGCGTTTCGCCGACTCGTATTCCTCCGCAGTTCCCGGCCCAGCCTCGCCGGCGTCCAGCTTACTCTTCGCCGCCCGTACCCGCGCCTGGGCGTCCTCAAGCTTCGGCGTCCGCGCGGACCCGAAGAACACAATCGTGTTCTTCACGTTCAGACGGCGGAACCGCGTGCGCGGCTCGATATACTCAGACAAGATCCGGATTGGACGCGCGTCGCTGTGTTCCATGAACTCCGGATTGAGAAACGATGGTACCGGGCGGGAGGACTTGCCCCCGCGTTTCTTCTTGCTCATGCGCTCCCGATCTTTCCCCCGCGACGGCTGCGGCCTCCAATAGCCGCACCGGCGCCCGGAAATGGGCCTAAACATTGAGCGACTCAGGGCCAAGACCCGTATACCCTGGCCGGATAACTCTTTTGCGTGGTATACTTTATCACATGAGGCACGGGGGTCGAAATGTGCCCAGATTACGACCAGGGGAGGGGTAAAACGGTGGCCGATTCTCGCCAAGATAGCGCCAGCCAGGCTTCGAGCACTGAAGAGTCGTCCAGCGCTGCAACTGAGCTGATCGAAGGACTGCCGCGGCAGTCAGTCCTCGTTGTCGACGACAGCCCCACCGACCTGCGCTATCTGGGCCGTCTTCTCGAGGCCCCGGACCGCCATGTGCTGACGGCGGCGAGCGGAGATGAGGCCCTGAAGGTCCTCAAGGGCGTCGAATGCGCCCTGGTCATCCTCGACGTGCGCATGGAAGGGATGAGCGGCTTCGAGACGGCCGAACACATACGCGCCGACGAAAACACTCGGGGCATCCCCATCATCTTTGTGACCGCGACGGGCGTCGAGGAAGAGACCGTCTTCCAGGGCTATGACGCGGGCGCCGTCGACTACCTGTTCAAGCCCATCGAACCCAATCTCCTCCGCAGCAAGGTGAATGTGTTCTGCCAACTAAGCACGCAGCGGCTCCTAATCCAAGAGCAGTTGCAGCAAATCCAGGCCAAGAACGAAGCGCTCAACCGCCAGCTCGACGAAATCAAGACCCTGCGCGGGCTCATCCCCATCTGTGCAAAATGCAAGAGCATCCGTGATGACTCCGGTTTCTGGCAGTCCATCGAGAACTACGTCAGCGAGCATTCCGAGGCCGAGTTCAGCCACTCCGTCTGCCCCGAGTGCAGGGACGAACTCTATCCCGACCTGAAGCGGTCCTGAATATGGGTGCGCCGCCTCAGAACAACGAAACGCCGATCAACCTTGCGCGCCTTGGAGATATCTTCGGCGACGATCCAGGGTTCTTGGCCGAAATGCACGGCATCTATGTCGACGACGCGCACAATCGCCTCGCCGAGCTTGACGCCGCGCTGGGCGCGTCCGATGCCAAGAAGGTCAAGGCGGCTGCGCATACCCTGAAAGGGGCCAGCGGCAACGTCGGCGCCGAGCGCATGAGCGCCCTGGCCGCCGAACTCGAGCAGATCGATTTCGCTCAGTCCCCCCAGAAGGCCCAAGACCTGGCCGCGGCGCTCAACGCTGAATACGAAGCGGTCTGCGCCTTCCTCAAACAACACGCCCACTCTCATCCCTAGAAGCCCCTTCGGGGCTTGTCTCGCCGCCTGCTTCCGTCCAGGATCCTCTGTCACAGCAGGGGCGTGAAGGCTTTAGTCCTCGGGAAGAGCCGCAGAATCATCGTCTATCGCCATACCTCTTGGCCGCCGTTGAAGCTGGCTGTAAGGACCTTGTCCGGGTCTTCCGTCTCTTCCAGGTTAGGTAGGCTGGTTCCGTCGGGTACGCCGTAGCCCTTCGGTACGTAGAGCACGAAATCGAGGGTGGGAGCGCCGCCGGACACGGCCTTGAGGTACTTGCCGATCGCCTCAGGATCAGTCCTGGGTCCAGCGCCGCCGGTGTAGGCGTCTCCATTCAGCGTCTTGTCGGCGTACCGGAACGCGCTCCCGTATAGAGATCCCAGACTCACGCTCCCGGGACCGCCAGCGCCGTACACGGCGTTGCGGACCAGAGCGGCGCATGCGTGCTGAACGCTCGGCCACTTGCCCTTGCCCCAGGTCATCTCCGGGAAGAGCGCGTCCTTCTCTTCTGTCTCCGCGCGGGACATTCCGAAAGCCAAAGCGGCCGCGGACGCCAGATGCGCCTCCCGGCAGAAGTCGTGCCGTTGAGCGTTCCATGCCGGGTTGCTGTACCTCAGATTCCTGGCGCCAAGGAAGAAGGACCCACGTAGCGAACCATGTTCCTCCGTGATCCTCTGGTGACTCATGTTACCCAGCCACGTCTCGAACATCTGCTCGTAGCCCTTCTTCCCCGTCTCCTCATAATCGAGCACGCCGTCGCCATTCTCGTCGAGCGCACCGAGGAGCTCCGTGAGATACGAAGAGCCGGTCAAAATGTCGTTTGCCCTGAAGTAGCCCAACGTAGTGGTCTGAAGACCCCAAAGCATGACGCGGCCCTGGTGGCGAAGTTGGGGCGTCATCACTTCGGTGAATGTCTGTCCGTCAATCCTGCCGAGGTGCCCCTCCACAGAAGCCAGCGGACCGTCCGCCAACGCGTCCCAGCCCACGACGTGGTAGCTCAGCTGCCCCAACCCCCTGCTCTCGGCGTATCTGAGCAGATCGGAGCGGGAAATCGGCGTATCGTAGCCCTGTTCGGTAACGATGTTCGACCCGTCCACGGTAGGCAACGGCACCTCCTGCACAAAGTCAGTGGGCAGGCCATTCTCTTTTTGAAGCCTTCTTGCGTCCTTCACGGGAACGCTCTTGCAGGTGCTTCGGTAGCACAGAAGGTCCAGCGCTATGGGGTCGAATGAGGCATAGGCAAAGCCCTCGGGATTCGACATGCGGCCCAGCGGTTCGATGGCGGACACCACATGTAGCATCAGCACGCCCTGGTTCTCCGTCGCCTTGACCACATCGGCAATCGTCCCCTTCAGCCCCCCGGTTTTTGTGACGATATACTTCCCATTCTCATCTCTCGCGGGGAGGCCTGTCGCTTCATCGATCTCGGGCTGCCAGACCTCGTGTGGCAGGCCGGCCTTTTGTGACGGCGGGTACTTGTTGGGAACGGAGTATCTCCACTGCGTGCTTTCCGGATCGTCATCGACAGTGGCCTCCATCGGATACAACCCAATCCCCAGGTTCTTGATGGCGTTCGTCAAGGGCTCATGAATGTGCGGCTTGAGCCTGGGCACGTTGACCAGCACACATCCCGGATAATCTCTCATGTCGTCGGCATCATTGGGATCGCCACCAATGACGGCCTTGTGAAGCGTGATCTCCTTATAGTTCACCCCGCCCGGAACGGGAACCACTCTCGCCTTCGACTTCGGGTCTCTGACGCGGTTCAGATCGTAGATCATCAACCGGTCGCCCGCCCTGCCAGGGGGCACCTGCTCGCCGGAGACGCTTTCCTCATAGCCGTTCATCGGGTCGTCTTCGTGCGACGCCTCATGGGTGTCCGAGAGGTACTTCCTGACAAAGTAAAAACCCCACCCGCCGTAGAAGTCGCCGCGCCTGCCCTCAAAGATGGATTCGGTGGGGACCGATTTGCCACCGTTGAAGCGCGCGCCGTACGTAACAGCCATGCCGGGGAAGGCCGTCCCGGCCTCACCGACGGCCATCTGGTGATAGGTGATGTCCAATTCATCATGAAACCACCGCATCAGGGCCGCAACGAAGGGCCACTGCGTGCAGGCACCAATCGCGCCGGCCTGACCATGGGTCACCGGATCGATGGTTTCCGGACTCACCAGGTTGGGTTTGAAGAGGAGTTTCTTCCCCTCCCCAATCTGCGGCAGTATCTTGCTCCCTAATCCCGCCTCTTCATCCAGGAGGCTGAGCGCGCGGCCGAGGTTGTCATACAGGTAGTCAATCTTCGACTTCACCTCTTCCCAGGCCTGTTCGTCGCCGTCGTTGATGTAGGACTTCAGCAACTCTGGGATTCCCGTGTAGGCCTTCCCCGTATCCATCTTGGCCACGGCGATGGCTGGGCCCGCGGCATCAAGGCTCACTTCGCCAATTGGCGATTCAACTTTCATTTCCTTGGTGTCAAGCATTCCTCATTCTCCTTGCCGGCAGCGCCTTTCCAAGTACACACGGCGCCGGCCAAATGCATTGGCGCTACGCTACATCCTATCATTCTCCAGGGCGGTGCGGAAACTGGCGGCCCCATGACCGCCAGCCGCCCGTCGAACAGCCGGCGCCGCTATTGAGTTTAGCCTGGAAACTGGCTAGAATCGCCCAAAGTCAGCTGCGACAACCGCGGAAGGGGACAGCGGGCGAATCTCCGGCACGAAGTCACTTCAGGAGCCGAGCCACTCGCCATTCAGCGCAACCTGCCCCCGCCAAATGGTCCGTCTCTATGGGGCCGGATCCTCAAGCCAGAAAGGAAAATACGCAATGTACTTCGAGAAGGCTGGGAAGCAAAACACCGAAGAGTGCCTGCAAATAGCCAAGGATGAAGCGCTGAAACGAGGCATAAAACACCTGGTAGTCGCCTCGACCGTCGGCACCTCCGGGCTTCTGGCCGCTCAGATGACGAAAGATACGGACATCAACCTGGTTGTGGTCGCCCACAGTTCCGGCCACGCCGGCGACGCGGACGACCCCGGCAGACAGCTGCTGGACCAAGGTATCAAGAAGGAGATTGAGAATCTGGGCGGGACCATCTTCATCGGGACCGATGCTTTGACCAGCTTCCCAATCGCCATGAGCACCAGAAGGGGGACCTCCGAGGCGTCGTTGATTGCGGACGCTTTGCGCATGTTTGGACAGGGGATGAAGGTCTGCGTCGAGATCGTGGCAATGGCCACAGACGCGAACCTGATACCTGTCGAAGACGTAATCTCAGTTGCCGGGACGGGGCGTGGTGCGGACACCGCCGCCGTGATCGCCGCCAACTCGACCAACCGCATCTTCGACATTAAGGTCCGTGAAATCTTGGCCAAGCCGAAAAGTTTCTAGAAGTCCGCCCAAAGCAATCGGAAGCAGCTTGCGGTGACGCAACGAGTGCAACTCGTTCGCCGCACCCTTCCCATGTCACACGACAACGACAAGACAGGAGATTGAACGATGCACACACCGGATGGTCAGCGCTTCAAGAATCTAGAGTTTCCATTGGAAGGCCAGTTGGCTCTCATCGCCGGCGCGAGGAAGGGAATGGGCAGCGCCATGGCGCTGACTTTCGCTGAGGCCGGGGCTGATGTTGCCGTTTGCGACCGCGTGATCGAGGACGGCGAGGCTGAAGCGCTGGCGGAGGAGATAAAAGGAATGGGCCGGCGTTCCTTGGCCATCCAGACCGATCTGATGAATCAGGATGAGGTCGATAATCTGGTCGAGCGGGTTGAGAGTGAGCTGGGCCCCATCGACATTTTTGTGGACACCGTTGGCGGGGGGAAGGGGCCTTCGGGTTCGGTCCCAAGGCCCCCTGCTGAAGGCCCCCATGCACCCGGCGGGCCTCATTTTCTGGACTTTACTGAGCAGGACTGGGACTTTATTCTCGACCTGAATCTGAAGAGCTGCTTTCTTAGTTGCCAGGCGGTGGCCAAGAGAATGGTCCAGCGGAACAAGGGCAACATCATCACCATATCATCGGAGATGGGGATACGGGGGCCTTCCACCCTCCCGATTTACCATGTCGCGAAGGCCGGTGTGATCATGCTGACGAAGATGATGGCCTACCAATTGGCCCCATATAAGATTCGCGTCAATTGCATTGCGCCCGGTGCGACTGGCGGGACACATCTGAGCACACCGTGGTCGAGCAATCCGAAAATCCTACAGGTGATGAAGGACAGGCAGCCGCTACGCGAAATCGCGGAGGCCAGCGATATGGCCAGCGTCGCCCTGTTCCTGGCCGGCGACGGCGCGCGTTTCATCACGGGTGAGACCATCCTCTCGGACGGCGGCCTGATGACGACCTAGGACGCCCGCCGATACGCTGCAACCGGCTGCGCTATAGGCCGTCTATGCGTCTACCTGCTTGCGACCCTGATGTTGATGAGTTCTCCGGTGATGTGGTCCGCCGCCGGCGAGGCGAGGAAGAGCGCCAGGTCGGAAACGTTTTGAGGGGACGGAGGAAATTGTAGCGGCGGCACGGGTGTGCCGTCTTTTCTTGTCTTCGACGGGATTGAGCCCCGCTCTATTTCCACTTCCGTCGTGATGAGGCCGGGGACGATGCAGTTCACGCTGATGTTGTGTTTCGACCACGCCGAGGACAGGCCCTCGGTGAGGCGCATAAGGCCCGACTTCGCCGCCGAGTAATGGAGCATGAACGAGACCCCTCTCAGGCCCGCGCCTGAGGCGACGTTGATGATCTTGCCACTCTTCTGCTCCATCATCACCCTGCCGACGGCAACGCTGCACATGTATGGAGCTGTAAGGTTGAGGTTGACGGTCCCATGCCATTCCTCGAGCGTGAGGTCCTCGGGCTGCTTGAAGGTGATGGCAGCGCCGGCGTTATTCACCAGAATGTCGATTCGCCCGAACTTGTCCATCGTCTGTTTGACCATGTTGTCCACCTGCTCCGGCACGCACACATCCGTCGGCATGGCCAGCGAATCCCGGCCAAGCGCCTTCACCTCAGCGGCCACCCGGTCCAGGTTTTCCTTATTGCGGCTCGCGACAACGATATGGGCGCCCGCCTTCGCATAATCCTTGGCGATACATTCGCCGATGCCGCTTCCACCACCCGTTATGATGGCGACCTTGTCTTCCAGTATGTGCTCGGTCATCTTCCACCCTCTCTCCTACGTGTTGCTCGACAAGAAGTAACGGAACGCGTTCCGCCCCTACTACAAGATCTGAAGAAACTGAAGCGCATGGCCGTCGGGATCGCGGAAATAGAAGTTCTTGATCTTGCCTTTGCCCACATTCATCTCATGGACATCGGCGGTGATTTCGACACCCGAGTCCCTCACCTTCTTTGCATGCGCATCGACGTCGTCCACTTGCATGCAGACATGGACATTTCCCTCTTGGCCCGGTTGCAGCGGCACCTGGAGGTTCTTGTCGCCGACATTGAGGACCTTCATCAGTTCCAGCGTGTCCTTGCCGATGCGCAGAGGGATACATACTACGGTCTTGTAGTCGAGCTCTGGACCCACCTCAGCGCCGATAACGTCACGGTAAAAGGCCACTGAAGTGTCCAGGTCATTGACGGCCAAGCACGTATGATTGATTCCTTGAAGCATTGTGTTCCTCCTTCTTCCTCGTTTAGTCTAATGCCTGTAACGCAGCCTTGCCCGGCAACCGTTATCGCCCAGGCCCGAACGAATCATTATTCCTTATTCGGGGCCACAATACCATGTCTAATCGTTGCGGCGTCGCTGCAACTGCCCGGGCCAGTCGATACGGCCACCCCCCCGAACGGCTCATTCCTTCCCATCCCTCGATTTCCGGGTCTGGCGATCTATTTCTTGCTGAAATGCCATATCGGGTGCTCTCGCACTAAGGCGTTCGGCATTTCGGACCGCGAGATCGAGCCCCAATTCGAGAAATTCCTTATCATTGTCAAGGAGATTCGCGAGGTGCCTGCCGGAAGGCGTCAACTCGGGAGACCCCCACTTCGCCATCTGCCGGCCCAATGATTCCCGGTAGAAGTCCGCGCCTTCAGCGCTGTCCATTTCTTCGGCGAGCGGATACAGTCCTTCACAGTAGCGACGGCCGAGATCGTGAAAGGGGGAAGGCGGTCCTTCAATTGGAAGCCTAAGACCCTTTTGCCGGCCACGCCAGACGACCTCCTGATTGACGTCATTGAGTTCCTTGGATTCCTTGCTGCTAAGAGGCGGGCTTGGCCGCTTCAGGCAATCGAGGACGGCCATATGGAAGAAGCCTATCGCTGACGGGTCGATGCCCTCGGGATATTCGGGGTCGGCATCCAGCAACCGTATCTCGGTATAGCCCGCGCCTCTGTCCTGAAGCGCATCAAGTAGTCTCTCGCCGGGCCTCATTTCCTGCTTGGGGCGGAACAGGGCATACAACTCCTGCTCGTTCTGCAGATAATTGGGATTCAGCTGATTCGCCTCGTCGGTCGAGAAGGCCAAGTAGTCCGGGTTGCACGTGTTCAGCGCCCAAGCCAGATCGCGGACAAATGAGTCGAGCGAATCGTAGCTCATCTGCAATCGCTTCTGGACGTCACTTGTATAGCCCATCCCGCTCAACCGAATCGATGTGGCGAATTCGCTGTAGAGCGTGTCCGATTTATGCGCCTTCAGCATGGCGTTCTCCGGCGCGTCATAGCTTCTGTCGAATGCAGGCGAAGCGCCGAAGAGATAGGTGAAGAACGGCATCCGCCTATACAGGTTACGAATGATGTGGAAACAGGCGTCGGACACGGAGAACGAGGCGTCTGCTCCGGGTACGCCGGGCAACATGCGGTTCATCACCGACGGTTCCAACGAGAGATTGTAGTGGACGCCCGAAACGGTCTGCTTGCGTCTCCCGTACCTATGGCCAATTCCCCGGCGATAGACCGTCTTCTTTGTCGCCAAGTCCGAGCTGCCGTAGACGGCGACCGGAATATCCTCGTCCCTGTCCGGCAGCCGCGGCGGCATGCTGAGCGGCCAGATCAGTTCGCCGTTCAGGGCCTGCGCCGTGTAGATGTGAATCTGCCTGAGGCGGTCCAATGAAAGTTGAAGACTGTGCTCGGGGAGCGTGATGAATTCAAGCTGCGATTCTGAAAAGTCCGTGGTGATGTATGGATGCGTCAGGCTGAAGCCGAGGCCCTCGGGATGCGGCGTGGGCGCCAGAAGGCCGTCGGGCGTAACGCGAATACATTCTCGTTCAAAACCGTGCATGCTGCTCACTCTTGGGCCTTCTGTCTTGGCCCATCACTCGACACGGAGACAATCTCCTCAGATGGGCATCTTCACGTCCTCTTGGACGCCTTCCACAAAGCATTTCGCCAAGCACTTTCACGCCATCGCGCCGGAGTTCCAAAGTGAGAGCCCCAGCCCTGTTCGAAACGTCACGCGCTATCGATAGCAAATGGACGCGCGACATACCGGCACCCCATGGCCCCACGATCCGCTCCAAGATGGTCTTTTTTGCGGCCCAGGGTTGGTGTGACGGTGTGAGATGGCACAGCCAGCCGATTAGGGATAGCCCTGACAATGCCGAACGCCAGCAGCTGGCGGATCCTTAGGCGGTCCTGCGAAGCACTGGACGATGGACATCCATTGCGTGGCCGTTTCACCGGCGACCTCGAGGTTGACGTCGCCGATGTTTCTGCCCTGGGTGACCACATGGCAGAATTCCACCGCCGTTCCCTCAATACAGTTATCACTGTTCGGTTCGCCCCATTCCCATGTCTCGCCTGAGGGAGATACCAGCTTGATATACGGAATATCTTCGGGGGTTTCCATCTTCCGATTCACGAAGGTCCATCCGAAGGTCCGAACACCGATCACCGCGACATTCTTGAGGCGGTCCGTATTCTTGCGTATGTCATCGAAGCAGTCGTAAATATCCTGTGCATGCGCCCAGGTTTCCATCTGCCTTGCCGTCGTGAACATGCGAATCCCCATGTCCGGCCCAAACCACGGCACCCGGGTGGATGGGTCCAAATTGCCCATCAATTCGCACATTTCGCTGAAATAGGTCCACCACAACTCCTTCAGCTCTTCACCCTCGGCGGCGCCGGCGCCGCTGGTGTCGATCGCGGGTGTGCCAATGGCCTTGCGGAATCCATCGGGATCTTTGAGGGAGTACACGGCGGCCTTATCGGAGCCATGGAGGTGTTGCACGACCTG
>SDBV01011187.1_pt1 | contig 11662 bp, 9 predicted proteins | sample 2277081 | NCBI WGS metagenome assembly SDBV01 (sample SAMN10402039, study PRJNA504765) | marine sediment metagenome | isolation source: marine sediment core GS10_PC15, 223 cmbsf | place: Arctic Ocean: Southern Knipovich Ridge | collected 2010
ATCGTAGAATAAAAGACAACCGGTGTAAATAAATAGGCATCAGTGAGCTATGTGCATGAGTACTTTCGCTGTAACTGATGTGCTGTGAAAAACACCGAGCCAAATCAGTTACAGGAGGTGTTGTTGTGGTTGCGTGCACAAGACGAAAAGCAGTGATTATGGCAGGCATTCTGGTGTTCCTATGCTCGAGCTTTGCAATGAGTGGGGGACAGCAGGATACGGGGACGGCTGAGTTTCCTAGGAAGACCGTGGAGATCGTCGTTTCATTCGGGGCTGGAGGGTCGAATGATGTTCTGGCCAGAATTGCAGCCAAGTATGCAGAGGAGTACCTCGGTCAGGAAATTATCGTGAGGAACTATCCCGGAGGTGGACAGGTTACCGGGCAGCTGGAGGCCTGGAACAGACCAGCTGACGGTTATACAGTACTTACGATCAACCCGGGGATCATTCAGAACCCCATCTTAAAAGATGTGCCGTTCGAGTACGATGATTGGGAACCGATCGTTCTGTACAATCTCGACCCGGAAGTGTTCGCGGTGAATGCCAACAGTCCGTACCAGACTTTCGAAGACGTAATTGAAGCCAGTAAGACGAAACCGCTCAAGCTGATAACGCCGGGAGCTGGCACGAATCCGCACGTGGCCGGAATGTATGTCGAGCAGCAGACCGGGGCCAGGTTCGAGTATGTTCACGCACAGAGCGGTGCCGACGAAACTATGATGCTGATCGGGGGACACGGGGACGCGCTGATCAACACGATTGGGGCGGTATACACGGCGGTCCAAGAAGGGCATGTCCGACTGCTCGGTGTCATGGGAGAGGATGTCACGGAAACGATCAAAGAGGTAGACTCGGAGGTCGAAACTTTCTTTGATGTGGGGTATGACGTTGGCTACTGGGCCTGGAGAGGTCTGGGCGTGAAAAAGGGCACGCCCCAGGATCGCGTGGACATTCTTCACGACGCCTTCAAGAAGGCTGTTTTCGATCCCGAATGCGCGAAAGCATTTGAGGAGGCCGGCTTCTCGGTTGTTTTCAAAGACGGTGAAGACCTCAAGGAGTTCATCGAATATCAGCAAGGTTACATGTCGGAGCTCCTTCGGAAGGTACAGTAGATCGAATTCTGTTTGGAATTACAATTGCTCCCTCCGGCCGTTCTAGCGGGAGGGAGTTTACTCTTGAACAAAATTTAAAGTGGGGAGTCTCCTTTGGATACGAGAAACCTATGGCTAGGCGTCCTTGGTATCGTGTTGGGAATTATAGTAGTAATCTGGAGCGCCGAGCTCACGTGGACACCGGCCTTATTCCCGCGAGTAGTTTCAATAACACTGATTGTCCTAGGAGCGTTTGGAGCTGGCCACCAGATCGTTCTCCTCGCCACCGACGCTCAACAAAGAGGTTCGGTCTTTCGCGAGATTTCAACGGGAAACTGGCGAGGCAATTGGAAGAGGGAGCTGTTGTTTCTGCCCCCACTGGTTATCGCCGTACTTTATGTCTATTTCTTCCGTAAGCTGGGGTTTGCCTGGCTGACCCCGCCGTTTATAGTGCTCATCGCCAGGTTTTTAGGATACAGAAAGTTCTGGGTGTCGATTCTGGTTGCCCTGGGTTTTTCCGTAATCCTCTACGTGGCCTTTCGATATTTACTGAACGTACCAATTCCCAGATCTCCACTGTTAGGGATCTAGAGGAGGCTACATTGGAGAACATACTTATTGGGTTGTCTGAGCTGATGCAACCCGGAATGATGCTCATGGTTCTAAGTGGAGTACTGCTGGGGGTAATCGTTGGTGCAATTCCGGGCCTTACCACAAACATGGCCATTGCGATCATGGTTCCTGTGACATACAGCATGAGCCCTGCCGCCGCTCTCGTATTTCTGGCATCCATCTATAGCGCGGGGGTGTATGCTGGATCTATTGCATCAATCCTGATAGGTATTCCGGGAACAGCTGCGGCTGTGGCGACGACCATAGATGGGCATCCACTGGCGAAAAAGGGCAAAGCGGGGCTCGCAATATACTTGGCTACAGTTTCCTCCGTGCTCGGGGGCATCCTGAGCACTTTTGTGTTAATCATAGCCGCGCCGCAGCTGGCAAGGCTGGCGGTTCGATTCGGACCTGCGGAGTTCTTCACTCTAGGCCTGTTCGGAATGATCACCGTTTCGAGCATGAGCGAGTCAAGTTCCATCGTAAGAGGGCTGATCGCCGGCGCATTAGGTCTACTTCTATCGGTAGTGGGAATATCTCCGATAGCGGCTGCTCCAAGGCTTACCTTTGGGCTTTATGAGATCATAGACGGTTTTCCTTTGGTACCGGTGTTTATCGGCCTGTTCGGATTTGGACAAATCCTGAATTCCGCCGTGACGGAGACGAAGGGATACAAAGGACAAGTGACCAGCATCGGCAAGATGTGGCATGGTTGGAACTGGCTGAAGTACTGGCGGACATTCTTACGATCATCCGTCATCGGTACCATTCTCGGGATAATTCCCGGGCCCGGATGCGTGGCGGCGGCTTTTTTCGCTCATGACCGCGAGAAGCGCGCTTCCAAGACACCGGAAAAATTCGGAACCGGGATGCCGGAGGGTGTGGTCGCAACCGAGAGTGCAAATAATGCGGTTGTGGGGAGTTCGCTCGTTCCGCTGCTCGGTCTGGGAGTTCCTGGAAATTCGGTCTCCGCTCTGTTTCTTGGCGCCTTGCTCCTGCATGGTCTTCGCCCCGGACCTTCGCTGTTCAGGAACAGCCCTGAGGTAGCTTTCAGCATGGTGTTGGCAATGTTGCTTGCCAACATACTGATGGGTCCTGTAGGTCTACTAGTAGGTAGAGGATTTTCCTACTTCCTGAAAGTGCCCAAAGGATTATTGCAGGCACTTATTCTGGCGCTTTGTGCAGTCGGTACGTTCTCTGTTAGAAACAATGTGGGCGACGTATATATCATGCTTGGATTTGGATTTCTATCCCATTTTCTGAAAAAACTAGACGTACCGCTATCCCCCATTGTATTGGGCATTATTCTCGGTCCGATGATAGAGCGTTCCCTGCATCAGGCGCTGACGATATTCGACGGAAGCATGGTTTTTCTCGTCACAAGACCAATCCCAATAGTATTCGTGCTCTTGACGCTTTGGAGCCTATTCGGTAGCATTAGGCAGGCGATCCGCCGTGGAAAGGGAGGCGCCAATGCGAACGGTGAGAAAGCAAACAAGACTAATCGGAAAGAGAAGATAGAACGGCAGGTAGAAAAAAAATAAGGGTATGTGCCATTGAATCTGATAAGGCACTCGCGTTTGAACGAAGCGAGAGCACATAACAAGTACCAAGGGGGAAACATATGGCGAACGTAACTATCGAGATTTTCGAAGGAAGGACGGTAGAGCAGAAGCGATCTGTAGCTCAACAAGTCACACGAGCCTTAACAGATACGCTTGGCGTCAAGCGGGAAATTGTCAAGATCAAATTCGTCGACATCAAGAAGCATGACATTGCCTGGGGAGGAGAGCTTGTCTCCGACCGGGGCAAATGAGCGCCTAGTGGAGAAGTCCGTGGCAATCAAGAACGCACGAGGACAGAACAAACAAGCCGCCTGCAGAAGGAGCACCAATGTCTATCTTCAGCAATAGACCCTCACCTGCACAGTTTTACGGGATTCAACAGAATCAACGAGAACTGGAGCCGACCCTCGACAAGCTCGACATCCGCTGGGACTGGGCGATGAAATCGGACACATCCGAGAGCTTTCTCACCATCCCGACCGACTACCCGGATGTGATAGATTTCGAAGTGGCCGCTGAGCCGCCTCAGATAGACTTTGCGATCGTGCAAGGCACGGAACCGTGGTATCTGCCCGTCGACGACGAGATCCATGTGTCGCCTTTGAGCGCCTCGGCCGGATTCGCCATGTGGAGCGGGTTCGGTGCGGTGAGGCGGGGGCCCGACGGCTGTTTCTACTATGCGATCGGAAACCATTTGTACTACGGCGGGAACGCCTACATGATGAAGTATGATCCGGTCGAGAAAGTCCAATCGGTTTGTTTCGAGTCAAGGGAGTGCCTGGGCTGGACGCCGGAGATGTGGACGGACGGCAAGATCCACGGTAATCCTGACATCGACTCGAACGGCGACATGTACGTGCCCACTTACAGCGGCCCGCGACCTTTGGCCGCCGATCTGAAACAGATCGACTACAGCGGTGCGCATATACTCAGGTACAATATCTACTCCGGTGAGGTCGAGGATCTTGGGGTGCCCCTCCAGGGCGAGACATGGTGCTATAGTGCATACAACGAGGAAATGAGCCTGCTATTCGTAGTAGGACAGGCGAAAGGCATGGTCATGGCCTACGACACCAAGAAGCGAGTGATGGTGTACGGCGGGTACCCTCCTCCGGATATCCGGTGGTGGATGCGGTGCACGCTGATAGATCCGGAAACCGGCAAGGTCTATTCCTCCAACGTCATCTCACGAGGCGGGGAAATGCCGATGGTCTCATGGGAGCGGAGAAACAGCACTTTCAGTATCCTGCAAGTCCGCAGTCCGACCAATCCAGTCAGCGGTCACGAGGAGCCGCTCCGCGCGCACACGGTCACCAAAGATCCGCACGGGGCATATTGGTGCTTCGACGAATTCGGCTATATTTTCAAGTTTTATCCCAATACGGGCAGGGTCGAGCCTGTGGGCCTCAATTGGGGAAAAACGGGGAAATACACTGCGAATCTCGCCATGAGGCCAAAAGGGCGCTACCTGTACTACCTACCGGGGGCACACAACAGGATGTACGAATACGGCACGCCGTTGGTCCAGTATGATACTGAAAATGGAAAGAAAAAGGTCATCGCTTTTTTGAACAACTATTATTTGGACAAGTACGGATACAGCCCGTACGGTGCATATGGAATCGATATGGGCGAGGCAGGAGATTCGGTTTTCTTCTATACTAATGGCCTGTTCAGCACCAAGGAGATGGGCTCGGGGTACGGGCGTCCGGCGCTTTTTCATGTGCATATCCCTGAGTCTGAACGTTCTGAGTAGGCAGCTGTGAGTAAGAACAGACAACCGAATATCCTGTTTCTCCTTGCCGACCAACAGCAGTACCAGACCGTCGAACCGGGATCGATGTGCCATACGCCCAATGTGGGCCGGCTCCGTGAGGCGGGGATTCTTTTCTCTCGGGCACATACTGTTAATGCTGTCTGTACTCCTTCACGAGCGAGCCTGATGACCGGGCTGTATCCTCACAATCATGGAATGGTCGACAATACCCATGCAGTGGAGGAATTCAGGGCAAATTTTCGAAACGATCGAAACATGATATCTAAGCAGCTCAAAGCCCACGGCTATCGAACGGGCTACTTCGGCAAATGGCACGTAGAGCGCAGCATCAACCCGGAGGCATTCGGCTTTGATCGATCCGTGACGGAACAGCATGGGCTCGAGTTCCCCCGAACGCTCACGGAACGCTATGTAGTCCGGCAACCGGGGTATAACGACCGCACGCTATACGGGGTCCACAAGGAGCGTGTGGAGGAAACTGAGGAGTACTTCTTCTACACCCAGGGTATTGAGTTCATACGGGAAGCAGCCGCAGAGACAAATGCTCCGTGGTGCACGTTCATCTCAACCAATGCCCCCCATGATCCCTACATCGCACCAAAAGAGCTGTACGATATGTATGATCCATCCCGCTTCCAGAAGCCGGTGAGTTTCAGCGACCCTCTTACCGACAAACCGAACATATATAGGCGGATCAAGCATGTTTGGCAAGATATGACCTGGCGCGACTATCAACAAGCGATGTCCTGCTACTACGCCAATTGCACCCTCGTCGATACTCAGGTTGGCCGGGTGCTCGACTTTCTCAGGGACACGGACCAACTCGAAAATACCATAATCGTCTACATGAGTGATCACGGTGACCTGATGGGCGCCCACGGCCTCCTATGCAAGGGAATACCCGCGTTCGAGGAAGTGTACCGAATCCCATTGATCGTCTCTTGGTCCGCGAGTCTTCCTCGGGCGCGTGAGTGTGACGTGCCTCTCAGCATAGTCGACATTGCGCCGACGATCCTCGAACTCGCCGGATGCCGGGCTATGGAGGAAATCGACGGGGAATCGGTGCTGCCGCTCATTACGGACGGCTCCGATTCGCCGGATCGAGTTACGTACGCGGAGTTCTATGGCCAACGTCTGTCGTGCACTCAGCGGATCGTTTGGAAAAACGGCTACAAGTACGTCTACAACGGTTTTGACTTCGATGAACTTTATGATCTGAATCGGGATCCTTACGAACTAAACAACTTGATACACGATCCGCAATTCCGGGAAACGGCGGTAACAATGGCCCGGGAAATGTGGGCCAAGGTGAAGGAAAGCCGGGATTTGAGCTTGCTGGATTCGGAGTACTTCATGTACCGCTTTGCACCTGTCGGACCGGAGCAACGCAAGCAGACTTCTATTTACAACAGGGGGGCATGAGCAGGGCGGGCTGCCACCTCAAGCCTCAGGCTAAAGTAAATCGCGGTGAAGCGCTACTGGGCAGAGATACACAATCACAACAGCGTCGGCTACGCAAAGGGTAGCTTGGAGCGTGCCTACGAGATCGCACAGACGGCTCTCGACATCTATGCATTCACGCCGCACGGTTGGTGGCCGGATCTGCCGGCAAACGATCAAAAAGTTAAAGAGCGCCACGAGAATGGTTTTCGTATCGTTGCAGAAGCGTGGAGTGAGATCTGCTACAAAGCAAACACGTCCTGCCGTGATGGCGGGTTCGTTACATTTCTGTCGTACGAGTGGCATTCCAGTGCGTGGGGCGATTTTTGCCTCTATTTTCCCGGCTCCGAAGGAGAACTTCGCTACGCAGGCAATCCTCATGAGCTCAAGGCGTTTGCACGGGAGGCTCACGCACTGATGGTACCCCATCACTGCGCATACCCCAGAGGATCTCGTGGGACGGACTGGTCGGTGGTTGATGAAGATCTTTCTCCGGTAGCCGAAGTGTTTTCGGAGCATGGCAATTCTCTCGAGACCGAGAGTTCCATGAGCATGTACGGCCATTCGATGGGAGGGTCCCAACTTTCGCAAAGCATCATGGCACAGATCAGCTCTGGTCGGACCATCGGTTTCATAGCCGGGACTGACAACCACTTCGGCGCTCCGGCGAGCTACGGTGAGGGCCTGACCGCCGTCTATGCCGACGAGCTCACGCGATCTTCGGTGTTTCGCGCCATCCAATCGCGACATACCTATGCCGTTACCGGTGACCGGATCGGCGTTTTAGTCCAAGCAGAAGGCGGCGGAATCATGGGGGACATTCTTCCTACGGGCACGCCCAGACGGTTTGAGATTAATGTACAGGGTTGTGCACTGTTGGACTATGTGGAACTTTTCCGAAACGGCTGCAGTGTGGAGAAGTGGAACCCGGCGGGAGCGGTGGAAGAACAACCCGATCCATACCTGCTCCGTATAGAGCTCGGTTGGGGCGGTTTGAACGACACGCGAAAAACACGCTGGCAGATAAGGCTCCGCTCTGACAAGGCGAAAATCCTAAGATCAACACCGTACTTCTGCTCCGGTCCGGAGTCCATCGCGTTTGTGAACCGGATCAAGCACATAACGGACTCCAAGGTAGAGGTAGATGCTGTTAGCACGCGGACTAACTCCGTCCCGACCCAGACGGTTCTCTTAGAGTTAAAAGGTCCGCTGGACGCAACCATCAGTTACGATATTTCAGCCACTTGGGGCGAGAAGAAGCAGTCTGCGGCAGGAACTAGTAGACTTGCGGAGCTGTTTGTAGACGACCGTTACGTCGAGATATCGGATGTTTTCTCCGCGCCAAAGATGAAGATTCACCGCCTGCTGCCGGCTACGGCAGCACACTTTGCCTGCAGCTGGGAGGACCCTCTTCCCGACGATGCCTCGCCAACCGAGAGCCCTGGCCGTGCGTCTGCATGCTACTTTGTCAAGGTGGTTCAGAAAAACGGTCACATGGCCTGGACGTCCCCGGTATGGTATCGCTAATTTCGAAGAACACCGGTCTGCTGTCACACCAATCGTCGAAGGTTCTCGGACCCTGAAACCAGTCGGGACGCGTAAGCGGCACGAAATAATGCAATTGTACTGCCCGGGGCATCCCACGACATCGCCGTGGCTACCGCTTCGAACACCGTACTCTCCGCGACGAACGGCGGGCTGAGATTTCTTACTTCCTCCGTTAACGAGGCGAACACCTCTCTGTTTTGTAGGAATGGTCCATACATGAGGACACGATCGGGCACGAGTATAGCCAGGAGGTGGCTAAGTGCATGTGCGACCGATTTTAGGGCGTGCCGAAAGTAGTCCATTGCCGATACAGGGTGGGCAGACAAAAACTCAACCAAATCGAGCTCGTTCTGAGGAGCAGGACCGTGGGTTCGTGCCATTTCGGGAGCAAGGGCCCACAGCGCTGCGTCAGCTTCCAGACAGCCGATTCTGCCACAAATACAAGGTTTCGTTGATTCAGGATACACGCTGACGTGTCCGATTTGGCAGAACACTCCCGAGTGTGAGGTAACTACTGATCCATTACGCGCAAAAGCCCCGCCGATTCCGTATCCCCAGTGGAACAGCAGCGTGTTACCGTTCCGAAGTCTGCTGTCCCGAAGCATCGCGTATTCCAACTGGATATCCAACTGCCGTTGGACAACTAGGTCTACCTGGAGCGCCTCCTGCATTCTCCGCAAAGACAGATGGCGCAGTCTTGGCCAACGTGCGGAGAAGATCCACTCTTTGGTAGCAGTGTTCACGATGCCGGCAATGCTAAGCGAAACGGCTAGCACTTCTCTTCCGCTCTGTATCGTAGAGAGAACACTCTTGACCAGGTCCGTCAACGATGCTTCGATTTCCAGATTGTCGGCCGTCGGCGGAACCTCTCTAGTTGATTCAGCTAGAATTTCATCAGCGCCGTTGATCAATACGGCGTGCAATTCCATCGATACACAGAAAACCGAAACAGCCACCCACCGCATCCAATTGGGGTATAGAGGAATTTCCGGTCGGCCTCTCGAACCCTGCGAGGACATCTGCGCCTCAAGAACCAGCCTATCTGCGACGAGTTGTTGTACTACAGATGAGACCGTTCCAGGCCTTATTTCCAGCTGCAAGATCAGATCTTTGCGCGTGATACCCGGGTTCCTGCAAATCGAATGGAATATCCGGATTCTGTGCTGGTCGTAGGGACTTCGCAATTGATCCATATCCATTTCAGTGAGCAGATCAACCAGCAAGGGCACTTCACTGGAGGTTAGTGACCTATCCATTTGCATACCTACACCCGTGAGAACGCACAATCGTCATGCCGCCCGTTCGAACGAAGCCTAAGTTCCTCCCGCCCGTCGGAGTGCTGCCGACGCTGTTCGGCGTTTCATTATGCTAGTTGTCGAAGCCGCAGGAGTTACGGAGTCAATTGCTTCAAGCCGAGTTTTTCAGCCAGTTCCCCGAGCTGTTGGACAATGCTGCTCGGCATTTCGACGCCCCGTTGCAGGGAGTCTCGTCTGCGGCGGTCAGAACGTTCTCCGGGAAGAAGCAACTCCTCGACACCAGGCGCCGTAGGGGATGACTTGATCGAATTGATTAGACCTTCAAGCCGATCATAGAACGATCCGCGGTCGATAAAATGATCGATATCAATAGCCATCAGGAAGTGACCGGTTCTCTGTTTGTTGGTCAAATCCTTGTACAGGTGCCCTACGTCCTTGCCAAAAGCTGATCCGGTCAGCACTCCTGCTAGAATGTCAATCATTACCGCGAGACCGTACCCCTTGTGTCCACCAGCCGGTATCAACATTCCCATGTCGAGGACTGCGGCCGGATCATTGGTCTCAACGCCGTTCTTGTCGGTACCCGATCCCGACGGTATCTGCTCCCCCTCCTGAACCGCACGCTGTATCGTACTGTATGAAACATTACTACAAGCCATATCCAGAAGTACCGGTGCGTGTGATGCCCGTGGAACCGCTATGGACAGCGGATTGTTTCCAACCAATCGCTCCGCACCCCCGGGAGCCGCCATAAGGGAGGTGCTATTGGTGAAGACCAGACCAATCTTCTCACGGTCTACAGCCAAACGACCGTAGTATGCGGCCACGCCAAAATGAGTACTGTTCATCGCTCCAACGGCACCAATACCGTATGTTTCTGCCTTCTCTATGGCCATGGTCATAGCCTTGGATGCAGCGTAGTGCCCCATTCCATGATCTCCGTCCAAGACCGCAGTAGCACCGGAGTCTCGTACGAGACGGTGATCCGGTTTCGGGTTTATCAGCCCCAGCTCGATTCTCTTCACGTATATGGGAAGACGACCGAGGCCCTGGTTGTGAGCACCTCTGAGGTGTCCCTCAAGCATCGCTTCCGTGACCGTTTGCGCATACTCCTCTGCGAAATCCAGTTTATGTAAAACTGATAGGCAGAAGTCCCTCAATTCCTGAACAGCAATTCGTTTGGATGCCGTATCCACTGGTCTCACCTCCATAAAATGTACTAGGATCGTTAAAAAACCATTTAAAGACAGCCCGTGTTACTAAGTGATAGGAACGATTATAAATCACAGAAGTCGGAAAGGCAACAAGAGAATGGCATTTTTCAAAAAAAGACAACATCCAGAGGGTGTTCTGAGGGCCAACGAAGCCGACGAGATAAGAAAAGAGCCGGCGGAAAGGCTGAAGGATAAACAAGCGCGCCTGGAGGCGGTCACAGAGCAGGTGAATATCTTGCGGGGAAAACTTCCGATTCTGCTGCGGCGACTGCGCGGTATACCAGACCCCCGGAACCCGAGGAAGATCAAGCACCAGCTCACCTGTCTGATGATCTATGGGATCCTGATCTTTGTGCTGCAGATGAGCTCCCGGCGAGAGGAGAATCGAGAGCTGACACGGCCGAAGAGAAGCAGGATGGAATGTTGTGAAAGGCTACCACTATCTTATGCGTATCGGGCATCTACTGAACGTGTTGGTCCTCAATGCTGTGCAACTCGCCAAGATAGTCAGCACCTTGGGCGCACGAGGCTTCATTCGTTTCATCCGCCAGACCTTGAGTGGACCCTGGTTAGACGCTGAACAGGTGCTGCCCCGGCAGCCCTCCACCAGAGCCCCGTCGGACCATATGTGCGTCAGCACTGATCGGAGTCCATTGCGGTCGAAGACCGCGATGGGATATAGTAATTTGGTAAGGTATATAGCAACTGCTAAATCTTACGGCCCAATGTTTTGAGGGTTGCGGCCAGCACGTCCGGTGCGTCGGTCATAATACCTTTCATTCCGTAGGAGATAAAACGCCTGTTGTCCTCGTCGGTGTTGGAGTAGTACATCGTAGCGTAAAAACCCATCGCTCGTATTTCACGGCACAGTTCCGGTGTTACGTCCCTGCGGTGGGGTTGGAGATACCTGCAGCCAAAACTCTTCATCTTCTTCAGCATCCCGGTGTTGAGCTTATACTTTCGTTCCAGCACGCAGATCTCGATGACGGCATTGATCTTTTTAACTGCCTCGACGCCGGTAAAGGTGCTCAGGGTGAGATAAGCCCTCGGGTAGAGCCGGTAGGTGTCAAACAAGCGGCAAATCTCCAGCAAGAGCGCCTGGTCGGTCTCCTTTACCTGTATGTTCAGACCGATGGATTCCGGGATCGCCTGCAGCGCC
>SDBV01011189.1_pt1 | contig 11660 bp, 11 predicted proteins | sample 2277081 | NCBI WGS metagenome assembly SDBV01 (sample SAMN10402039, study PRJNA504765) | marine sediment metagenome | isolation source: marine sediment core GS10_PC15, 223 cmbsf | place: Arctic Ocean: Southern Knipovich Ridge | collected 2010
GGAATGTTTACAAAATATAAGGGAACTACTGGACTATCTGCCATCAAGTAATAAAGAGCAGCCTAAAAGGGTTGATTGGGGAGACGTCCCAGACAGAACGGATGCCCAGTTATTTGACATTGTCCCGGCGAATCCAAGAGAGCCATATGACATGCATAAGATAATTGAGAGGGTGTTTGACCAGAGACAGGAGGGGAAGAAAAATTATTTTGAGCTGTTCCCTCAGTTTGCCACCAATATAATCACCTGTTTCTCCAGATTAAATGGGTGGTCGGTGGGTATAATAGCTAATCAACCGATGTCAAAGGCAGGGTGTTTAGATATTGATGCCTGTGATAAGGCTTCTCGGTTTATCCGATTTTGTGATGCTTTTAGTATTCCGGTTATCAACTTGGTTGATGTGCCCGGATATTTGCCGGGAACAGACCAGGAGTGGGGCGGAATAATTAGACACGGAGCTAAGATGCTTTATGCTTATTCAGAGGCTACGGTACCCAAGATAACCATCACTATCAGAAAGGCATACGGTGGCTCCTATCTGGGAATGTGCAGTAAGGATTTAGGGGCTGATGTTGTACTCTGTTGGCCTACTACTGAGCTTGCTGTAATGGGACCAGAGGCAGCAGCCCCCATAATATTCAGAAAAGAGTTAGAGAAGGCAGATAATCCAAAGGAATTGTTACAGCAGAAGATAAAGGAATACCGAACTATATTTGCCAATCCGTATAGGGCTGCTGAGCATCTACATGTTGACGATGTTATTGACCCAGCACAAACAAGACCGAGGCTTATTCAAGCATTGGAAATGGTAATAGATAAAGTGGAACGGAGACCTGACAAGAAGCACGGTATCATACCAACATAATACAGGTGTTGGGTGTACTTTGCTCAACTTTTGGGTTCTAACTTCATGATATCTGACTTCTAGTGCATATAGAAGGAAAATGAAACTTTTTGAATTTGAAGCAAAAAATATTTTACGGAAGTATGGTATAGCAACTCCTGAGGGTAGTATCGCTAACAATACAGATGAAGCCGGAGTAATAGCTAGGGAAATAGGTAAACCGGTAGTATTAAAGTCCCAAATATTGGTATCGGGCAGAGGTAAGTCTGGTGGAATAATATTTGCCAATGATATTGCTGAGGCTAAAAAAGCAGCATCAAGTCTTATTGGTAGTACCATTAAGGGGAGTATAGTAAATAGCCTGTTAGTTGAAGAAAAGCTAAATATCGTTGAGCAATTTTATGCCTCAGTAGCTATAGATAGACCGGCTAGGTCATATATCATCTTGGCGTCTACTAGTGGCGGGGTTGATATTGAAGACACGGCTCTAGCCTCTCCAGATAGAATATCAAGGCATTGGGTTGACCCTGCTGTCGGTTTCAGTGAGCGTATTGCTGAGTCGATGATAGCTCAGTTTTCTAACATAAGTAAACATGATGCCACCAAGTTTGCTTATATCATCAATACCCTATACAAGGTCACAATAGACTATGACGCTGAACTGGTGGAGATAAATCCTTTAGCCAAGATACCTTCAGGCGAATTTATAGCTGCCGACGCTAGAATAATAGTGGATGATAATGCAATTTTTAGGCATCCTGAATTTAAGGATAAAAGCTCGGTGAGAGTAGATGATACTCCTCTGGAAGCTGAGGCTAGAAAGCAAGGATTAGCCTATGTTGACCTATCCGGAGATATAGGCGTTATCGGTAACGGTGCTGGTTTAGTTATGGCTACTCTGGACTTGGTTCAATATTTCGGTGGTAAACCAGCAAACTTCTTGGATGTAGGTGGTGGCGGCAATGTAGACATCACCAAAGGGGGACTGCTGCTGGTCATGTCAAAACCAGAGGTAAAGGCAGTAGTAGTAAATATCCTTGGTGGAATAACAAGATGCGACATAGTCGCCCAGGCAGTCATCGAGGCGCTTAATGAGTCCAGTGTTAAAAAGCCGGTAGTGGTAAGAATGATGGGTACGAATGAGGCAGAGGGAACTCAAATGCTGCATCGGGCTGGAATCTCAACCTACTCCAATATGGAAGAGGCTGTTGAGTCAGTTTTAAAAACTGTAGGTTAATTATGAGTGTTATTGTAGACGGAGATTCAAAAGTTGTAGTTCAGGGGATAACCGGGAATGAAGGCAGATTCCACACTGAAGCAATGTTATGTTACGGAACAAAAATAGTTGCTGGTGTGACTCCAGGTAAGGGAGGACAGCAGGTTCAAGATGTTCCTGTCTATAACACCGTTGCTGAGGCAATCAGTAGTCATGGTGCTGATACATCTATTATATTCGTTCCGGCTCGGTTTACCCAAAGTGCTGTTTTTGAAGCTATTGACGCTGGTATAAAAACACTGGTGGTTATTACTGAAGGCATTCCCCAAAAAGATGCTATTGAATTTATCGCCCAAGCCAGTAAAAGGGGTAATATAATAATTGTTGGTCCGAATACACCCGGGGTAATAAATCCCAGAAAAAGGATAAAAATTGGTATAATGCCAGGCCATATTTTCAGTCCTGGGAGCATAGGTATGGTCTCCAGAAGTGGAACTTTAACCTATGAGATTGCTTGGCATATTAGTAATGCTGGTTTAGGTCAAAGCACATGTGTGGGTCTGGGTGGCGATGCTATTGTGGGGCTAGATTTTATTAAGCTTCTTGCAATGTTCAAAGATGATGAAGAAACGAAGGGTGTGGTTCTAATAGGCGAGATAGGTGGTAACGCTGAGGAATTGGCAGCTCAATACATTAGCGAAACAAACTATCCCAAACCAGTTGTAGCCTATATTGCTGGAAGGTTAGCCCCGCCCGAAAAACGTATGGGACACGCCGGGGCAATAGTCATGGGTAATGTGGGGACAGCAAAGTCTAAAATTGATGCGTTCACCGCTGCTGGGGTGCCTATAGCTGAGAAACCCAGCGATATAGCTAAATTGCTGCCCATATAATATTTATTTGAGAAGGGAGAAAAAAATGATTAACAAAAACAAAATTAGTGTTATCGGTGCCGGGAATGTGGGCGCTTCTTGTGCTCAGCGGATTGTTGGGAGAGGCTATGCTGATATAGTCTTGGTAGACATTGTCGAGGGTCTGCCCCAAGGTAAAGCATTGGATATTCTTGAGTCAGCACCAGTCTGTGGATTTGATACCCGTATCGTCGGAACCAATGACTACCAAGAAACAGCTAATTCAGATGTGGTGATCATAACCTCTGGTGTTCCTAGGAAACCAGGGATGACACGGGATGAGTTACTACTAACTAATAAGAACATTATTAGCGAAGTTACCCGTAATGTAGTGACCCATTCACCTAATTGCATTATTGTTATGGTTACCAATCCTCTAGATGCTATGACCTATCTGGTTAAGCACATCAGTCAGTTTCCACGAAATAGAGTATTTGGCTTATCTGGTGTTTTAGATACTACTAGATTTAGAAGTTTCATCGCTGCTGAGCTTAATGTGTCGGTGGAAGACGTATTTGCCTGTGTTTTGGGGCAACATGGTGAAGCTATGGTGGTTATTCCCCGGCTAGCTACAGTTTATGGCATACCGATAACTAAACTCTTGCCGCAAGAAATTGTTGACAAATTAGTAGAACGCACTATAAAGGGTGGTGCCGAGATTGTAGGGTTGCTTAAAACAGGCAGCGCCTTTTATGCCCCATCAGCCGCTGTTACTCATATGGTAGATGCTATAATGCTAGATAAGAAAAAAATCTTACCCTGTGCTACCTACCTGGAGGGGGAATATGGGATTAAGGGCACTGTAATCGGTGTCCCGGTAAAACTAGGCAAAAACGGTATTGAACAAGTAATAGAACTGGAGCTAACTGCTGAGGAGAAAGCAGCCCTAGCCAGCTCAGCTGAGGCAGTGCAGCAAATGGTAAAGGCTATGAAGCTATAGATGTCGCAAATGGAGGGAGCTAATACTACCTGTACTGGAAGGATAGCGTAGTATGATTTATAGACAGTGGTCATACGGTTTACCGGCGCCTGCAGGTAAAGGATGAAATCATTATGAGGGAAATTAGGGTTGGTGATATTACTGAAACTGTGTCTCGGCTTTTCCAGGAGTCGTGCTATTACCTTCCTGAGGATGTGATAACCTCTCTTAAGCAAGCCCGAGAGGCAGAAGAATCTCCGGTGGCAGGTGAAGTGCTAGATAGAATACTGGGAAATACCGAAATCTCGGCTAGGGAAGGGATTCCTTTATGCCAGGATACCGGCGCTGCCGTAGTTTTGCTGGAGTTAGGTCAGGAGGTTTACATAACCGGAGGCGACTTTTATACCGCGGTGAATGAAGGAGTACGCCAGGGATACGATAAAGGTTATTTACGTAAATCTATGGTGCGTCAGCCTTTCTCGGCTAGAGTCAATACCAAAGATAACACCCCGGCTGTTATTTATACCGATATAGTGCCTGGTGATAAGCTTAAAATCAGTGTGGTGCCCAAGGGGGGTGGTGCTGAGAATATGTCTCGCCTGGTTATGCTCCCCCCAGCGCGTGGTCGGCAAGGGGTTATAGATTTTGCAGTTAAGACTGTAGATGAGGCAGGGAGTAACCCCTGTCCTCCAGTTATTGTTGGTGTGGGTATTGGTGGCACAATGGAAAAGGCAGCACTACTAGCCAAAAGGTCATTATTGCGGAAGGTGGGTGAGCCTAGCCCGGATGCCGAGGTTGCTGAACTAGAGAAAGAAATTTTGCACCGGGTCAACAATCTAGGCATTGGACCTATGGGGTACGGAGGTAGGATTACTGCCCTTGCTGTTCATATTGAAGTTTTTCCGGCTCACATTGCTAGCCTCCCCGTAGCCGTTAACCTGCAATGTTATTGTGCTCGGCATAAAGAAGCTACCCTTTAAGTTAGAGGAAGGTATATGCGGAAAAGGTGTCGTGCAGGTGATGGGCTTTTATGCTCCAAACTAGTGTGATTATTTAGTGAGGAGAATAAATCCAAGGGAAGTGGATAAGGCATATGTTCACGGAGGAAATAGCTAAGTTTATCGTAGAAATATCATATGAGCAGCTTTCTCCAGCAGCAATCGAGGCGAGTAAGATAGCTATCCTCGACTGTGTAGGCGTTACTCTTGCCGGTTGTGAGGAAATTTCAAGCAAGATAATTAGCGAACATGTTAAAGATGCCGGTAAACCTGAGGCTGGGGTTATTGGTGGAGGTTTCAAAACGTCTGTTGACCAAGCCGCTTGGGCTAATGGTACTAAGGCACATGCTCTGGATTATGATGACTATTTTGTTCCTGATCACTTAACGCCTTACCATCCCACAGTGGCAATTTTACCTGCAGTCTTGGCTGTAGCAGAGAAATATCACTTATCAGGCAAGGACGTTCTGCTAGCTTATGTCACTGGTTTTGAGGTCGAGGCTAGGATTGCCATGGCATGTGCAAGACAACAGTATGAGTTAGGATGGCATACCACCTCTACCTTGGGTAGTATTGGTGCGGCGGCCGCTATAGCTAAGATGCTAAAGCTGGATGAAGGCAAAATAAGCATAGCCTTGGGCATTACTGGTTCCTTAGCCGGGGGACTAAGGAAAAACTTTGGTACTATGACCAAACCCCTTCAAGCTGGAAACGCAGCTAGGAATGGGGTAGTTGCAGCAACATTAGCTCAAAGTGGCTTTACAGCAGATAGAAACATTCTAGACGGTCCGTTAAGCTTTTGTGAGGTTCTGGGTGGAGAGGCGGAGCATGGAGTGGCGAAGATGAACCAAGGTGCTAGAACAGAATTTTATATTGTTTCTCCCGGTATAGCACTCAAGCCTTATCCATCATGTGCTTACACCCACTGGGCTATAGATGCTGCCTTAGACCTAAAGAGAGAAGGTATGGTTGTTACTAGCGATATAGTTGGAGTTGAGTGCCAGACTAGCTCTGGACTGCCTCGCCTCTTAATTCACTCTCATCCAACAACAGCTTTGGAGGGTAAATTCAGTCTGGAATTCTGTGTGGCTACTGCTTTCATTGATGGTGAGGTGTCGCTAAAGCAATTTACTGATGAGAGGGTGAAGGAACCAGCGGTGCAGGAGCTTATGGGAAAAATAAAATATGTTCATCCTCCGGAAATGGGGTCTGGACTTGTCAACCTAGGGGGTGAGGTAGTAGTGAAGCTTCAAAATGGTAAAGTTTATTCACGCAAAGTAGATATAGCCAAGGGTAACCCCAAGAATCCGCTTAATAGAGAGGAAGTGAATAGCAAATATAGAAATTGTGTTCGTTTATCCCTATCTCCAGAGGATACCAATAAGTCATTGGACCTAATATCACATCTTGAGTCAATTAGTGACATAGCCGAGCTAATGGATATCTTGACCTTTAAGAGTAAGCGGCTCTAATGAAGCATCTATCCCCAGCTCGAATTTAGGTAGAATTAAACGGCCTCAGATAACTTTTGTTGGTGAGTGCAATGCCGAAACTTCATGAATATCAAGGGAAAAGGTTGCTCAGGGACCAGGGGATACCTGTGCCTGAGGGTGATGTTGCCTCTACGCCTAAAGAGGTACGTAAAATAGCAGAAAAACTGCAGAAAACGGTGGTAATTAAGTCACAGGTTGGGGTTACCGGTCGCTTTAAAGCTGGAGGTATAAAGTTTGCCGAAAATGCAGATGAAGCAGAGAAGGTTGCCAAGGAGTTGCTAGGCAAAGAAATCAAAGGGTTTAAAGTGGAAAACATTATGGTAGAGGAAAAATGAGCTATTGAGAAGGAATTTAATGTCGGTGTAATAGTGGATGACTCTTACAAAGTTAAGGGGCCGGTTTTACTGTTTAGCACTCAGGGTGGTGTTGATATCGAGGAAGTGGCAGTTAAATTTCCTGAAAAAGTAGTGAGTATGAACGTCAATATCCTCGATGGATTAGCGGTCAAAGATGTAAGGGAATTAATCTTAAAGCTTGACGTTCCGATATCCCTAGTAGAACCACTAGGCAAAGTAGTCTATGGGTTGTATGAGGTATTTAGAAAATATAGTGCTCGAAGTGTCGAAATTAACCCCTTAGTTTTGACAGCGGATGAGAAGATTTACCCAGCCGATTGTCGTATCGTGGTCGACGAGTCTTCGGTATTTAAGCACCCTGAGCTGGAGATAGAATATCCCCGTGATATTGGTCGGGCGCCAACAGAACTGGAGCGGTTTGCCTGGAAGGTAGAGGAAAATGATTATCGGGGCATAGGTTATTTTGTCCAGATGGCTACCGATTTTAAACCAGGAGAAGGCTATGTTGGTTTCCATGGAGTTGGTGGCGGTGCGGCTATGCTTGGAGCTGATGCCTTAATCCGTCACGGACTCAAGCTGGCCAACTATGCCGACACTAGCGGAAATCCAATGGCATCCAAAGTGTATCGTGTGGTTAAGCTTATCTTTTCGCAACCTAACATCGATGGATATGTACTGATGGGGGCGGTGATGGCAAATCAAGAGCAGTGGCATCATGCTCATGCTTTAGTCAGGGCTTTGAGGGAAGAGCTTGAAAACAGGCCAACTTTCCCGGTAATAATTTTAATAGCCGGAAACAAAGAGGCGGAATCCTTAGAAATCCTTAAAGAAGGCTTGAGAGGGCTTCCAGCCCACATAGAGCTCTATGGTCGTGACTATGTCTATGATGTTGACTATATAGCTGAGCGTATGAAGAAGCTTGTTGGAGAGTATCGAAAAGCTTGTGGAGGGGCAAAATAGGGTGGTAATTTATGAATTCCCCTTTAAAACTGGTAAGGTTATAATTGACTATGCAAAATGTCAAAGTTGTGAAAATTATGCCTGCGTTAAGGCGTGTAGTCTTTTCGGTGGGAATTTGCTAAGAATTCAAGATGGGAAACCTATTTTGGTTACAAGCCTTGAGGAAGTTAAGCAACGTTGTGTTGAAGATTTAGCCTGCGAGCTTTACTGTCAGGCCTATGGTAATAAAGGCTTAAAGATTGTTCTTGATATGTTTGGTTTAGAGGAATATAGATATAAAATTGGGCTAGGCTAGTGTGAGATGCGAGAGAAAAGTGGCTATACTTATAGATGAAAATATCAGGGTGTTAATTCAAGGAATAACTGGCAGGGAAGGAAGTGCCCGGACAAGATTTATGCTTGATTATGGCACGAAGGTGGTGTGCGGGATAACTCCTGGACGTGGAGGGACCGAGGTCTGTGGTGTCCCTGTATATAATGGTGTTAAAGAAGCTATGGAAGTACACGGCCAGATAGAAGCAAGCGTAACATTTGTGCCTGGCCCACAAGTTAAAGAGGCAGTGGTTGAAGCTATGGAGGCGGGAGTAAAATTTATAGTTGTTCCCGCTGAGCGCGTACCCTTGCATGACAGCTTAGGAATGATTGCCTTGGCCCGCAGGAAAGGGGCTCGCATACTTGGACCAGGCTCTCTTGGTCTCCTCAGTGCGGAAAAAGCAGCTATGGGTTGGCTTGGTGGGACCGAGGAATTTGCCAGGGAAATTTTTAAGCCAGGAACTGTTGGTGTGATGTCACGGAGCGGGGGACAAACAAGCACCGTCGTTTGGAGTTTGAGGAAGGCTGGAATCGGGATTACAACAGCGATGCATGTTGGCGCTGAACCAATTGTCGGGTTAAACTTTGCTGAAATACTTCCTCTATTTGAGGAAGATGACGAAACTAAAGCCGTAGTCTTGTTTGGTGAAATAGGGACAGTAGCCGAAGAGGAGGCTGCCGAAGTTATAAAGGAGGGCAGATTTGCTAAGCCACTTGTGGCGTATATAGCTGGCAGGACTTTGCCTTCTGGCATGAGGTTTTCCCATGCGAGCGCTATAGTTGAACGAGGTCGAGGAACAGCCGAAAGTAAGATTAAAGCCTTAGAAGTAGTGGGGGCACATGTTGTAGAACGTCCTCAGGAGATAGCAATAACCTTGGCGAAAATCTTGAAGGATGGTAAGTCGGAATGATGGTTCTGAGGTCTATGCTTTTCGTTCCCGGGAATAACATGAGGATGATTACCAAGGCGGCAACCTTGCCCTCAGATGCTATCATACTGGATTTGGAAGATGCGGTACCTTTAGCTGATAAAGAGACGGCAAGGATTATGGTTGGGGATACTGTCAAAGCTATTAAATCTGGGGGGTCTTATGTATTTGTGCGTGTTAATGCACTTACGACTGGGTTAACGGCTAAGGATTTAAAATTTGTTACCGTTAAGGATTTAGACGGCATAATGCTGGCGAAAACTGAAGCCAAGTCTGATGTGATAGAATTAGAGGGTATGCTTGAGGAGGCTGAGAAAAGTTTGGGATTAGGGGTAGGAAGCTTAAAGATAATCCCATTAGTTGAGACAGCTAAAGGTGTCGTAAATGCTTATGACATAGCTTCGGCAAGTGAACGCGTAGTTGCGGTTGCTTTTGGAGCTGGGGATTATTATAGAGATATAGGACGGAGCGTTTCCTCCCTCTCCCCTGAGGAAACCGAGCTCTTATATGCACGCTCTCACATAGTTAATAGCAGTACGGCTGCCAAGGTTCAAGCTATAGATACACCGTTCTTTGGGCTTTTGACTGATATGAAAGGTTTTATGAAGGAGACAACTCTAGCGTTACAGTTAGGATTTAAAGGTAAGCTGCTTGTCCATCCAACGCAAATAGAGCCTGTAAATAAGATGTTTTCGCCATCACAAGATGAAGCTGAATATGCGGGGAGGGTTGTTGGCGCTTTTGAGGAAGCTCAAGCCAGGGGGTTAGGAGCTATATCCTTCGAAGGGAAAATGATAGACTATATGAATTACAAGCAGGCCAAAGACCTGGTAAACTTCGTAGAGTTCATCATCTGGAAGGAGGAAGAGAGGCGACGAGTTCCTTATATAACTTTATCTCAGTTCTTCGCAGCTAGTTCTACGAGGAGAGACTAATTGGTCTGGTTGTTTTTCTTTACGGTATTAACTGGTTAAGGATATTTAAGATAAAGGAAAGAATATGTCTATAGCTTTACCGGGACTGACATTTAGCTTAGGTAATTCTCTAAATCGAGGCGAATAATGATTAATATGATTGATATCTACATTATGGGCAAGCACTATCAGGTTCCTGAAGGACTTACTATCCTGACGGCACTGGAGTATTGTGGCTATAGGTTGATTCGTGGCTGTGGGTGTCGCGCCGGATTCTGTGGCGCTTGCGCTACTGTTTTCAACTTTAGAGACGACCCTCAACTAAGATATGACCTTGCCTGTCAGAAGACTGTTGAACAAGATATGTACCTAGTCCAAATACCATTCTTCCCTGCAGCTAAGGCTCTTTATAACTTGGAAGAGATAGAAGCAAGCGGTGAGCAGGTACTGACCCTTTATCCTAGCCTGGTTACTTGTTTTGGCTGTAATAATTGCACTAAAAGCTGTCCTCAGGAGATTGAGGTGATGTGGTTTATGTCTGATGCCCTGAGAGGTGATATTCGCGAGGTGGCTAACAAGTCCTTTGATTGTGTGATGTGCGGCTTGTGTGCGGCTAGGTGTCCACAGGGGTTGGTGCCCTATAATATAGCCTTACTGTGTCGGCGTTTGTATGGTCGTTATCTTGCCCCTCGCTCCAAGCACTTGGAGGATAGGATAGCTGAGATAGAGGCAGGTAAATTTGATGCTGAGCTGGAGGAATTAAAGAAAATGGTAGAAAGTGAACTACGCCGTCTATATGCTGAGCGTGAGATAGAGCCGGCTTACTAAAAAATATTAGAATGGAGAACAGATAAAATGTATCCTTCTTATATGGAAGAAAGCATTCGTAAAGTAGCCGCTAGTAGGGAGCGACGGTTGCGAGAAACGTTCCCCCATATCACTGGTGAAGAGAAAACAGTTTTATTGCAGAAATTTCACCCTGACTTTATAAAGGAAGGCATGCGTGAGTTGCTAGCGGGACCGAACAAAGGCGACCGTACCCCCAACGAAATGGCTGATTTGCTGGAGGGAAATAGTCGCATTAACCCCGATAAGATTGACCTTAATAAGGTTGATTATGACGTGGATGTTTTGGTAATTGGTTGTGGTGGGGCTGGGGCATCGGCAGCCCTCCTGGCGCAAGAAAATGGAGCCAATGTCCTGTTAATAACAAAGCTGCGCTTAGGTGATGCCAACACTGTAGGAGCTCAAGCTGGAACACAAGCAGCCGATAGACCCAATGATTCCCCAGCTATCCATTACTTAGATACTATAGGTGGTGGTCACTTCACTAATATACCCGAGTTGGTAGAAGTACTGGTAAAAGATGCCCCTTCAGCTATCAAGTGGCTGGAAACACTGGGGGTCAACTGGGATAAGGAGCCAGATGGTACAATGCGCGAGTTGCCTCTGGGGGGACTAAGCCGGAAGAGGTTGCATGCCGCCCGAGACTACACCGGCCTTGAAGAAATGCGTGTTGTGCGTGATGAAATGCGTAATCGCCAGATCAATGTGCTGGAGTTTGGCCCGGTGGTTGAACTGGTGTTGGATGATAAAGGGCAGATGGCTGGGGCGATATTGATGAATCTGGAGACTGACGAGATAAGCCTGGTGCGAGCCAAAACGGTAATCCTTGCCACCGGTGGCGCCGGGCGCTTACACATTCAGGGCTATCCCACGACTAATCATTATGGGGCTACCGCTGATGGAGTGGTGCTGGCTTACCGGGTAGGGGCTAAGCTCATCTTTATGGATACTATGCAGTATCA
>SDBV01011190.1_pt1 | contig 11660 bp, 10 predicted proteins | sample 2277081 | NCBI WGS metagenome assembly SDBV01 (sample SAMN10402039, study PRJNA504765) | marine sediment metagenome | isolation source: marine sediment core GS10_PC15, 223 cmbsf | place: Arctic Ocean: Southern Knipovich Ridge | collected 2010
GCCACACGATCTTTCCGAGTGCCGCTTCAACTTCAGCGTCCCGAATGATGGGCGTTTGAATATGCAGAGCCTCGCTCTTCATGATCGGAGTCGACTTCTCCTGGCGGGCTGCAATCAAAGACTGATGGCGGGGCGGACGGGACTCGAACCCGCAACTTCCGGCCTCCCCTCAACCACTAATCAACTACTTAAATGACTTAGTTGCCGGAAAACTAGCGAAAACAGCACGAATATCGAGACCCACGATAGACCCACGCGGACTTTCGCCTCTCGCCGCCGGAGGTCGGGGGTTCGAATCCCTCCCCCGCTACCACCGAGACGAGTCGCCCGGTTTCCTGAGGAGGCCGGGCGGCTTGCGTTTGGAAGCTCCAATGGAATACGCCTTCCACTCGGAAGTCTCGCTCCGGGTCGGGGCCTACGCGCATTCGGGTATCACCGAGAAGCGCACGCAGTGCCGATCGGACTCCTTCTGGTTCCCCGTCAAATGCACTGCGGAGGTCGAGGACTCGCTCCTTCACCAACTGCTCTAGGCGGCGAGGTGAGAGTTCGATTGGCGTCGCTCCATTCCGGAGTCGCTGCTCTATCGCCCGCTGCTCCTCCCTCAATTCGGTGATCACGTGCTCATAGGCTTTGAGATCGCCCAGCTTCGCGGCAAGGCGCACGAGGTTTTCGAACTCCGATTCAATTTCTTCGAGTCGCGCGTGATCCGCCTCCCCAACCACCGGTTCAGAGACCTGCTGCTTAACAAGATTCACGGCCTGCTCGACTATGTACTGCACATTCTCGGGAACCAGGATCTCACTTTGAATCGCCCCAAGCACGCGACCTTCGAGATCAGCGCGCAGTACACGAATCCGATTCCCACAGACCTCCGGGCCGCGATCTCGGTGCCATCCGCAGCCGTAGTGAGTTCCCCGAGTCACTGTGAAGAAGCCACCGCCACATTCTGCACACTCGAGAAACCCGGAAAGCAAATATTTGGAATGGGAGCGTTGCCCCTTCGCCTGGCCGTTGAAGGTACCGCTCCTCGTGCGCTGGTAACGATGCGACCGCTTCAACATCGACTGGTGTACAGCTTCCCAGGTTTCGGGTGTAACTATCCGCCATGCCTCATCTGTGCGTCGCACCCATTCACTTTCGGGGCGCTCATATCGCTTCCGCTTTCCCGTATCATGATCTTTGATCCACTCCGACCGGCCCCAGATGTATTCGCCCTTGTAGATTGGATTGAGCAACATCGACCGGAGGGCGGAAACGGACCAAGCAGCGCGCTTTCGCCTTTGGCTTCGCGGTCGCGGTGGCGTGATACCCTCCGCATTGAATTGATGTGCGATTGAGCGGTATCCCTCGCCACGCAGGTAGAGCGAGAAGATTCGTCGGACCACCTCCGCCTGTTCTTCGTCCACTACTAGGCGAAAACCTGCCGGGACGTCGTTCCCGTGCGGATCGATCCGTCCAGAAGGGATGGCTTCCGTTCGGTAACCGTATGGAGTGCCACCTGCGAAAAGATTCCGCTCCACACGACCCCTCAGGCCTCGACGTACATCCGCACGGAGCTTGACCAAATACTCTTCATTGAGAACGCCCAACACCTTGGCCCCGATGTTGAAGAGTTCAAGCCCGGTAGACGCTTCGTAAGCCGCGCGCCGGTGAGCGCGAAGGCGGTTTCGAATCCAGCCCAAATCTTCCGAGTCACGCGCGAGGCGAGAGAAGTCGAAGCATAGGAGTACATCCCACTCCTCGATCCGCGCGACCATTTCGAGGAGGCGCGGACGATTATGCCGGGACGCTCCGGAAACCCCTGCGTCTTCGACAACCAGATCCTCAAGCACGCACCAACCACGATTCTCTGCAAATTCTCGACACTGGGCGATCTGGTCGGCCGGTGAGTCTGCGTTCTGCTTGTCGGTGCTCATGCGGGCGTAGATTGCGGCTCTCATTTCCGATCGTTTCGTCATGGGTTCCTCGGGCGCGTCATCTTTTGATCCGATGCGGGCCGGATCGAGCCAGGCGGTAACCTTTCGATTCGCCTCGGTTTTCGCACTGTACAGGCCATTTGGGCCAGTAACATTTCGCGTTTTCTCTTACTGGACGTTGCCTCGCGTGAAAAACTTCGATTCTTCTGTCCGGAAGCGTCCCGACCTGTGCTCTTTTTCTCTCAACCACCGCTTTCCGCGAGGCGGATCCCGCGCCAGAGCCGCTGCTTTTTACCCTCGATCCAGCGGTGTTCCGGGGCGCACCCCCGATTTCGGAGCCGCGGGCCCATGGCCCTGGCCGAGATCGGCTTTGGCCCGTTTTCTTCGCACCAGTCTTCGTACCTCCGGCGCAGCTCGGAAGCTAGTACTTCGCCATCGGGCGCGAGTTCACAGCATTCGCCAACAAATTCAGCGATTGGGTCCATGTCCTCGCGATATCTACGCGTAGCGACCTGGACCGCCCGCGGCGCGTCGAACCCTTTGGCGTCAAGCGCGCGCAGACCTTCCACCGCCCAGGCGAGAATTGCTGCTTGAATCGCCGGGTTCTCACGCAATTTTCTGCGCAGGGTTTTATCGCGTTCTTCTTCGGGGACCACATGGAGAAACGGAATCTCAAACAGCCGTTCCCAGATGGCCTCGTCGTCATCTGGCACTCGAGGGCGATGATTCGAGGCGATGATGAGCGTGAACTCGGGCTGAAACTCGATCGGATTCTGATGAAGTCCCCGCGCGGTAATCGTGTCGCTTCCCGCGAGGCTCTTAACGAGTGATGCCGAGAGACGCAGATCACCGCTCGTCTCGTAGACGATCACAAGCCGCGCGCCGCGCAGCCTGACCAGTTCTGGTCGTGGCCCGGGGGCGTGAAACCGGCGATGAGCGAGATCGTCAAGCCCCATCGTAACCACGTAGTCCCTTCCAAGGACGCCTGAGAGCGCGTCTTGGAAACATCCCTTTCCCGTACGCGAGGGGCCGTGTACCAGGAAGAGCCGATCGCGATCCGCACGGCCGGCGAGCGTGTAACCCGCAACCTTCTGCGCAAAGCGGCGGACTGAAGCGTCCGGTAGCGTTTGCTCGAGGAAGCGCTCCCAGACGCCGCTTCGCGCCTCGGCGTGATATTCGACAGGGGCGAGCTTCGTTAGAAGATCCTCTCGGCGATGCGGGAACAGCTCGAATCGGTCGAGGTCGAGGGTTCCGTTCTCGACATTCAATAGCTGGGGAGCAGCGTCGAACGCCTCCAGCTTCAAGACGACCTCTAGCTCCGATTCTGCTGACTCGACCATCGCGCGCAAAGCGCGCTGGCTCTGGCTGCGCACGGCATGCTTTGCGAACGCCTTGCTCTCGCCGTCGTCCTCGCTTGCTTCAGCCTCCTCGAAGATTCCCCGCACCGTTTTCTTGGCACAGCGCATAACCCGGCCGGTCTTGTCAGCCGCCCAGCGTCGGCCATCCCACACATGCCACGTATGCGTCTCAACGCAGTACCGGAGATCTCTCCCATAGCGCCGCACTAGACGCCTCGCGTTCCCCATATCAGTACGCATCTCACCCGACGTGACGCGGCGTTCTGGTTCGTAACGTGAAATCGACTCCGCAATTCCCCGGACCTCGCCCTCGGCCAAGGGAGGACGGCACTGCCGATCATTCATCTCGAGAAGCTTCTTCTCGATCATCTCTCGCGAGTCTCCGTGTCGGCGCAACCCCCCGGCGATGCTCGCGAGTCGTTCGTTTCGTTCGCCTTCTCGTATGATCTCGTCGCCTGACTCGCCGGGTCCGCTGCGCGCGCCCTGCCCCTTTGATTTTTCAAGTGCCGACAAGATCAAACCGGGGACTTCGGAAAGCTCCTCCACTCGGGGCGGCAGCGGTCGTTTCCAGCAGTACGAGGTACCCGCAGCGTGGATGCTCGGCTCGACGACAATCTGCGAACCATGGCCGCGTATGTCCGCCTCGATGCTTTCCGCAATCTCAACCTTTGTGCGATTTTTCAGGACTGCTCCGTCTGGAATGCTCACGAGAAAGTGAGCTCCCCGCTGCGTCTGCTGATACGGTGCATCGGGGAGCGCCGTGTCGAGCCAGGCAGCCGCCTCCTCCGTGTCAGCATCGAGAGCAACCACTGATCGAGGCAGAGCGAGCCCCACGTTGCCACCGCGGTCTACGTGATCTGCAATTCGAGTGAGATGTGAATCGCGCTCCGAGTCGCTCCGGTAGAGGCGATCGGCCTGAAATGGCCATCCGCGCTCAACGGGCACCTTGCCCGGGCTCTTACACGTCTGCCCCCCGTGCTGGTGCGCATCATCGCGGCTGCAAAGCGGAACCAATCGCTGCGCCCAACGGCCGGGATACAGCTCGTCCAACATCTCTCGGGTTTCCGAACTCATCCGACTTCCTCCCCAGGAGTCTCAAGCGGCAAGGCGGCCTTGTTTTCGCGTCGGCCCTCCCTGCTGTCGGCCGCGGCGAAGCGCCGTGTCGCACTCAGCTCGGCCACGACACCCACCGCCACGGCTTCGGCGAGGGCGTCACAGAACGCGCGCACTCGAGGATCACGGGGGGGCTCCGTAAAGCGCCCTTCTTCCGTCGCCTCGATCCGCGTTCTTCGACTCATGGCAAACCGTGTGAGTGATCGCTGCTAATCATCAGTCCGATCCGCTCGCGGACTACGTCGCTCCTCGATGAAGCGCTCGAGCGCATCACGGGGAATGCGAATCGCACGACCGAATCGAACCGTCTCAAGCTCTCCGCGGTTTGCAAAGATTCGGAGAGTTCGGTGATGAAGCCCGAGGATCTCGGCGACTTCTTTGAACGTGTAGGTGAATCGCTGGATGTCAGACACGCGCCTTCCTCCCTGTTGGTTCTCCTTGAGCCTGCGTGCAGGCCGCGTGGGTCTGACTACGGACCACGTCAATTCGTTTTTCCAGGGGTGCGTTTTTGGGGATTTACTAGTGACCGGTCGGTCGACTGGGCCGGGAGTCCCGGGTTCTTCCACCCGTGCGAGAATCGGGCTCCTCTCCTGTCTGAGGCGACTTTACGGGGACGATGCACGGGTGCGGATTGAAGCCGTTTCTGGCAAGGGTCGGCTGGGTTCGCTCAGCGAGCGACTTCTGGCGACGCCGCTCGGTGCGGTGCCTCGCGTCGAACAAGAGTTTCTGAATCGCCTCCGGTCTGGTGGTTCGAAAGAAGTCGGTGACCAGGCCTGCGATGAGCCGATGACGGTGAGGCGGAGCGAGATGAGGCGGGTCTTCGAAAGTCGGTTCTTCGCCGTACAGGACGGGTTGTTGCCGGGCGAGCAGCCGTTCCGTCGCTTCCGCGAAAGCCGTATCCGATCGTTTCTGAGATCCGCGAGAGCGGAGGAGCGGCTGTCCCGGAGGGGCGCTGCGCTCATAATACTCGCGGATTTCTCTCAGGCCCTCGGTCGCCCGCCGACGTCGTTCCGCGTCGGCTTCGAACTCCTTCGCCAACTCCTCGCAGTCCGACCTTCGAGCCTGCGCCACCGCTTTCGCAAGTACGTCAGCCTCGCGTCCGAGCCTCTTCTCCAGAGCGACACGCTCCTCTCGTACCTCCTCCCACTCAGGCGGGGGCTCACTCGGGATGCCCGGGTCATCGTAGAATTGGACGAGAAGCTCGGCCAACTCGCCGATTACTTCGAGGCTCAAACGCTTGTCTAAAACCAGTGCATCGAAAGCGGCACTGGCATCAAGGCGCTTGCGGAAGCTCTTCCCCAGAGCCCCCGGATTCTTGTACTCGCCTCGGACTTCCCACCGCGTGAAGGCTCCCCTTGCGCAGGCGAGCACTGCCCTCTTCGCCGTCCGCCGATTGCGATTGGATAGGTGAATCATGCTACCCGAGTTTACATCGACTTCACCCCGGCGTCCTTAGTTGCATTCCAACACCTTCTATAGTTCTCAGAAGAGAGTGCCTCTTGAGATCGGGCCACAAGAGGCGAACGCACCTGATCCTGAACTGCCACCTCGGCCCGGGCCGATCGCGCGTGCTAGGCCAACGTGGAGCGCGACTCAGCGGCCTGGCGAATGGAAAGCGGCCTACTGACGATCCTAGACGAATCGATAGAACCGTCGGCCCAACGGTCCGAAAACCAGCTCCCGACGGGTTCTTCGCGAACTCAACGATCGACAAACGCGAGCGTCGCGCCCTGCTAACGAGAAAGGATCGCGCTTCTAACGCGAACGTGAACGGCGATTGAACGCAATCCCGAATGAAGGCGCCCCGCCAAAAAGTCTATACAAACCGGTAGAATGGCCGACGTGAAGGCCCGAAACGATCGAACCGGACAATTCTTTCGCGAACCCATCGCTCGATCAGCGTTCGCGCATCGCGCCCCGCCGATCCTGAAGGCTTTCGCCACGCGGGCGCATTTTGTAGAGCCCGGGCGACGTCCGTCACGGTGAACCAGTCCACCGCCGGAAGCCGACTCCGAACCTCCTGGTCATTCAGGATATCCCGGCCCGGAGGCCACGGCGCCTCAGTCGACAGGGCCTTCGAGCCTTTGCCCCCGAACCTCCAGGCCAGGGCCACGATGCCGAACGCGAACGCGAGTTGTGCAATCCGGTGAAGCATACGGGCTACCCCCCCTTTGGCAGCTTGCAGCGCGCAGTCTGCCACAGCCGGCCGGGCGTCGCCCGGGCGCGCCTACGCGCGTCGGTGTGAAATGGCCAAGCGCTGCGCGGCCGGTCCAGATTCACCCGGCCGGAATCGGGATGAACCAGCGATCTGCGGCGCGCCCGGGCGGCGCCCCATCCTGATCGGGGCATCCTGACACTCGCGGATCTAGATGGCGACCTGCGCTCGCTGCCGTCTCGTCGGCACAAGCGCCCACGGTTAATATTTGGGGGATTAGCTACAAATCTGATCATGCTCCAGCTGCCCCGTGATCTGATTCGGGCTACTTGCAGGGTTTGAGTCACATGGCGGCCGGCGGCGCGTGACCTAAACTGTCACAGTAGGTCGCTAAAGGACAAGGCATGCCGAGCAAAGAGCAAGAGGATAAAGAACGCCGCCTGAATGAACTCGAGGTTGAAGCACGGCAAAAGATTGAAAAAGCCCTGGAATCCGGCGGAAAAGGGGCGCCCGAAACGATCGACAGCCTTGTTGATACTGCAATCGATGAAATTCTTAAATCTGTTCACAGCGCGGAGTGCGGCACGCTATTGCAGAGCATCATCGAGCGCCGCTCTCGCCTAAATCTAGCTTCTGGATCAACAAGCATCATCATCGGGATCTGCGGGAGAATTCTTGCCTTCGGCATAGCGGGAGTCGGCTTGGGAATTGCGTTCGCGAGGAATGTTGGCGAATTGAGCGTTCCGATCCAAAAAGGAATAGCTCTAGCGAGCATTCTGGCATTCGAGTTTACGTTCGTCTCGCTAATGGTGCTGCTGCTCTACCTGCTCCGCTCGCGGTTCCGATATCCCTTCCTTTCATTCAAGAAAATCTCGAATACCTGGCCCCACTTCTATTACGCGTCGATCTCTCCGGAGACACCACGGTTTCTAACTTGCATCCCGTCAAAGTACAAAAAAGCTCAGGCGCTATATGCGGCCGATTTTGTGAAATTCTCTTCCAAGGTGGTCGCTGAGACCCCCGAGGAGGCGTTACGGGTAGAGCTGCAGCAATATTTTCTCTTAATCGCATACCAAGGCTATTCTCAACAATTCTCGTTACAGCTTGCCAACCTTTTCATCTATGGATTCGTGGGATCGCTAATAGCAGCTCTCGCAATTGGGACTGAGCTTTTCTATTTTATTAAGTGAAGGTTTAATGCCTGGTAAACTTACAATTTGGGGCTTCATAGTTGCTATTGTCGTGGCTTTCGCATTCGGCCACGGGGTCATCAGCCTACTCTCATTCTCACCAGATTCCGATTTAAAAGACACTCAGAAATGGGGACCACGGCTAGAGAAACTTGAAAAAGACGTTTCGAAGTTGATCGACTTGACGCGATTGGAGCGATTTGAGAACAGCATCGCAGAGTTGAGAGGCCTCACTAGCAACATGGCTCGTCAGATCGCAGAATTACAAGAAACAGCAAGAGCGGAGAATCTTCCTACGGAACAACCGAACCAGCCCCCCCAAGACTCGGAGTGATGAGCGGGAAGACCTTCAGGAATATCCTTACCCTGACTAGCCAGTTCGCATTCTGTGGATTGCCGATTCGACTGGATTCATACGTTGGATGCTCGTTTAAGTGCCACTACTGCTTTGCGTGGCACCGAGGTGGAGCGACGGCTATTCAAAAGATTCGCGCGGCCCACCCTCGCGCACTTGAGCGGGTATTCGAATGGACGTTTGATCGGCCGCGCGAAAAAGCCGGAATCGTTGGGCAGTTCTTGTGGCGTCGAGTTCCGATCCATTTCGGGGGCATGAGCGACCCCTTTCAGCCCGCAGAGAATCACTTCGGTGTTTCCCGATCATTCTTGGGAACGCTCGCTCGCTACGAATATCCTGTTGTCCTCAGCACGAAGAGCTTACTCGTATCATCCGTCAGCATGCTGCCGGCGCTTCAAGCAATGAAGCATCTGGTGGTTCAATTCTCGCTCTGCTCAACTCAGGATGATATCGCGGCGAAGTACGATGGATCCGCGCCCGCGCCGTCTCGGATTCTTCGAACAATCGAGTTGCTTTCTAAGGCGGGCATCCCAGTTACTGTACGGTGGCAACCCTTTATTCCCGGAGCCAGCGAGAACCCTCAAGAATTCGTCGAACGAGTTGTAAGCGCCGGTGCACTGCATGTAGGACTAGAGCATTTGAAGGTTCCTGTGGAGGGGAAGAGCGGCTTAGCGTTAGAACTGCAGCATTCGTCTGGAGTCGATTTTGGGACGGTCTATCGTCGGATGTCCGCCATGCGTGATGGTCGTGAGTTGGTTCTACGGCCAATCGACAAGATCGAAGTATCCCTGGAAGCACGTTCAGCGTGTCGAACTCGCGGTATAACTTTCGGAGCCGCTGACAATGAGATCCAATACCTCTCGGATACTAACTGCTGCTGCTCTGGGGTAGACCAATTTCCGGGATTCGAAAACTGGTTCAAGCACCAAGTCGGATTCGCTGTGCGAAAGTGCATAGGCAAACCAATCACGTACCAAAGTATTGCGCACGAGTGGGCTCCGGCCGGATCCATTGACCGCTTCCTGAACTCGCGAACACGCCTGGCTGCTCGAACGGGCGTAGAAGGAACACTCCGAAATCATCTCCGGCACCGCTGGAATACGCTAGGTGCGCCGGGGAACCCGCGATCATTTCTCGGCGTCGTTTCAACGGAGCGTCGGACGTCCGCTGGAAATCTTGTCTACGAATGGTCGCATCGGTCTACGTGAATCGGTGTTCCGTTATCCTCGAATTATGGAACACTCTAGGTCACCGTGCGCGATTCAGTCAAATCGCACCCTTGCGAGGGACGCCGAGCCGTGTGTCACCAGGGTTTTCGGAACACCCGCCGGTGATTCTCGGACGAGGAGAAGATCCGCATCGCTCTCGAGGGCCTGCGAGGCGAGGAGAGCATCGCAACCCTCTGCCGCCGCAAGGGAATCGTCCCGAATCTCTACTGTGCACGCTCGGATTGGTCAGGATTCGACGCCTTCGGATACTGGCTGACGCGGTAATTACTGCTTGACACGCAGCGCGCGGCCGCTCCAGAATGATGTCGCCGGGGGGCTGAGAGCTGGAGGATCGCCATGCGCTGGCTCCTCGGATTCCCCGCCATCCGCGCCCGCCTCGTCGCTGCTTCGATCGTGGTCCCCGGTCTTCCAGCACAAGGCGCTGCCAGGCGCGCGCCTGATGAACCTCGCGGTTTCGACACTCAAGCAACCCGACATCCGAGATTACCCACAACACGGGAGCGACCCATGCAGAGCGAGACGATTCGTAGTCATTGGCCTGCACATTCCCTCGGCGTGATGAGTTGCCTGGCCGCGCTCGTGATGGCCAGCGAGGCGGGTGCGGGAGCACTGTTTCTCGGCCAGAAATTTTCGGCCGGCAATCTCCCCCGGTCCGTCGCCGTGGCCGACCTCGACGGCGACAGCGTCCCCGACCTCGTTACCGCCAACCAGAACAGCGACGACGTGAGCGTGCTACTGGGCAACGGCGACGGCAGCTTCCAGGCCGCCGTCTCCTTCGCGGCAGGCGATTTCCCCCGATTCGTCGCCGTAGCCGACCTCGACGGTGACAGCGTCCCCGACCTCGTCACCGCCAATCAGTTCAGCGACGACGTGAGCGTGCTGCTGGGCAACGGCGACGGCAGCTTCCAGGCCGCCGTCGCCTTCGCGGCGGGCAGTGGCCCCCGATCCATCGCCGTGGCCGACCTCGACGGCGACAGCGTCCCCGACCTCGTCACCGCCAATTTCCGCAGCGCCGACGTGAGCGTGCTACTGGGCAACGGCGACGGCAGCTTCCAGGCCGCCGTCTCCTTCGCGGCAGGCGATTTCCCCCCATTCGTCGCCGTGACCGACCTCGACGGTGACAGCGTCCCCGACCTCGTCACCGCGAATGCCGGCAGTGACGACGTGAGCGTGCTGCTGGGCAACGGCGACGGCAGCTTCCAGGCCGCCGTCTCCTTCGCGGCGGGTAGAAACCCCAGCTCCATCGCCGTGGCCGACCTCGACGGCGACAGCGTCCCCGACCTCGTTACCGCCAATGACCGCAGCGACGACGTGAGCGTGCTGCTGGGCAACGGCGACGGCAGCTTCCAGGCCGCCGTCGCCTTCGCGGCGGGCGATGGCCCCCAGTCCGTGGCCGTGGCCGACCTCGACGGCGACAGCGCCCCCGATCTCGTCACCGCCAATGCCTTGAGCGACGACGTGAGCGTGCTCATCAACCAGTGCGACCCGACCGTTCGCGCCGAGATCGACATCAAACCGGGCAGTGATCCCAACTCGATCAATCCGTCCCTCGAAGGAGATCTCCCGGTGGCCATCCTTGGGGCGGACAGCTTCGACGTCGCGGATGTGGATGTCGCCACTCTGGCCTTCGGCCCGGACGGCGCAACCCCCGCCCACTGCCACGGGCCACACATCGAGGACGTGAACGGCGACGGCTTCACCGATCTGATGGCGCACTACCGGGTCGAGGAGACGGGGATCGCGTTTGGCGACATGGAGGCTTGCGTCACCGGCGAGATGCTGGACGGCTCGCCCTTCGAGGGCTGCGATGCCGTTCGGACGGTTCCCGACATGGATGGCGATGCGCTGCTCGACGTAGAGGAGGCGGCGATCGGAACCGACGCCCTAAACCCAGATACCGACGGGGATGGTTTTGAAGACGGCCAAGAAGTACTTCTGATGGGGACGGACCCGCTGGACCCGCTCGATCCGACGCCGACTCCAGTGCCCGAGCCCGCCGCGCGCCTCCTTATCCTGGCGGGCGTCGGACTCCTCGCGTTGCTGGAGCGCAGGCGGAGCACAAGTCGCGTTCGCTGACAAAGCGCACCGATCACACGGCCCACGGCTGCTCCACCGAAAACCCGGCGGCCCCCAGGATTGACTCGCCTCGGTGGAAGCGCCCCCCGCTACCACTTAAGCCCTCGGAATCGAAAGGTTCCGGGGCTTCTTGTTTCAGGTTTTTGTGTAGATGGGATGAGAAGGCCAGTCTCCCCACCGGAGTATCGTGAGATCTCCATATACACAGCGGGCTCACTAGGCATGGCCCAAAGAGGAGACTGGCATGAGCGAGAATATCACGGCGGAT
>SDBV01011191.1_pt1 | contig 11659 bp, 10 predicted proteins | sample 2277081 | NCBI WGS metagenome assembly SDBV01 (sample SAMN10402039, study PRJNA504765) | marine sediment metagenome | isolation source: marine sediment core GS10_PC15, 223 cmbsf | place: Arctic Ocean: Southern Knipovich Ridge | collected 2010
CCCTCAGGGGAGTCTTCTCTTATCCCTCTTCCTGTGTAATGCAAGAAAACGTCGTTTAGTGTGGGCGAGTGAAGCTCAACATTCTCGACCTCCCCTATAAGACGCAGCACTTCCTGGAGATGCTTGCCCGCATCTGTGACAGTGAGACAGACATAGCTATCTTTTCTATCGACCTTTTTGATGTACTCCATCCCTTCAAGGGCTTTCATATCAGGGTCTTTCACTTTCAAAGTGATTAGGTCTCCACCTATCACCCTCTTGAGGTCCTCGGGCGAATCGTCTACGATTATCTTTCCGAAATCGATGATGGCCACTCTGTCACAGAGCCTGTCAGCCTCCTCCATGTAATGGGTTGTTATTATAACCGTGATCTCCTCCTCCTTTACCAGTCCCCCTATATATTTCCAGAGCCTCTCCCTTGTCTGTGGATCCAACCCCAGCGTGGGCTCGTCAAGAAACATTATCTTTGGCTGATGCAACAGCCCACGAGCAAGCTCCAATCTTCTCCGCATACCCCCCGAATAGGTTCTCACTCTATGATCTGCCCTGTCCGTTAGGTCGACCAGTTCCAAGACATGCTCTATCCTCTCCTCTCTATGTCTTCCCCGCATGCCATACATCAATCCATGTAGTTCTAGGTTTTCATAGCCTGTGAGGATGTCGTCAGAGCTGGGGTCTTGAAATACTATACCTATGCTCTTCCTTACATCGCTTGGATGTTTTCTTATATCATAGCCGTTTACCCATGCCTTTCCGCTGGTAGGCGCAATAAGCGTTGCAAGCATGTGAAGGAGGGTTGTCTTCCCCGCGCCGTTTGGACCCAGTAGCCCTAAGACCTCGCCTTTTTCTATGTCCAGACTGATGTTGTCTACGGCCGTTATCTCTCCGTTGTATATTTTTGTCAGGTTTTCTATCTTGATTGTTGAAATCACTCTTCCCCCTACATGATAGCCAATACTTTGTCCAAGTCTTTTATTGTTTTGCTTATCTCTTTGGCGTCTTCTTTGCTGATATTGTTATTGGTCAATGCTTCTTCGGTCTCGTCTATAAATTCAAAGAAGACCTCTAAGGCCGCATCGATCCTCAGGTCATCGTCCATATGTTTTTCAAACTCTCTTTGCATCTCTTTTAACCTATCTTTCATACAGCCATCTGACTTTTTATCGGTTATTGTTTCTAATCTTTCAACAAGATTATCCATGCGGTGTATCTCTTTTTCGGCTTCCCCTAATTTATCAAACGTGAAGTCCAGCTCCGCACGATAGTGAGTTGCGAGCAATACCAGTCTTATGCCCCGGGAGCTGTATCCCCTCTTTAAAAGATCCCTTAAAGTATAGAAATTCCCAAGCGACTTGGACATCTTTTTGCCATCGACTTTAAGATGCATCGAGTGCAACCAGTAATTCGCGAACGGTTTGCCGGTTGCAGCTTCACTTACTGCGATACCGTTCTCATGATGCGGGAAGACAAGGTCAATGCCACCTGAGTAAATATCCATGGTATCGCCCAAGAATCTTAACGCGAGGGCGCTGCACTCAACATGCCACGTGGGCCTGCCTCTGCCAAACTCGCTCTCCCAAGCGATGTTGTAGTCCATCTCGTCCCACACCTTCCAGAGAGCAAAATGCTTCGGCGCCGTGTAATCCTCCCTCTTGGTCTTCGCCCTAAGACCAGCCTTCGGCTCCAGCCCTGACAGCTTGCCGTAATCCGAGAATTTACCCACGTCAAAATACACAGAGCCATCCTCTGTCCTGTAGGCATATCCTTTCTCAATCAGCCTAGCTGTAAGTCTCACCATGTCATCGATATGATCAGATGTAAGAGGCCAATACTCCGCCTCCTCTATGTTCAGAGTGGAGAGGTCTTCAAAGAAGGCCTTTGTATATCCCGGGGTTATATCAAAAAGCTCTGTTTTCTTTCTCTTAGCCCTCTCTATCGTCTTTTCATCCACATCCGTGATATTCATTACATGAGTAACAGCGTATCCCCTGTATTCAAGCCATCTTCTCATCAGATCTTGGAAAACATATGTCCGAAAATTTCCAATATGAGCAAAGTCATAGACCGTAGGGCCGCAGGTGTAAAGCTTTACCTCTCCTTTCTTTAAAGGCTTGAATACCTCTTTTCTCCCAGTAAGTGTATTATAAAACTTGATCGACATAGACTCCAATGCCTCTTCTTTTATTTTGAGAAAGAAGGATATAAAAAAGATGTGGTCTTTCAGACTTTTAAACAAAAATGGTTTATAACCAAGTCCTTGATCAAACCAAGCTGCCCCAACACATACTTTCTATTTCTCTTAATATTCTTCTTCTCATTGGCCAGACAAAAGATCCCGATCAAATAAACATTTTGGCTGAATTAAAATATATAAACAACAAAACAAATCCCACTCCTATGAAAATAGCCCTCATCGGATGCGGATTCATCGGAGAGTTTATCGCCCAAGCCATTGCAGACAAAAAAGTAGACGCAGAACTCCTCATAATCATGGACCGACACAAAGAGAAGACAGAAAACGTATCCAGACTTTTCACAACCCCGCCCAAGACAGCAAAAGACATAGATGACATTCTCCACTCAGAAGCTGAACTTGTGATCGAGGCCGCATCCATAAGCGCCGTCAAACTATTTGCCATGGATATCCTAAAATCCAAGAAAAACCTAATGACCATGAGCACAGGCGCATATGCAGACCCAGACTTCTATGAAAAAATCAAAGAAACCGCGAAAGAAAACAAAGTCAAAGTCTATCTGCCCTCAGGAGCTGTCGGAGGCCTAGACGCCCTCAGATCCGCCTCAAATGACAGGATAAAAGAAGTAACCCTTGAGACCACAAAACATCCCAAGAGCCTCCAAGGAGCACCATATCTTGTAGAAAACAAAATCCATCTGGAAGAGATACATAAAAAAACTACCATATTTGAGGGGAACGCCGCAGAAGCAATAAGAGGCTTTCCAGCAAACGTAAATGTCGCCGTAGCCCTAGCCCTCGCCGGCATAGGTGTCGAAAAGACAAAGGTCAGGATTATAGCAGACCCCGAGGTCAAACAAAACATCCACAAAATAAGTGTGAGTGGAAAGTTCGGAGAATTCCGATTTAACGTAAAAAACCTACCCTCACCCCAAAACCCCAAGACAAGCTATCTCGCAGCCTTATCCGCTGTAGCAACATTGCAAAAGATCATCTCACCTGTAAAGATAGCTTAAAAACCTAAGGATACAGATGGCAAGACCTCTTTTTTCGCCAAACAACCTACAGTCCCAGCTTCAATGGAGAGACGACCTGCCTGGGCGCAGATCTTCAGAAATCTTCTTCGCGATAATGAATAATTCTTCATACGTTCTAAGCGATCAAATCAGCTCATCTAACGATCTTTTGAATATTCATCTCCAATATATCCTCTGCACCAGCCTCTTTTAACTTGGGTATCAAGACATTAACATCCTCTTTTGAAGCCACAGTCTCCAAAGCATAGTACCCCGAATTGTAAAGCTTAGAAACAGTCGGATTCTTCATGGCCGGCAGAATCTTAATAAGATCCTCCAACTTTTCTTCTGAGACATTCATCGACAACAATACCTTTCCTCTGGCCTCAAGGACACCCAGCAACAGAGTCTTGATCTCCTCCATAGCCTTCCGCTTCTCAGGGTCCTTCCACGAATCCTTATTAGCCAAAAGCTTGGTTGACGACTCCAAGATAGTGCCAATTATCCTCAAACGATTCTTCCTCAAGGTTTCACCAGTCTCTGTAAGATCGATGACCACATCCATAAGCTCAGGGACCTTTGCCTCAGAGGCACCGTATGAGAAATGAATCTCCACGGGAATGCCTAACTCCTCAAAATACTTCTTCGTCAGAATAGGAAACTCTGTCGTCACCCTGCTGTTAGGCTTTATGTCCTCTGGTTTTTCAATGTCCGAATCTTCTCCAACCGCCACTACAAGCTTGACTTTACCAGAACCCTGTTTACTGTAGGGCATATCAGCTATCACCTCAACGTCCGCCCCGGATTCATTGATCCAATCCCAACCAGATATTCCCAGATCAAAATATCCCTCCTCAACATACTGCGGGATCTCTTGAGGCCGCAGAATCTTGACCTTATCTATCCGGGGGTCATTTATCTTAGGGTTATAATCTCTAAACCCTCTTTTAACATCCAAGTCTGCCTGTCGGAATAACAGCAAAGTCTGTTCTTCCAAGCTTCCTTTTGGTATGGCGATTCTTAACATATTCGCACTCCATAAAATTTCAGCCGATTTAATATTTGGCTTTAAAGGAGTATTAACCTCCTCAAAGTTATTAATTTTCACGCCTAAATAGTTTCTATCCTAATGTCTTTTATATCAGTTATCTCTTTTATAGAGCTTTCCAACACCTTTAGGTCAGCGCCCTCCACTCTTATTACCATCTGAACCGTATAGCCGGTTGGCTTATTAAGAGATGTCGAAACGATGTTGCCCCCATTTTGAGCTATCTTGGACGAGATGTCTGCAAGTAGCCCCGGTCTGTCGTTTGAGACTATCATTATATCTATTGCATATCCTAGTGAAACCTCGCCTTTTCTAAGGAGGACTTTTGCGTCTTCAGTTGGTAAAAGGCCCCCAGCCCTGCCCTGTTTGGTCCTTATCAAGCCCAATTCTCTTAGTGTTCTGATATGCCTGTCAATGCTCCTAGGATGTAGACCCAGATTCTTAGCCAGATCAGCCATATGCAACCCGGGATTTTCATCCACGTTTTCCAGTATTTCTTTTGTAAGGCCTGTCAATCTCATTAAATCACGCGTATATATATGGAAAAACTATATAAATAATTAACTCTATTATCACTGATGGCACATATAACAACGCGTTATATACTATAATGAACGCGTAGATGTAGTTTAAGCATTCCAATACAAACGAGGTGCAAAACCATGAACCAAATACTCGAGATCCTACAAAACAACGCAAAAGCAACAGACAAAGAAATCGCCAACATGACAGGACTCACAGAAAAAGAAGTCAAAAAAGAGATAAAAAAACTAGAAAAGAAAGGAATTATCCTCGGATACAATACCGCAATAAACTGGGAAAAAGCCGGCATAGAATCCGTACACGCACTAGTAGACGTAAAAGTCACACCAGAACGCGACAGAGGATACGACGCCATAGCAGAAAGAATATACCGCTTCCCAGAAGTAAAAACACTCTACCTAGTCTCCGGAATGTACGACCTCTCAGTCCTAGTAGAAGGCAAAACCATGAAAGAAGTCGCAAACTTCGTATCAGAAAAACTAGCACCACTCGAACAAATCCAGGGAACCGTCACCCATTTTATGCTGAAAAAATACAAAGAAAACGGCATCATCTTTGAGGAAAAAGAAGAAAACAAGAGGCTGGCGATAAGTCCATGAAATCAGACATCATCTCCAAACGAGCTAAAAGCGTCCCCCCCTCAGGAATCCGCAAATTTTTCGAGATGGTCATCGGAATGCCCGACGTCATCTCCCTGGGGGTAGGTGAGCCTGACTTTGTAACACCCTGGCACATAAGAGAGGCCTGCATATATTCCCTTGAAAAAGGATACACCATGTACACCTCAAACTATGGCCTGCTTGAACTAAGAGAAGAGATATCAAAAAATCTGAAAAAAGACTACCAAGTAGAGTACAATGCCAAAAAAGAGATACTGATCACAACCGGAGTGAGCGAAGCCTTCGATCTAGCCCTGAGGGCTATTATTAATCACGACGATGAAGTAATAATCCCAGAGCCCTGTTATGTCTCATATGTACCCTGCACAATCTTTGCCGGAGGAAAACCCGTCTTAGTAAAAACAAAAGTTACAGACGAATTTAAAGTAACATCAGAAGAGATCGAGAACAAAATAACAAAAAAATCAAAGGCACTTATCTTAAGCTACCCCAACAACCCCACCGGGGCTGTGATGAAAAGAAAAGAACTAGAAGAGATAGCGGATGTAGTAAACGAGCATGACCTTATAGTAGTATCAGATGAGATTTACGACAAACTCACATATAACGGAAGCCACTGCTGCTTCAGCTCCCTTAACGGCATGAAGGACAAAACAATCATCCTTAACGGCTTCTCCAAAGCCTACGCCATGACCGGCTGGCGAATAGGATATGCGGCTGCAGATAGTAATATCATAGATGCTATGATGAAGGTACATCAATACACCATGCTCTGCGCACCAATAACAGGCCAAATGGCGGCAATCGAGGCCTTAAAGAACGGCGAAGAGGAGATGAAGAGAATGATAAGAGAATACGACAGAAGAAGAAGGATAATCGTAAAAGGCCTAAACCAGATTGGCCTAGAATGTTTCACTCCAAAAGGTGCGTTTTATGCATTTCCCTCCATCAAAAGCAGCGGGGTTAGCTCTGAAGAATTCGCTAAAAATTTGTTAAGTGAACAGAGCGTCGCTGTAGTTCCTGGAACAGCCTTCGGAAGCTCCGGCGAAGGATTTGTCAGATGCGCATATGCCGCCTCTATCGATAATATAAATGAAGCACTGTCAAGAATGGAAAAATTCCTATCCTAACCCCCTCAAACCACGTAAAAGCGTGACCATGGGATAGTCCAGTTGAAAAATTTAAAACCAGCTACTCCACTCAGGTATTTGAGCCGCGACTCTGGGCGGCTCTTGTAAATATTCAAGATAAATGCCAGATACAGGAAGATTCTTCCTCCACTGATACTCGTATCTGACAAAACCAGTGCCGTCTTCGACAAACCAAACTGGCCAAAAAATTTCTTCGTCTTCTGAACTTTTCTCTACCTTCTCAATAGGATAGTACTCCAAGTCAGTTGATGATAAAAGAGTGGGAGTTAAAGGCAGGGAGGACATAGTGAACCAATCATCCCAGTCCACAACATCAATAATCCTAGTTTCCTTTGTCTCAGGGAGCTTAAATGTATGCCAATAATATTCAGTTTCGTCAAAATCGTTCCCATCAGCAAAAATGTTAGGATATGATGAAACTAGGGTTGCGCCTTTCACGACATACGGCGCTAAGATAAATCCATAACTGAGCGGCGTAGGTTCAAACCTAATTGTTACATAAAACTTGGTTACCTCGATGAAAGGAAGGTCACCTTCCAAAGAAAACGGGTCTATTATGCCTGTTCCTGTTGAAGAAACCTTAATATGTGCTATTACTCGCTCGTTAGGCCTTATATACCACCCCCTCCTACTTTCGTCAAGCTCTAAATAGTTCATACTAGCCCCTTTACTAACCGGGGTCTCACTTGTCATAACAAAATGCGTATTTCTAAAAGCAGAACGATCGTCTGGTTTACCATATTTTTCATTAAAGCCTAATCGGTTGTCAGATAAAGTTATTATCGCCTGCCCCAAGGCGCCGTCAATATTGTCTGTGTGAACACTGAAGTCTGGAGGTAGAAGTATCAAAACCTTTTCAAATCCAGTGTTTTCAACCTCAAACTCAATATCTAAGGAAAGCTCAGTAGAAGAGACAATTGGCATTTGACTGACATCCAAAACCTCCACTTCGGTGGTCGGCACTGTTACTCCATACACGGGGGGTAAGACCATTAGCGTCAGAAGAACGACGACCCATATATTATTCAACCTACTCCCTCATCAGCCGATTTTTTCCATCCAAGATTCCGGCTTAGGCTTAGAAATTGTAGCGTACAGTCTGTCCCTCTCTTCGTCATCCATTAACTTTGACACTACTTTTGAGGCTTCGATCTCATCCATCTCAACAAGCATCAGATACTCAGTATCAAAATCCCCAATATTTGTCTCTCTTTCAATTGTATTCAGCTTTACACCATATTGTTCCAAAGATGTTGTTATATAGCTCTCAGGAATCTTGCTGGCTGCAGCGGCCTTCTGAATCTCAGTAATGTCCACAGTATAGGTGCTGCTTGTTTGAATCATCTTATATCCTACACTTGCGTCAAAGTAATCGTCTGCCGGAGTAATCGCCCCCAGGCTACCGATTGTTAGGGTATCGACAGTCCCTTTACCCTCCGATCCTCCTCCTGTCTCTGTCTTCATTTCACTTTCACTAACAGAGATTGTGCCACTGCTCTTGGCTCTCAGGATGCCCATCACTTTTCCATTCTTTGCAAGGTATTCTGTTCGGGTACTCTCATTTGGAAGGCCTTCGTCGTCAGTTATTATGTAATGGATGTTGATACGGTCTCCTATCTCAACAAAGCCGCCGGTAAACTGCTCTCTTGAGAGGCGAATCGGGACGTACTCTATCCCTATTTCAAAGAAATATAAGTCATTAAGCTCGTTGTAAGACAACAGGTCAATTTTACGTGTGATAACCTCTAACTCACTGTAGGCCTCCATGCCCACCTTCATCCCGATTGCCTCAAACTCTGCCGCTTTAGTTTCTGCCTCTGTTTTTTTCTCCTCTCTTAAAGCCTTCGTCACTGCGTCCCAAGCATCATCCGCAGATGAATTGGCATCAATTGCTTCAACCTGTTGAATTGTCTCCGCACTTTCGATCAGATCAAGAACCTTTTGCTTTTCAGCATCTAGATCTGAGGGCGTGTCTTTAAATGCGTCCCTTATTTCCTTGGTCTTGTTCAACTTGGCAGATTTCAACCTCGCTACTTCTTCCACTGCCAATTTTGCCTCTGTTGCCTTCCGTTCCTCCTCTGCCTTTCTTTCGGCAACGGCTTTTTGCGCCTCAGCAGCGGCTTTTTGAGCCTCAGCTGTCTTTGCCCCATCCTTCTCCTTACCTATTGGAATTATTTTCATCCCTACTGTTGCGACGATACCCACTATGATTAAAATAATGACTATTCCTATTATTCTAGCAAGTTTTTTTCTCTTATCCGGCTCCTCCTCTGGTGCTACTGGGACTGCAGGAGTTGGAGCTGCTGGTGCTGGAACTGGTACCCCCTTCTTTTCGGCAGGTATTTTCTTTCTGAGTGCTTCAAGCCTACCTACTATGTCATCGTCTTTTTTTCCCTCGGGCATTGCATCGCTCCTCTAGAGCTAATTAAGTGATAATTGACCTGTTTTCATACTATCCCTAAGTTGCATATATAAGCCTTTCCATATGGCTAGAAACTCAATTTTTTCCTAAAATAACCCATTATTTTGGATAAAAAACCTTTCTCTTGTGGTATATACCGTTTTCCTATCAAATTCGCCGCCAACGACTTAACGATTATCGAAGGTTCTGAATCAGGATATTCCAAGACGAAAGGCACTTCATAAGCTAAGGCCTCTTTGATCTTTTCGCTTTCAGGAATAATTGAAATGACGGTTGAATCCAGAGTATTTTCAACTTCCTCCTTAGTCAGTTCTCGGCTTTTATCCTCCACTCGGTTCATTATTGTGCCTATAACTTTGGCGCCCATCCTCTCGGCTAAAATCTTCATCTTTAATGCATCAGATACCGATGATACCTCGGGCATTGTGACAATGATCACCTCTTGTCCACCATCCATGACCATGGCAGCGTCTCTCCCGGCAGGAGCATCAATGACAAGGATGTCAATGTCAGATGGGATTTCCCTTAAAGAGGATTTCAGCATCTCCATATTCTCCTCGTTAAAACCATCAAGAGTAATTCCTGCAGGAATCACCTGCACTCCGCACGGACCCTCGTACATGACATCCTCAATACCCACCATGCCAGCCAATGTGTCTATTAAAGCGACAGGAGGGTTTCTCAGCCCCATTATTATCTCCAAATTGGCCATCACAACATCGGCATCAATAACTGCCACACTCTTCCCGAATTGTGCCAAAGACACTGCCAAATTCGCCGCCAAGGTCGTCTTTCCTACACCGCCTTTTCCAGAAGCTATAACGATGAATCGGGTCACTTTTTTCCTCTCCCTGATACTCCTCTAATGGCTTCAATACCGGGCAATTTCTCACCAGATAAAAACGAGACACATGCCCCCCCTCCAGTGCTAATATGTGTGATGCCTTTTGACGCGCTAATGCGGTTTGCTAAAGTTGCTAGGTGCCCCCCTCCAATTACTGATATTCCATTTGAAGATGCAATGGAATTCAGCATTTCCTCTGTTCCTAAAGAGAATTCTTCCATTTCAAAGACACCTGCAGGTCCGTTTGCAACTATAATCTTTGCATCTTCAATTATGGATTTATACTGTATAATGGTTTCAATTCCTATGTCTAAAATTCGGTTGTCTGGTATCTTCTCCACTGTGGTCTCAACTCGTGAACCGTTATTTTGGAAAGCCAGATCCAAAGGCATCTCTATCTTACCCTCATATTTGTCCATAAGACATTTAGCCTTGGGTATAAAGTTATCCAGATCTAGCCCTTTTAAAAATTTAGAGTTTTGGCTTCCTATTTCCTTACCGCCTGCTACCAAAAAGATATTTGCAACTACACCGGATGTTAAAATTTTGTCAGCTATGCCTCTTTCTAAGACATGTTTTATCACTTTAAATGAGTCGTCTGCCTTGATACCGCCCAAGCAAAAAACACGCGGTTTTTCTTTAGACTTCATTACCCCAGTTAGTACTGTTATCTCTTTTTCCATCAACCTGCCAAAACAGCTCGGCATCACATGGGGAAAGCCCACTATAGAAGGTTGATTTCGGTGTGAGACTGCAAAGGCGTCGTTTACGTAGAAATCAGTGTAAGATGAGAGTTTTCTGACAAGATCTATCTTCCCTTGTTCTTCTGGAGTTTGAGAGATTACGTCTTTGGACACCTCGTCAGAGCAGAACCTGATGTTTTCCAAAACCAGGACCTCTCCGTCTTTTAATTTTTCAATTGCAGTTTTTGCCCCATCGCCATATGTATCGTTTACGTACTTCACCTGTCTTTTAATAATCTCTCTTAACTTTTTAGCATGTGGTTCCAGCTGGGTGAAATCCTTTTTTCCTGGTCTGCTCTGATGAGCAATTATTATAACTTTGGAATCTTCGAGATCGTGCAACGTGGGTAGATGGCTCCTGATTCTCATATCATCCAAGATAATGTTACTCACTGGATCCATTGGAGAATTAATATCCAGCCTAAGCAAAACCCGTTTATGAGCGAGATCAAAATTATCTAAGGTCGGGAGCTTCAAGCTTCTTCCTCCAGTTCAAGTCTTGTCCTCATCTTATTATACCTTTTGCTTTTCTATTTACAGAGATGTTAGTATACTTCAGTTTAGTAAGAGTTTAGATTGACGCTTGAAAGGAGTTGGAGTTCGAAAAAAAACGCAGTATATCCCTCCCAAAACGTTAAAATATGCTTGCTATCTATTTTAATATCCTGAGGTTAAAATGACCTATGATTTTCTTGCTGCTGAAAGGAAGAAAAAGAAGGTTATTTCAGCTGAGGGCACGACTTTCGGGGGCATATTAGGCAAGGCGCTAGAGAGGGCAGCTCGAGAAAGCGAAACTGAATATGATATCTTGATGGGTATAGATAGGGCAGATGAAATAGGGAAGGATATTGAAGGAGAAATACTTGAAGACGGCCCAGGATATAAGATAATTAAGAAAAAGGATGAAAAAACCCCCGTATATCTGGTTGCTCTCCCTATACTCAGCGAAGATGACAAGAAACTCTTAATACAGATCGAAAAGAAAGCGATAGTGGACATTGCTATCGATCCAGAGTCTATTTTAGATCGTGAAAAGAAGAAAAAGACTTTTTTAAGAGAAGTCATTAAGTTCATAGAT
>SDBV01011192.1_pt1 | contig 11659 bp, 11 predicted proteins | sample 2277081 | NCBI WGS metagenome assembly SDBV01 (sample SAMN10402039, study PRJNA504765) | marine sediment metagenome | isolation source: marine sediment core GS10_PC15, 223 cmbsf | place: Arctic Ocean: Southern Knipovich Ridge | collected 2010
GAGGCCACGCCGACCCCATATCGGGTCTATCCAGGAGATAATTGCCCTATCTCAGGCACCTAGTTCAGTGACCAATGGTCAGTAAAGTCGCTGGGTGCCGGGCTTCCACAGAGTTTGATCTATTCCTCAATACTGTAAATTGTGCGTATAGCAACGATACAGAGGGCCGCCGCTAGCGCGTCGGGAAACAGCGGCTCTCGCAGCCCCGCGACCTCATCTCCAGCGGGGGCCGTCAGCGAATTCTCCAGCGCCATACTCGCGTATGGCTTAAGCTTTTCGAGCTTCCCAACCTGGCCGCGCCATAGCATGGCTGCCTGCGCGTAAGCCCGCGCGGCCTCGTAGCCACTAAGCTCGCTCAACGCCTGCAAGCGTCGATCGACAGCTACATCGAGGACCTGCTCATCCATTTCCGCAAGCTCGTCCAGAAACATCGGGAGCGGCTCCCCGACGGCCCATTGGTTCTTCTGGTCGAGCACGATCCCGCGCACAAGATTGTCCACGTGTCCTTGCCGGTCTGTCCACAATTTTGGGGGCGTGCGTTCGATTTCCTCCGCGATGCCGATTGCGCTGTCTAGTCCGAGCTTCGCCGCAAAAAGGCGCTCGCGCGTCTTCGTGTCACGAAGATTGATGGGGTCGGCGGACCAAAGCGGCGCGCCGCGCCGGCTGTCTTTCCAGTCGGCAAGGAAGTCGGCGCACAGCGCCACCCGTTCCCAGATCAATTCGAGGAACTCGGCTCGACGGGCTTCGGGCAAGAAGGCGCTGTGCTCTTTCAGGGCCCAGAGCAGCCACGCGACGGCCTCATCGTCGACGATGAAGTGCGGGGACGCCTCCACGCCATCTGTGTACATTGACGCGGGCAGCGACCCAATTGGTTTTCCGCGGGCGTACTCCGTCCGGATGTTGTTCAGATAGAACCTAAGCTGCATCTCAGCAATATCCAGGTCCCCGCTCAGATCCATCGCGTAGACGATCCACGCGCCGTGCTTCGGCCAGTCGCGTGCGAGCGGGGGCTGTATGGCGGGACTACGAACGAAGGAACCGGTGCCTGCATCTCTGGCCGCATGAACGATTACCTGTGCCCGCCACATATACTCCAAGGCCCTGTAGCCCAGCGCGCCGGGATACTCCGTCGATTCAGTGACGCCCCCTTGGAATAGGGCTATTTCGTGAAACAAGCGCCCCGGGCTGGCCCCCGCCACATCGTCGAGAAGACCTCTAAGCTCCTGGTAGTTCTTCCCGAATCCGGCCAGGATGCTGGCCATGTACAGGTCGCCCTCCCTCTTCGGGATGACTTCAGCGACCGAATAGGTCTGGCCGCTGGCGGAGGCGCGGGGGCCCTCGGCGTCCGGGAGGAAGCCGACGGCCTGCGAGGGCGTGACGTCGCCGCTGCCACAATGCACCGCCTGCAGTCCCTCGCCCCCCCGGTAGCCCATCCAGACGCCATCGTTGAAGGTCCGCCATTCGTCTGTACCCGCGACGGCTTCGGCCAGCCCCATCGCGCGCTCCCAATCCGCCCTGCTTGGTTTTTCAGGACGAAAGTGCACGACGAGTCCTTCATCAGGGTCGGAAAAAGCAGCGAAATCATTGAGATCGTCAAGTAGCGAATCTGCGGCCGGGATTTCCGGGATGTGCCGCGTGCATGGCGTGAAATTGGCATACCAATATACTTGCGGCCGAAGGGCCAGGCCACTGACCGCCAATTCGGTCACGAAAACATCGCGCAAAGGCAGGACGGAGACGCGTTGTGTCACGACGACTGGAGAATCCGGCCAGCGCGCCTCGGTCACCATGATCGAGTTCGATGGCGCATCGTAGTGCTGATAGATCTCCCAGCGCGGGTCGTTCATCCAGACGAGTTCCCCATCGAGACGAATCCCCCAAAGAAGCCCGTCTCCAGGCTCGACCCCAAGTGCGGGCGCGTCTGGAGTGCGCGTGCGGTAGGTCAGCTGATCGTCATAGCCGGGCGTGGGCCATTTGCAGAGCGAAATACGGCCGCGGCCGTTGACGCCGACAGTCAACCGTCCAAACCCGGAGACCATGGCGAGGTCCCGCGGCCCGTAGATCTCTTCGAGACGGGCGATTTCGCCGGCCCCTGTGGGCGCGCTTAGGCAGAGGGCAAGCAACAGTGCGAGTGGGCCCAGTCTCATGCGCCGCCCCCCGAAGTATTGGATGTTACCTGAAGAGACTCCAGGTGGGCGTGAAACACCATGCCCCCGTCGCTCGCCTCCGCCTCGAGGCGTAGCGTGCCCAAATGCTCCATGGCCTCAAGGGCCGGCATGATGTACGACTCCGCATCCTCAAGGCTCAGGCGGGGCAGCAACTCATGCTCCGCCGCCCGCAGGACCAAATCCTTTGCGGTCGAGGCGAAGTGGGCCAAATCGAACGAGACGAAAAGGTCCGATTCCGTCACCCGGCCTTCACCGAGGCGGCCGGCATGCCGTGCCATGGTCCGTTCCCGGCTCGTGAAAAGGCGCAGGTCTTCATCGCCGGCGACACAAACCGACATCTTCTCGCCAAGCCACGGCCTAAACCAGCCGGAACGGCCCGCCCATTCATGGCGAATGGCGTCGCGCGGGGGTCTGAGGCGCAGCAAGTCGCTCTCGCCACGCACTGCCATGGCGATCTCAGGCACGGCGAGAAACTCAGAAGTGTCGACCGACATCACGGCGAGAGAGAACTCGTTGGTACCGGCGGCCCAGTCACCCGGCAGTTCGGCTTCGAGTTCCTCAAACGCCCTGTACACCAGCTCCATGCCCGGGAACTCCGGGAGCAGCTCCGTCACGAGCGCGATCAACTCTTCAGCCGAAGAGCCCGTCACTTCCAGCAGCGGCTCCTCGGGCCAAGTCCCCGCCAGAGTGAGGGGCGCGTCGCGTTCGGGCAAATCAAAATCGACCCATCCGTCCAGCGACAAATCGGGCGCCGATTGCACAGTCAACCGGCAAGCCGGATCTCCACGCCAGTCGATGAACACGCTATCCGATTGACCAGACAGCTCGATCGTTTCGGCGTCGTCGCCCAGGGCCGCACCGACATAGTCTGGCGACGGCGAGACGATAAGGAAACCGTCCCGCCAACCATAGGCAAGGCCGGCGATCTGGTAGACGCCTTCCTGCGGGGCCCTCGCGGCCGCTAGACGCGCGAAGGACGTTGCGGCCTGCGCCAGAACACCGGGCCGCATACAAAGCCCCGGCCGCCCATCCAATCGCCCCAGGACAAATCGCTTGCCAAACCAACGGCCCCAGCGCTCGGGCGTCCACCGGATGCCAGAGGCCTTACGCCCTTCCATGATGGCGTTGAACAGAAACTGCGGCGCTTCGTCCATCATGCGCTGGTGCGCGGCCGTCGATTCAAGCGCCTGCCATGCGTGCCCGAGGTCATCCGAAGATACGACAAGCGTCGCTCCATTAGGCGCGAAACCCGCAATATCGGAATCCTTAAGGGCGCCGTCAAGCAGGTAGAGCAGGTACAGGCCGCACAGCACCGCGATGAGAGGCGCCCAGCGGCGGAGGGCGGGCATCTGGGCCGCTGGCGCTCCCGGCTTGTGGGGCTTTTGCGACTCGGCGTCAGGCAACGCTGCCTCGCTTAAAGGTTGGGGTCAGTGTCCGTGCAGGGACGGCGCGAAACGGGAAACAGAACCGGCAGGCATGGCGTCAACCCTCCGCCTCGCTCCAGACATCTTCCTTTCCTTTCTCGCGTTTCTCCTCCAATCGCATGATCTCGGAGGCCAATTGTTGCTGGATTTCCGGCCGCTCCGCAGGCGGCGCTGTCGCGAGCTTCTCGTCAAAACTCAACTTCGTTTCCGCGACCTTGGCGTCGTAATTCTTGTCCAGTTCAGCCACCCGCTCCTTCTGCTCATCCGAGAGCGTCCTCACGGGTCCGGACGCGGCGTTCAGTTTTTCCATGGCGATTTCGTAGGCGCTTTTCATTGCCGGACCTCCTAAGTCTGAAATTCGTCTGCCAAGACCGATGAGATGAAGCGTTCGATGGATACGAGATAGTACTGTGCGTTGGGCGCTATGATAACGCCCGTCGTGATGTCCTCGTGACGTTCAAGGTGGTCGAGTGTCTCATTGAGAACACGGTCAATTGGCTCATCGAGGTGCTTGAGTTCGAGGAACTCGGACTTGCACTCGACCGGCTTGCCCTGAAATCCGAGGACCCCGAACATACGCCCGACTAGGGCATTGTCCACGTTTTCCTCGCCGAAGATCTCCTCGTAGCTGGGCCCGAACTGCTGCGGCCGGATAACGAAACGCGGCGACACCTGCACGCGCCCGCTCACCTGGGTCGTGGTATAGCCGGACTCAATGGACTCGCTGAGGCAGACGTACGGAAGCTCGTGATACCCACTGACGATGCCGAAGCGGGGCTGGCGCACGACGACCGTCCGGTCGAAGAGCTCGCGCATTTCATAAGGACTAAGTCCCATTTCTGCTAATGTCCTAGAGCGGCGTTCAGGAACTGAAATCGACTAACATATCTACACCTCCGCCATTGTATCCAATGGCTGATCCCCTAGGCAAAGTTTCCGGCTGACGACGCAAGCCGGGCCCCTTCTTCGGAATCTTCAGGCGCCTCCGGTTGGCCGTCCGCCGGAACGGCGTCTAAATAGACCTCGCGTATCATAACCCGGCTGCGGCGGCTGTCGATTGTATACTGCACATGGATCGCCGCGCCGGACGCGACGCTTTCCCAGTCTTCCAGAGTGGTCGTGACTTCGTCGGTCAGCTCCAGAGGACCCAAGGCCGTTTCGCGATCGGCCTGGCCCCTGGGAAGCAGGCCCGATTCCATGGCGTCGGCAGATGGGACGGCGACGCGAATGAGGAGGATATGACGCACGTCGGGCGTTCCTTCGTCCTCGATTCGTTTCTCGATTATGCGGCCCTCGCCGATCCGTTCCGGCAACCAATTCCTTTGCCTACTTTCAGTCAAGAAATGGGACGTCAAGAGAAGGATACTCACAACGATGATGCCAACATAGATCAAGAGCAGGCGGTGCCGGGGATCGCGGGGCGAGAAGCGCATGCGGACCTCGTAACGGTTCCGCCCCCCAAGGGGCCTCTTCTGCAGGCCTTTTCTACGGTATTTTATCGCCACGGGTCCGGTCGCTCCATCGATGTACGCCTGTAGCATGCCTGGGTTTACGAAGGACTGGCAAGTTCGCCATCAACGCACATTTTCAGACACAGTCTATCCCAAATCTTGACTTGACAACCACCGTTGTAGGAAGATCTGCCGATCACCTTTCTACGTCCGGAGACACTCGTTCCCTATGAACATCTTCATCGCCGGTGGCGGGCGTGTCGGGTTTCACCTGGCACGCCTCCTGAGCGCGGAAAAACATGACGTAACAGTCATCGAAAAAGACCCGAACCAGGTTGAGCACGTCGATTACTCGCTCGATGTTAACACCGTGCACGGACGCGCCGAGGATATCCTGTGCCTGAAATCGTTCGATGCGGGGTCGGCGGACTTGTTTATTGCGGCAACGGGCGTAGATGAAATCAACCTGATCGCGGCGACGACGGCCAAAGGGCTCGGGGCCAAGCAAGTTGTCGCCCGGGTGCGCGACCCCATCTACAACGAATCGGACATTCTCTACGAGACGGTGATGGGGATCGACTACATCCTCAGCCCACAGGCGCTCACGGCGCACGAGATCGTCAATTACGTCGAGCATCCCGGGATGGTCGCGGCCGAGTCCTTCGGCCGGGGGCTCATCCAGATGCTGCAGATGCGGGTGACGGCGGTGCCGCTCAAAGAGGGCCAGACCTTGAAAGACCTCCCACTCCCCAAAGACGTATTGCTTGGCGTGATCGGGAGAAACGGCGATGTCGAGATCCCACGCGGCAGCTCATCGCTGCATGTAAACGATCACGTGACGCTCATCGGCCGCAAGGAAAGCGTGGACGATACGATCAAGATCTTCCAGGGCGTCGAGGTCCGGTATGACAAGGTCGTCATCATGGGCGCCAGCCGGACAAGCCTACATCTTGCCGAAGTGCTCGAAAACCGCAGGCATTCCGTAAAACTCATAGAATGGAACATGGAGCGCTGCAACGAACTGGCCGCGGTCCTGAAAAAGACCAAGGTGGTGTGCCGGGACGCGACGTCGCGTCTTTCGCTGGAACAGGAGCATGTGGACGGCGCGGACCTCTTCGTTGCGGCCACGCATGACGATGAGCGCAACATCATGGCGAGCGTGTTGGCGAAAGAAGTAGGTGTGCGTGAAGCCCTGGCAGTCGTGCATCAGCCCGATTTCGCCCCGTTGCTGGGCAGGCTCGGCATCGATCACGCTGTGACGCCGCGGGCATGCATTGCCAATCGAATCCTTAAGCTCGTGAAGCGTCCACGGGCCTCGGCGCTAGCTGTCCTGGAAGACGGTAAGATCGAAATCCTCGAATTCAAGCTTGAGGCCCAAGACCCACTCGCCGGGGAGGAGCTCCAGACAATTAAGTTTCCTGAGGAGAGTCTCGTCGCGTCCATCTTGCGCGGAGAAGAGGTTATCGTCCCAAGTGGCACGGACAAGCTTCAAGCCGGCGACTCCGTGATCGTAATCGTTGGAGCACGATCGCTGGAGGCCACTCAGAAACTGTTTCAGCGATGAACTACCGTCTCGTTTCAAAGTACATCGGCTATTTCTCCTTCGCCATCGGTCTGGTGATGCTCCCTTCGGCGCTATGGGCCGTCTACTTCGCCGAGTGGGATGCGTTGATCGCCTTCGTCTTGTCGATGGCCATCGCCAGCGCCTTGGGCGGAGCGCTTACAATAGTGGGACGCAATGCGCCCGACCAATTGTGGCAGCGCGAGGCGCTGATGCTGGTTTCCGTGTCGTGGTTTGTGGCCGCCTTCTTCGGGGGCTTCCCGTTCTTGTTCGGGGGCGTTCTCGATCCCATCGACGCCTTCTTCGAGAGCATGTCCGGATTCACCACGACGGGCTCGACAGTGATCCAGGACATCGAAGCCACGCCGCTCAGCATCCTCTTTTGGCGCTCAATGATGCAGTGGCTGGGGGGCATTGGCATCGTGGTCCTCTTCATTGCCGTCCTCCCCTATCTCGGTGCGGGCGGGAAGCAATTGTTTCGTTCGGAGTCCACGGGCCCCAATCCGCATGGGCTCAGTCCACGCATCAAAGACACCGCGTCGATCCTATACAAGATTTACGGCGGCTTCACGATCGCCATGACCCTCGCCCTGATGGCCTTCGACATGAGTTTCTTCGACGCCCTGTGCCACACGATGTCGACCTTATCCACTGGCGGGTTTTCGCCGAGACAGGCGAGCATCGGCGCCTACGACCACATTGGGATTGAGATCACGATCATGATCGGGATGGCCGTCGCCGGCACGAGCTTCGCGCTCTTCTTTGTGATGCTGCGCAAGGACTGGCTGGCGCCGCTGCGCGATACGGAATGGAAGGCCTACATGGCCATCGCGGCAGCCGCTATCGCGTTCATCACGCTCAATCTGGCGCTGGGTGAGCATCAGCCGCGGCCCGGTGGGGCGGCGGAGACGTACACACTGGGGCACTCCATTCGAAGCGCGGCGTTCCAAACGATGAGCATTTTCACGGGCACGGGCTTCGTTACGGACGACTTCGACCGGTGGCCCAACTTTTCACGGATGCTGCTTTTCATGCTGATGTTCGCCGGCGGCTGCGCCGGGTCGACGACGGGGGGAATAAAGATCGTCCGGCTGGTGATCCTCGCCAAAATTGCCTATTGGCGCATCGAGAACACCTTCCGCCCGAAGACCGTTCGCGCGGTACGCATCAGCAACCAGGTCATCGACGACGACACGCGCCGGAGCATCCACTCCTTCTTCGTGATATACATCGCCTGGTTCGTCTTCGGAAGCCTCGTGATGGCCGGCCTCGGGCTCCCCTTCGAATCCGCACTGTGTGCCGTCGCCGCCACGCTGAACAATATCGGCCCGGGCCTCGGTCTCGTGGGCGCGATGCAGGACTTCTCGCAAATCCCCGACGCCGGCAAGCTGTTCCTGTCCCTATGCATGGTCCTGGGGCGGCTCGAACTCTTCAGCGTCTGCGTGCTCTTCGTACCAGCGTTCTGGAAGCACAGTTGAGCTGACTGTCGATCAGTCATCCTTCTTGCCGAGGCCTTGCGCCGCGGCGTAGTCACCCAGTTCTTTGCGCAGGAGCTTGCGCCCGCGATACAGACGCGACATGACTGTGCCGAGTGGACAATCCATGGCCTCGGCGATCTCTTTGTAAGACTTGTCCTCTATGTCCGCCATGATCACCGGCACGCGGAATTCGTCCGGAAGCCCCTCGAGCGCCGCTTTCACCTGATCGTCCAATAGCTCCAGGAGCTCGCCATAGGTCCGCCCACCCGGATGATATCTGACCTCGGGGTCCGGTGAAGTTTCAGGCGCCGCCTCGCTCCCGCTCAGTTCCACGAATATGGGCCGGCGAACGCGCCGCCGGTACTCGTTGATGAAGGTGTTACGCAGGATGGTCAGCAACCACGCCTTGATGTAGCTGCCGCGCTTGAATTTGTCGTGAAAGCGGAGCGCCTTCAAGATCGTCGTCTGTGTGAGGTCCTCCGCCTCGGCGGGATTGCGCGTCAGACGCAGGGCGACCGCATACAGCATTGGGAGATGCTCCATGACGAGCTCGTCGAATTCGCTCGAGCGCTCCCCCTGGCCAGAGGCGGAGTCCTTGGATATTTCAGCTTCTTGCTCTGACACCGCTGTGCTCACATATACGGATGTTGTTAAGGGCCCAATCCACAGACGCCCAAATCTCTAGGCATTACGCAGAATCAGCCCGATTCTGGGAATATAACTAATGATTAAACTGCGAAAAACTGCGCGATCTGGCGTGTGAACCTCGAAGAACTGTAATACAGTACCTCAAATCCGGGGTCTAATATTCCCGACTCGCCTATCCTATCACGCCGCGCTCGGGGCTTCAACTCCTCGGCAATGAGTCTCAGCCGGAGCAGCGGCCCGCAGGAGTATAATTCCCCGATGTCCAGGACTACTGAGACCATTGCCGTTGGGCACGCTCGAAGCACCAAAGACCGGGCGCGGGCGCTTGGCTTTGACGCCTACGGGATCGCGGCTGCCGGGGAGCCTCCCGACCCTGAGGACCGCCTCGGGGCGTGGCTTGAGCAGGGCCATCACGCAGATATGGCCTGGATGGCACGCACAGCGGCCGTGCGCAGGGAAGCGCGGGCGAAGCTCCGGGGCGCGCGCTCGGTGGTGGTAGTGGCGAGGAATTACTACGCCGATAGGCCCCAGGCCGGCACAGGCTCGGGGAAAGTCTCGCGCTACGCCTGGGGCCGCGACTACCATAAGGTGCTGCGAAAGCCCCTTATCGAGTTGGCGCGGCACATCGAGTCCTTGGAGCCGGGTGCCCGGACCTATGCGAGCGTCGATACGGGCCCGGTGCTCGAGCGCGCCTGGGCCCAGCGGGCTGGTGTCGGGGCGATCGGAAAACATAGCCTGGCCTTGCGCCGCGACATGGGGTCGTGGTTCTTCCTGGGGACCGTCCTGACGACGGTAGAGCTCGAACCGGACGCCCCAGCCGAGGACATCTGCGGCACGTGCCGGTTGTGCATTGACGCCTGTCCGACCTCGGCGATTGTCGAACCACGGGTCGTGGACTCGAAGCGCTGCATTTCCTACCAGACAATAGAGAACCGGGGCGAGATCCCGGGGGATCTCCACTCAAAGCATGGCGACTGGGTCTTCGGCTGCGACGTATGCCAGGAGGTGTGCCCCTGGAACCGATTCGCGACTACGGCGACCGAAGAGAACTTCCTGCCACGTGCGGGGCATGCGAATCCCGACTTGGACGCGCTACTGGCGCTGGACGAGGAGTCCTTCGACGCGGAGTTTGCGGGCACGGCCATCCGCCGCGCGAAATACGCGGGCATGATGCGGAACGCGGCCATCGCCAAGGCAAACCAAACCCGGGCGTAGGCCGTTCCTCAGGCCGCCGTATCGATTTCCGGATCGACAGTGCTTGTGTCGACCGCTTCCCCCCCGCCGTTAAGTGCGTTGAGGATATTGAGGAACTTCGCGAAGGCCACGCCGTTGCCGTTGGGTTCAGAGACCTCGGGCACGGTGCTTTGGGCCGATGCTAGCGCTCCTTCGAGCTCCAGTAGCGCACTGCCAAAGGCATCGCCAAGCGCCTGTATGAAGGCCGAGTAGTCCGGCTCAGGTGGCGGGGCAGGCTCACCCGTATCCTCAGTAACCAGGTCGAGTGGAATGACCTCGCCGCCAGTGGGGATAACGGCCTGTGCCCCCCCCTCGTCCGCAGTGACCGTCACAACCGGATCACCTTCGGTAGAAGGCGCCCCGCCGGCGGGAACCAAGGACTCGATTGAGGCCAAGAAATCCTCAAAAGCGGCCTGAAGCGATGCGAGCAGTTGGCCACCGCCGATGGCGCCGCCCCGGAACTCTTCGGAGAGGGCCGTGGCCGCGTCAGTAAAGGCCTGCTGGGCCGTGGTTATTCCCTCGAGAATCGATTCGCCGAGGTCATTATTAGCCGTGAAATCGGCGACCACAGCGTCGACGGCCGCCAGGATCGCCTCGGCACCCGTATCGGCTGCCGATGCGGTCGATTGCTGGGTGATAGCGGCGAGCTGCTCGTGAAAATTGATCTGGAGACGTACGCCCGAGACGCCCTTGAAGTGCCCTTCCTGCAAGAGTCGAATAACGCCGTTAGCATTGCCATGGGCGCCCGGTCCCGGGCGGATGCTGTTGCCCCCTGAAGGGGCCGAGTCCTCTTGAGCGCCACGGGCCTTTCCTTGGCCCTGCGGGCCGGGCGTCCCAGCGACCGGCCCATTTCCTACTGGGTTAATGTGCATGACCTGCTCCCTTGCGCCATTGTGGAATCCGTTCCTATTCGGATTATCGGCAGATGCAGCTGGAACTTTAGCGAAAAGTTTTCGCCTCTTCCGTCACCGGCAGTTCTGGGCCCAGCGAAGGACCTCTCCACTTGAACCCAGTGCGCCTAATCGGCATAGTCCCAGCAAAAAGATGAGAGACAAGGCATGAAACAAACCTGGAACAAAGGAGAACACACATGGCCATCACCGGCATCGATCACATCGTTATCCGCGTCAAGGACATTGACGAAGCCGTAAAAAGTTACAAGAACTTGGGTATGGAGCTGACAACGACCCTGGAAACGCCCGAGATTGGCAAGCAGGCCGTCTTCCGCCTGCCCAATGGGACCTTCATCGAACTGGTGGCCCCGCTCAGTCCCGATTCAGCGGTAGGACGCGCCATCGAAAAACGCGGCGAAGGCGTCCACACCGTGGCGCTGTCAGTGGACGACCTCGAGAAGACGGAGGGCGAGATCAAGGCCGGCGGCGCACAGGTCATCCCAGGAGACGGCATGGATGGCGTCATCTTCGTACACCCGAAATCCGCACACGGCGTTCTAATGCAGCTGACGGAGAAGAAATCCTAAGCCCAAAGAGGGTCGTTGGTCTAGCAGGGGGTGCGGGGGTGCCCGCTTCTAGCCATCAGGCTAGGAGCGCTAAGTTTGCCAACATGAGCCATGACAACATGTCGCTCAAATCCCCCGCTCCAAACAAGTTTGAAGCGGGCACCCCCGCCGGGTCTCGTCTTCAGAATTGCCAATATTTTGCCCACTTTCGCGCGGGCGTTGTCCTATCAGTAGAAT
>SDBV01011193.1_pt1 | contig 11658 bp, 13 predicted proteins | sample 2277081 | NCBI WGS metagenome assembly SDBV01 (sample SAMN10402039, study PRJNA504765) | marine sediment metagenome | isolation source: marine sediment core GS10_PC15, 223 cmbsf | place: Arctic Ocean: Southern Knipovich Ridge | collected 2010
ACAATTATCCGTGTCTTTTCCAAATACACCTTTGCCCGGACATTTTTCTCCTTGTCTTGTTTGTTCTGCTTTTTGCCATTCTTTAGCACACGAAGGACAGTATTTATTATCATCGCATTGAATGAATGTTTTGGATGGTTTGTCACAATCGTCACAAACTTCTTCATCTACTACTCTACCTTTTCGTTCAACACTGATTGCTTTTACATCAAGTGCCTTTGCTTGTTTCAACAACGAATACAGTCCATCACAAACACTTTCCTTACTTACTGGCTTACCATCAACATCTTCAACTTCTACATTCATCAATACTTCAAATTTTGTTTTAGACATAGTATTGTTCCTTTTATTAGTTAGCAATTCATTTTTGTTTCTGACCTCGTCAGTGTCATATTAAATGACAGACGCCTGTCTCCAGGCGTTTCGGTCTGTTATTTGCAGTTGGCACAAATTACTTGACCACCATCTTCAGATAGTTCATAAGTCCCACCACATTTACAACACTTATCTTCTTGCCAGTTGTTTTTGCTCTCGTTGCAATCAATACATAAACCTTTTATCAACTTGCTTGTTTCTTGCTCACAATTACCACAAATCATTACCCGACCTGTTCTTGATACATGAATACTTTTGATGTCAACAACGTTTGCCTTTTTTAATAGTATATTCATTCCATCACATACTTCTTCTCCGCTTATTGGAGTACCGTCTTTTGCATCCTCAACTTCTACATTCATCAGTATTTCAAATTTTGTTCTTGACATGATATTACCTTTCTAAAATACTCTTAAAATTTAACTACTGACCTCGTCAGTATCACCACAAGTGATAGACGCCTGTTGCCAGGCGTTTCGGTCTATTGGAGTTTTACTTCTTTTACCTCAGCCTCTTCATAGTCAGTTTTGTGATTTGTAATACATTCTATGTCATCTTCATATTTACTTAGTGCCTCGTCCTCACTGTTTGCTTCAACTTCTCCTGTATGTATTTCTGTCCAAGTTATCTTAAATTTTGACATGATATTACCTTTCTAAAAATACTCTTAAAAATTAGTTTCAAAAACATACCAATGGTGACAGTTATTATCCTGCCACCCTTGTCATATTTCCTCGACTGTTATTATACGACCAACTTACCGACCTTGTCCAACTATTATTCTGTCCACCAGTTCAAGCGTGACTGGCCCATCTTAATAGTCCCATTGCGTATAAGTTAGAAGTGACTACAAAGTTTTTAACCTTTGCTTCTCCATTAGCCCTACCGGCACCTGGATTCGATTTGAGGAACTTGTCTTTTCTACGTCCCACGCCCTATTCACTTATCAAATACTCTATACTGTACTCTACTATAGATAGTGTATGATAATACTCGTACGATGTACAGTATAAAATGGTATCTTTTTGAATATTTCTGACATTTTTTAGAAAACCCTGTTTTTGGTATCATAATGCGGGTTTTTCTTCAAAAAAAATTAGAGAAAATGGACTCAAACATCATAAAGAAACTACCTATTTTGAGTATTGTCTTGGTTTTGTAATGATGCTGGTTATTATGATAAACATATTGAAAGGAATCTATATCGTGCCAAGAACATCGTTATATAAAAAGGAGTATAATATTCAGGTATATAACCTGGCAAGAATGGGGTTGAGAGAAAAGGATATAGCAAGGAAGTTTGGGGTGACTTTAGCAACATTTAGACTTTGGCGAAAAAAGAAGACTATTTTTAGAAAATACTATCGTAAGGGACGTAATGAATATAAAGGTAGGGGGGTTGAACCGTTCTCATTTAGGGATTATATATATGATAAATTACCACTTGATTTGCGGTATGTTTGGAACAAGATAAACAGGATAGAAAAGTTAAAAGGGGGTAGAGATAAAATAGAAGCCTTGTTGGAAGAGGGTGGAAAAAGAGTACGCCAACATTTATTCATATTTGCTTGGACGCAGAGTAACTTTTCTGTTTCAAGAGCAATGAGTAAAGTGAACCTGTCTAGAAGCACTTTTAATGCCTGGAAGATAGACCCAGAGTTTGCTAAATTGGTGGAGGAAATAGATACAATTAAAGGTGATTTTTTGGAAGAGCATTTATACAAATTAGTGGGTGCGGGAGATACATCGGCAACTATTCATGCTAATAAAACTTTTAATAGAAACAGAGGGTATGGAGATAAATTGGATTTGAGAGTATCAGGTGAATTAGATTCTGTTGTGATGACATTGAGTGAATTGGAATTACCTATAGAAGTTAGGAAAGAACTTTTGAAAGCGATGCGTAAAAACAAAAAGAAGGAGATTTTAGATAGTTAAGACACTTATAAAAAAAGAAGAAGATATTAAATTAGATGAAATGTCTTTTAGTGAATACAGTCTTATACGGAGCATTTGTGAAGATAGTTTCTATGAATTTGTAAAAGAATTTTGGGATGTACTTTGGCCTGACGACCCTGTTTGGAATTGGCATATTAGATACTTATGTGAAGAAGCCCAAATAGTTTGTGAAAGAATGTTTTTAAGTTTACCAAAATTATACGATTTGATTATCAATGTGAGTCCAGGTAGTACAAAGTCAACTATCTTTTCTATATTACTTCATGCTTGGGTTTGGGTAAAGATGCCAGAAGCTGTTATCATCGGTGGTAGTTATTCTGGTGGGTTGGCTTTGGACTTTGGTTTGTTTACTAGAGATGTCATATTATCTGATAAATATCAATTGACATTTCCTCATGTCGTAATAAGAAGAGAGCAAATGGCAAAGTCTTCATTCATGAATACGAGAAGAGGTATGCGTATAGCTACAAGTGTAGGAGGTACTATAACGGGTAAGCATGGACATCTTATAACAATAGACGACCCTGTTGACCCTGAGTTGGCTAATTCAGAAGTAGAGTTGGCAAATGCTAATAAGTGGATGGGTGATACATTAAAATCAAGGAAGAAGAATAAAGAAGTGACTCCTACTATTCTAATTATGCAAAGGTTACATCAAAACGACCCCACAGCGGTAATGATAGAAAGAGCAAAAGAAGTACAAAGATTAGAAACGATACAAGGAATAGAGAATGCTCCATTACGAATAAAACATATATGCATACCAGCAGAAGTTTCAGAACGTATTAAACCTGCTTACTTGAAGTCGTATTACAAAGATGGATTGATGGACCCAATTCGATTACCGCGTTCTGTTTTGAATGAAAATAAGATATTAGAATATATGTATGCCGGTCAATATATGCAGTGGCCTGTTCCAGCGGGCGGTGGTATGTTTAAGCAGGAACGAATTAAGGTTGATGAACATGATGATAAGTGGTTAATGAGAGTAAGATTTTGGGATAAGGCAGGAACCGCTGGAGGTAGAGGAGCATTCACAGTAGGTTTGCTAATGGGATGGGATAGACGTAAGAGGTTTTGGGTTCTGGATATTGTTCGAGGAAGGTACAGTACAGAAATTCGAGAAAAGATAATCCTCCAAACAGCAGAAATAGATGGCAAAGGTGTTATTATTGGAATAGAACAGGAACCGGGCAGTGGTGGAAAAGAATCCGCAGAGAATACGGTTAAGGCTTTAGCAGGTTACATCGTAAAAATAGATAAACCGTCAGGAGCAGGTTCATCCAAAATATTAAGAGCAGAACCATACTCAGTTCAAGTCAATATGAGCAATGTTTCAATAGTAAAAGAAGAATGGAACAGAGCATACTTAAATGAGTTAGAATTCTTTCCAGAATCGACATATAAAGACCAGGTAGATGCATCGAGTGGAGCATTCAATATTATAAATCAAAGAAAACCTAAGATTGGAGTATTTTAAGATGGCAAGAATAGAAGTGATACAGATAGAATTTTGGGATGGAACGAAGTATATAGCAAGAACAGATAAAGCAGACTGTCATGATGTATTAAAGAAAGCGACTTTAGAGAAAAGAATGGTTTGGGAGGCTTTGTCTAGGGAGGAACAGACAAAAATAGCAAAGAGATTTTCAGTTGATTTAGATGACACCTATAGTATTCATATGTTGCACACGACTTGTTTATCGAAAAGAACATTAAAGACTATAGATGAAGAGCTTTATAATAAAATAAAGATGAAAGGATAGTATGATGGCAAAGAGAAAGAAAGATAAAACAAAGAAGCAAATTAGCGATTTTCCAAAAGTGAAGAATTATACGAATGATGATAGATTTGTAAGAGCGAACGCACAAATATTCAGACAGGACATGATACGGAAGCTTTTAAACCCCGACAGAGATATAAACTTTTCCTGTGGTTATCCGGATAGTATAACGATGGATGATTATAAGAGACTTTATAATAGGGAAGGTTTAGCAGCTAAGGTAGTTTCTTTTCTTCCTGGTGAATGTTGGTCTATGTCTCCTAAGGTGTTTGAGAACGAAAAGGGAGATGAGACAGAGTTTGAAAAGGCGTGGGAGGAAATACAAAAAGAGAAAAACCTTTTCCACTATCTACAAAGGATAGATTCATTAAGTGGTATAGGAGAGTTTGGTATTTTACTATTAGGCGTTGATGATGGTAAAAACCTGAACAAACCTATAGAAGGTATAAATTTAAAGACAGGAGAAAAGACGGAGAGTAAGAAGAAAGAACATAAACTTTTATATCTCAAACCGTTTGACCAGTCTGTTGTAAAGATTAAAAAGAATGAAGGAGATATTACAAGTCCTAGATATGGTTTTCCAACGATGTACACCATAGACTTCGCAGCCGAGACTTCTGAGTCCTCCGATATAAATACAAAAGAAGTTCATTGGACTAGGGTTATCCATGTTGCTGATAATAGAGATACTTCTGAGACACTCGGTATTCCTAGGATGAGGAATGTATATAATAGAATACTCGATGTGAGAAAGATACTGTCAGGCTCAGGTGAGATGTTTTGGAAGGGTGGTTTTCCGGGGTATAGTCTAGAAGTCAATCCTGATTTAGACGTTACACTTACTCCGGCCGACAAGGTAGCAATAAAGAAGGAAATGAAAGACTATGCAGATGGTTTACAGAGGTATATAGCATTGACAGGTATATCGGTTAAGTCTTTGGAACCTCAAGTGTCAGACCCGAAAGAACATATAGACGCACAAATTAAATATATAGCCTTAGCTATGAGTGTTCCTTATCGTATATTCATTGGGACAGAGGAGGCTAAGCTGGCTAGTACACAAGATATCAAGACAATGAATAAGAGAATTAGCAAAAGACAAGAAGGTTATTTGACTCCTATGTTATTAAGAGCAATGGTTGACAGGCTTATAGCTTACGGGGTATTACCTGACGTAGAAGAATATTTTGTAGAATGGCCTGATTTGAATATACCTACAGATGAAGATAAAGCTAAAGTTGCTTTGGTAAAAACAGAGGCACTGGCAAAGTATGTTCAAGGTGGTTTAGATTCGTTGATAGCACCGAAGGAATACCTAATGATTATATTTGGTATGACAGAAGAGGAGGCTAAGGTAATAGAAGACGCAGCCATAAAGTTTTTAGAGGAGCATCCACCGGAGCCAGAACCAGTTGAGCCTATAGAAGAAGAAGAGGATTAAAATGAGTAATATAGTATCCCAATTTGAGATTGGTCAGCGATGTCAGGCTATGCAGACAGGTGGTAATGTATTATTAGGTATTGCTTCTATTTGTGGTGTGGTTGTAGAGATAATAAAGCAAGTGGATGAATATCAAACTTGTAGAGTCTTTTTAGAAGATGGTAGATTTGTAGAAATAGAGAATTGTAGTTTGAACCATGTTAGCGAAGAAATTTATGCTGGATGGAAAAAAAATAAATGTAAAACGTGGCAGGCTTGGCTTGGTGTATAGAAAGGAAAAGCAAAATGAGTACAATGAGAACCATTAAAAGGACGATGTTGAAAGGTTCTGGTTTACCAAAGAGGTTGGTAAAGAAGATTAACAGTGAGTCTCGATTGAAGATAGCGGTTTCAAAGCCTCCAAAAGGAAAAAAGAGTAATGGCTAATCAATTAAAAATAGACCCGACTCGTACTACAATGCTTCGTAAGAAGTTTGTAGCAGATATGACTAGGCGTTTTAGGCAGTTGAGTAGGGATATCCAAGAACTTGTTGTAGATGATGATGCTTTTGGTTTGGCTCCTGGTGATTCTTTCCTTTTTTTAAAAAGCCAATTGGATGTTTCTACTTTAGTTAATCAACAAGTGGCTAAGCAGGCTTGGAGGTTTAGAACTAATTCACAAAAGGTTAAGGAGTATAGGAACTGGTTGAAACAGCGAGTGAAGTTAGGTATTCTAAAACCTGTGGGAGGATTACCCGGACAACCCTGGACTGCTACTTATATAGAGTCTGCTTATAAAAAGGGTGCTATAAGAGCCTATACTGATTTAAGGGTAGATGAGTTGGCAGCACACCCGTCTCTTTTTGAAGGAGGACAGGCAGAGTTTATGAGAACAGCTTTTGGTAGTCCTGAAGTCCTACAAAAGATTGAATTGTTATATGAAAGAGCCTTTAATGAATTAGATGGTATAACAAAGGTTATGGAACAGCAGATGAGTAGAACATTGGCAGAGGGGTTATCTCAAGGTTGGGGTATAAAAAAGATAGCAAAGAGCCTAACGGATAATGTTTCCAAGATGAATAGGACTAGGGCTAATGTTTTAGCAAGAACGGAAATAATAAGAGCCCATGCAGAAGGACAGTTAGATTCGTTTGAAAGGTTAGGTGTTGAAGAACTTCAACTTATGGCTGAGTGGAGTACGGCTGGTGATGAAAGAGTATGTATTGAGTGTGGAGAGTTAGAAGGTGTGGTAATGACTGTAGAAGAAGCACGTGGTTTGATACCTCGCCATCCTAATTGTAGATGTATGTGGATGCCTGCTAATAAGACAAGAAGAGAGAAAGGACAGATATGGTCTGTTCCTGGAAAGAAGGCTGCTATAAAAGAAAGTATCAAAGCAGAACATCCCAAATTATCTTTTACTAAGGCAAGGAAAAGGAGTGTGTGGCCTGGAAAAGAAAAGAGCTTGGCAGGTGGAAAGATAGCAAAGAAAACGGCGGCACAAGAGTGGGCAGAGGAATTTACGAGGAAGGCTCGGGGCGAACCAACTATGGTTCATGTTCCTTATAAGGTGGGCGACGCAAAGGTTAAGGCTGCATCAGAAAAACTTTTTGCCAGGGAGGGTAATTACACTAATATTTATAAAAAAGGAACAAAGGAAATTAAATACATTCAAGATAGTGTTAAAAAAGCCTATAAAGCTGCTGGGATTAAACCAACGGCAGGGGCTGGTTATTGTGACCAAGTCAGTGTGTCTTTGTGGGACATAATGGGCAGACCTAAAAATATGAAACCTTATAGTGTCTTTTATGGGGCTGAAGAACATGTTATCTTATATTCGAAGAAGACTGGTTTGATTATAGATGCCACCGGGCAGCAATTTGGTAATAAGATTATAACTTTAAAAGGTAAATCGGGATATAAGAAATTTTATCAGCTTGTCACAAGAGAAATAGAAGATGCTCGGAGTTTGCTTAATCCATTACCTTTTGAAAAACCTATTATTAAAAAGGTTGTCAAACTTAAAAAGCTGTCAGAGAAGCAAAAGTTAGATTTGTGGAGATACACAAGACAAGGTTATGATGAGACATTGATTATGAGGCAGATACAACACGGCAGGAAAACAATTAAATATTCTGGAGGAGGTACCTTAGATGCTTATGATAGGAGAATGTATTCAAGTATTATAAAAGGCGTGACAGGAGCTATAGAAAGATTACCTTCTTATGAAGGTGTCCTTTATAGAGGACTGGGGATTGAGAAGGCAGGACTTAAAAAGTTTTTGGCTGAGTATAAAGTTGGTAGTACGGTGAAGCTGAAAAATTTTGTGAGTTCTTCCAAATCTAAGGGAATGGCAAATAGGTTCGGTAAAAGGATGCGAAAGGGAGAAAACAAGACACCATATCTATTGCAAATAAATGCTAAGTCAGGGAAGGGTATTACAACAGGAGGAGGTCATGCGTCTACGGTAAGTGAATCGGAATATTTGTTTGCAAAAGGAACCAGGTTTAAGGTTACAGGTAGAAAAGGCAATATAATATATATGGATGAGATATAATGGCAAAGACAAGAGAAGAACTATTAGAAGAAGAGGAGGAAGTGAAATTTGTAGAGAGGCTTATCGGGTTAATTGAGGATATGAAGTTTATTAGTTTTTTAGATGTAACTTTTTTTCATTTCCTTAATTATCCCACATCTAACCAATGGATATGAGCTATTCTATTTTTATCTAGGATTATGACTGAAAAAGGCGATAATATAGTAGACATGGTATTGGTGGTGGGTAGGTTTACTCAAGTACCGGGGTTTTATCTGCCCACCACAAACCTTTAAAGGTTTTGAAAGAGTAATATGCCTAATCCAATCAATACGAAAAGCAGAGCCAAAGAGATACATCAATTATGGATATGTCATTACGGTAGTAAAACTGCTTATTATTTAAGTAAGGAGGTTCGTAAAATATTTAGGGCAGAGAAGAAGAAGAAGAAGAAAAGGAAAAAAGATGCAAACTAATATCTTATTCATTTTATTTTTCATAATGGCTTCTATTGTATATAGTATTCCATTTAAACCGATTCTCATGTTTAATCATACTACTCAATTGCCAGCAACAACGGTTGCACTTTGGTGGGAGGGGAATCACTTTCAGTGGACACCGTCTTGTTTTGATGCTGGTATATATAAACCTACATTTTCTTCAGGTAGTCAATTGGAGACGATAACCATTACAGTTAATGATGGCTGCGACGGTACGTTGGAGCAATTTTGTGAGCGTTGGTTGAATCCTTCTGCTAACTTTAGACACTATGCCTTATGGGCTAATAAATATAGGAACAAATGATAAAGTTAAATAAATTAGGTATGATTAAAGGTGGTGATTGTGAGAAACGGTTTAAGGCTCGTAAGAAACGAGAGCGTGGGGCTGCATTAGCTATTGATTGGCTACTTTATCATAACTGTATAGAAATAAAAGGTGGGTGGTGTAGAATAATAAATATACCTAAAAAGATAGTTTCCTTTCGTTGGCCTATTGATAATGTTATGAAACTGCATGGTGGTGAGGCTGAGTTAGGTTGGCGTAGGTTTATATCTGATATAGCACTACCTTTATTTAGGAAAAAAACAAAGTTTAGGTTATCTAAATTACAGACATGGGGAGCAGACCAAGCTGCTAAGGAGTTTGCAGTCGCGTTAGCAATTAGACGATTGACAGGAGAAGGTCTTAGTATGTTGAGTACCGGTAAGCCTCCACAGGATGCTTTATATAAAGACTGGTTGAAGGAAGAAGGGAAGGAATAATATGCCTGATATGCAGACATGCTCGGTATGTGATAAGATATTTGATTTTAATATGGAAGGTTTTTGTGGCAATACCACAGGTGAATTTGTATGTAGTGACCTATGTGCTATAAAAAAGACTATTAGTAGAGGGATGGAGCTTGTATAATTATATGCCCTCCAAAACTTGAAGAGACACCTATAGTACCTAAGTTTAATATATGTAATCGTAACTGAAAACATCACCCTCCTCCGGACCGGGTCGACTTGACGGATAGTTGGCCCGGTTTTTTTCAAATCTTTTTGAACTGTCTTTTTCATTGTAAACCTAGATAGCATAGGCGGGTACCTACCCGTTCCAAAATAGATAGTTTCTTTATGATGTTTACCAATATCCATATTATTCTTGACGCAGGGTAGGTATGAGTTCTATTCTATATATAGAGAGTATGTTTTGAAAAATGAAAGGGGCAATAAAATGAAGCATAATGTATTGCAGACTATAAAAGCCAATTTTGAAGGTACCACTAGGTATGATAAGATGGAAGGTAAACAGTTTTTGGTTGCTTCAATGATTATGCTAGTCGAAGGTGTTCATTCGGGAAGTGGAGGACCTCTTTTCTATCCTGCCAAGGAACTAAAGAAGAGCGTACCGTTTTGGAATGCTAAACCTGTGGTAGTATATCATCCGCAACGAAATGGGCGGTTCATAAGTGCTTGTGACCCTGATATACTTACGAACCATGGAATAGGTTTAATAATGAATACTGTTTGGGATGATGGTAAGTTAAAAGCGGAGGCTTGGATTGATGTAGAGCGAGCTAATGTCGTGGACGATAGGATTATGGAGGCTATCGATAATAACGAAATGATGGAATTGTCTACTGGCTTGATAACAGATTGTGAAGTAGTAGAGGGAGAAGATTGGAATGGTGAGGAATATGATGCCAAATTAAGTAACTTCCATCCTGACCATTTAGCTTTACTGCCAGATGTGAAGGGAGCATGTAGCATTGAAGACGGGGCGGGTTTCTTAAGATTGAACAAGGCTAAAGATGGTATCATTATAGATGTTACCACATTCGCTGATAAAGAACGTAAATATGTTTTAGGTGATAAGAATGGAGTATTAAGAAGGATTAGTCATAGCCTTTTAGAAAAGGTAACCAGTGAAATAAGTTTTGATGATACTCGACAAAGACTTCAATCTTTGTTAAGAGAAAAGTTTCCTGACGAGGATTATATTTGGATTGAAGATGTCTTTGATGATTACTTTGTTTATGAGAAGGGTGGTAATCTATATAAACAGGAATATGATGATGTAGACGGTTCTGTATCGTTCACAGGACTACCAGTGATGGTGGTAAAGGATATTAGTTATTTGGTTAAAAATAGAAAGGATATTAAGATGGCAAAGAAAAAGAAAGAAGCTCTTGTGGAAGGGCTCATAGCCTGTGAAGCTACGAAGTGGGAAGAAGACGACAAAGAGGCTTTAATGGCTATGGAACTGGATGTGCTGGGAAAAATGATTCCAGTAGAAAACGAAGAAGATGACAACACGGAAAGCAACAAGAAGAAAAAGAAAGAACAGAAAGAACAGGCTGCGGTAGCTAATGCTGCTACAAAAGGAGCGGAGGAAGCCGCAGCCGAAGCAGCAGATAAGGGTAAAGATAAGGATACGAAGCCCCAAACTGCTAACGAGTATATTGCGAAGGCTCCAAAAGAGATTCAAAGTATGCTTCGCAACGGAATGGATTCCTACACGTCTGAGAAGGCGAAGGTAATTGCATTCATCACCGAAAACGAGCGTTGTGCATTTACCAAAGAACAGTTGGAGGCTAAGGATTTGTCAGAATTGAAAACCTTAGCGGCGTTAGCAGCCAATACTGAAGAGCGTAAGGAGACTTTAGAATCCTTAAACAACTATTCAGGACAGGCTGAGGTTGTGAGTTCGGAAGATGAAGAAGACGAAGAGCCGATGGGACGTCCTACTGTGAATTGGGCTGAAGAAGCTGAGAAGAAAAGGAAGATAGGTTAAGGTGATGTAGGTGGTAGGTGGTGTGGTAGTGATTGTGGTTAATAAGTAAAATTCAATTATTTGGTTAAAAATAGAAAGGATAAGAAGATGGCAAATAGGATACATGCAAAAGGGCCTTATGTTCATGAAGAGAACGTGGCCAATTCAGCTTTGATTTACCCAGGATTTTTGATTGAAAGGGATGCAAATGATGAGGTTGCTCCTCATGATGTGTTTGGTGGTGTGGCTGAGGCTATGTTTGCTGAGGAAGATGCTTTACAAGGCAGAGGTATAGAAACTATTTATGATGATGATTCAATTGTGAG
>SDBV01011194.1_pt1 | contig 11657 bp, 10 predicted proteins | sample 2277081 | NCBI WGS metagenome assembly SDBV01 (sample SAMN10402039, study PRJNA504765) | marine sediment metagenome | isolation source: marine sediment core GS10_PC15, 223 cmbsf | place: Arctic Ocean: Southern Knipovich Ridge | collected 2010
GTCAGGTGCTTCATTTTCTAGCGATTCGCAGGCCAATATTGGGCGAATCGCCCCGAAAATGCGGGGTTTTATCAATGTTAGGCGGCAGTTCTCAATTTGGCGGAGCCAAATTGAGAACTGCTCAGGGGCGGCATCCTTGCGGCTTCGCCGGGCAGAGGGTGATGGGGCCACATGTCGTTGGAATAGGGAAGACCGAAATACTCGTCGTAACCGTGCCGGGTCGGCAGAAACTCCGGATGATGGCCTAGGTGCCACTTGCCGAAGCAGGCGGTGGCATATCCGCGGCCCCTGAGAATGTCGGCGATCGTCAATTCCCCATTTCCCAGTCCGGTATTAGACCACGGCTTGAGTATGTCCGGCAGGCTTACCCGTTGCGGGTAACAGCCCGTTAGAAGCGCCGCCCGCGACGCGGTGCAGGTGGGAGCCGCCACGAGAAAGCTGGTGAAGCGTGCTCCCTCTTCCGCCATGCGATCCAGGTGGAAAGTTTCAAGCCCTTTGGCTCCGAAACATCCGACATCCTCGTATCCCTGGTCATCGGTCAGCATGATGATGAAATTTGGCCTGCCTTTTCTACGCGGCATACCTTCCTTAATCTGCTAGACGAATGGCCCGTGGACCGGAAATCGACTCGCTCGCCCTCACCAATTAACGGTATGCTTGCCTGCACACTAGATCGGATACAGGATTTTATCAACAGCGCCGAAGCGCCGGCCGGCATGGGTGCAACAGCTTGGACAGCTGCCGCCCGCGCTCTCTTCTTTTACAAAATGCATTGATTTCCTTATTATGCATTCGAAATGACACTCTCAGTTTTTCTGGCCGTGCTCGTTTCCACCGTTATGCATGCGCTCTGGAACTTTGCCGCCCGGCGCGTCAAGGGCCGTCTGCCGGTGATCTGGTTCGGCCTGTGTATCGCCAGCCTCTGCTGTTTTCCCTTCGTGCTAATGAGGGGTGCTCTCGTACGGCCCATGTTGGCGGAAGCCGCACCCTTTATGGCGGCCACGGGCATCATCCACGCCTTTTATTTCGCCATGCTGGCGATATGCTATCAGCGGGGTGAGATTTCCATCGTATATCCTATCGCTCGCGGCACGGGGGTTGCCGGTGCGGCCCTGGCGGCCTTTTTCATATTGGGCGAAGACATATCGATTTACGGTGGTATCGCGGTCTTGTTGATTTGCGCCGGCACGGTGTTTTTGGGGTCCAGCGAGCATTCGGGGAGCGGCAGCATCAGTTCCAGCTTGAAAGCCGCGCTGGTCGGTGGCTCCATCACGGCCTACTCGGTGGTAGACAAACTCGGAGTCGAAAGGGCGGACCCCGTTCTATATATCTTTGCCCTTTTTTTTATCTCCTCCGTAGTCCTGACGCCCTACGTCTTGCTCCAGTACAGAGGTCGGTTGCTCCATGCTCTCAAAGGCTCGATTCGGTTCAGCCTTGTGATCGGCCTTGGCTCAATGGCCACCTATCTGATCATATTGTTCAGCTTCAGGTTGGTGAGGTTGAGCTACATCGTCGCTGCGCGAGAGTTCGCCGTCGTCATCGGCTCTGTTCTGGGCATCCTGCTGTTAAAGGAGCCTCTGAACATCAGAAAAGCCGTGGGCATCGCTGCCATAACCGCCGGCATCGTCTTCATAAAACTGGCCTAGTACTAGAGCCCGATGTAAATACCTCCTGCGTGTGGATTCGCTATCCTTAATTTTTGTGAACCTCTCTGCATGAATTTGTGTCGACCACCACTAAATGGACCGGAAAACCCCGGCTTTCGGAGCTTCCGGATGAGCTCTCTTTTTGAGATTGTATTGGCCACACTTACAGTGGTACCGATTTTACGTTTATATCAATACCTTCCACAATGATGTCAATAGGCACGCACAAAACTGCTCACGGTTCGGGCATGAGGTAGATGCGCGCCCGCAAGCCGTGTAGAATGAGCCGCCCTACCCACCGACGGTCGATTTGCGGGCTAAGGACGGAACACGCAGGAAAGGAAGCTATGAAGAACGGATTCGTATACACTCAGGAGCATACCAGGGAGATCTCGTTTCCTATCGGCGGGATAGGGTCGGGATGCATAGGTCTGGCCGGAAACGGCCGTCTCGTAGATTGGGAAATCTTCAATCGCCCCAGCAAGGGCAGCACCAACGGGTATTCCCATTTCTCCGTCAGGGCCGAACGGAATGGGCAGGTGCTGGATGCCCGTGTGCTGCACGGCGATCTGGCGGCCCCGTACACCGGCTCGTTCTCTGGGAGGCCATACAACGGCTACGGCACAGGGCCGCCGAGAAACTACCTGCCGGGAACGCCGCATTTCGAGGATGTCGCCTTCCGGGGAGAGTACCCTTTTGCCGAGCTGACTTTCCGTGACCCGCAGTTTCCGGGCATCGTGCGCACGACGGCTTTCAACCCGTTCATACCGCTGGATGCCGATAACTCCAGCTTGCCGGCGGCCTTTTTCGAGCTGGAGGTGGAAAACACCACACAGGAAGTGCTGGATTACACGCTGTGCCTGTGCCTTCGGAATCCCGGCGCCAAAGGCACGACAACCAACACCCATGACTCGACCGCTGGCCTCACCCTCGTTCGCATGACTGGCGATGAGCACTCGCCGGAAGGGCCCGGCTTCGGCGAGATGTCGGTTGCCACCGACGCGGAAGACGCGAGCTTCCAGGAGTACCTGTTCCGCGGGAGCTGGTTCGACAATTTGAGCCGTTACTGGTCCGAGCTCAACTCCCCGGGTCATTTTGCGAACCGCTCCTACCCCGGCAAGAACCCCGCTTCCGGCCGCTTCGCCACCGAGGACCACTGCCTGGTGGCGGCCCACGTTACGGTAAACCCGGGTGCATCGAGCACGGCGCGATTCCTCATTAGCTGGCACTACCCCAACTGCGTCAACTACTGGGACCCGGAATGCTGCTCCGGGGCCGATTGCCGTGTTTCCGGTACGTGGAAGAATTACTACGCGACCCGCTTCGCGGACTCAACGGCCGTGGCTCGCTACTGCTTCGAGAAGTGGGACTGGCTGTACGGCAAAGCCGGCGATTTCAAGGAGGCGCTGTTCTCCTCCTCCATGCCCGTGGAGGCCGTGGAGGCTGTCTCCGCCAACCTGTCGATCCTCAAGAGCCCCACCGTGCTCAGGTTGGAGGACGGAACTCTCTACGGCTGGGAGGGCTGTCACGCCGAGGAGGGATGCTGCGACGGAAGCTGCAGTCACGTCTGGAACTACGAATACGCGGTCCCCTTTCTCTTTCCACAGCTCGAGAGGTCCATGCGCGATGTGGACTTTCGCTACAACACGGCGGACGACGGCAGCGTCAGTTTCCGGTTGCAGTTGCCCCTGGGCAGGCCGCGGCTGGATTTTCGGCCCTGCGCGGACGGCCAGATGGGCGGCGTGATTCAGGCCTACAGGGAGTGGAAGATATCGGGAGACGACGCCTGGCTGGCCTCCCACTGGGACACCATCAAGAGATGCGTCGAGTTCGCCTGGTCGGAGCACAACAAGGACAAGTGGGACCTGAACCGGGACGGTGTGTTGGAGGGAAGGCAGCACCACACCCTCGACATGGAGCTGTTCGGGCCGAACGCCTGGCTCACCGGCTATTACCTGGCGGCCCTCAAAGCGGCCGGGGAGATGGCGGAGCACTTCGGGGAAAGCGGGAAGGCGCGCGAATACGCCGGCTTGTTCGAGCAGGGCCGCCGGTGGGCCGACGAAAACCTCTTTAACGGCGAGTATTACGGCCAGCGCATCGACCTGAAGGACAAAAGCCTGCTCGAACGCTACGGCGACGAGGGGGTTTGGGCGTCGTACAGGGACGGCAGGAGCAGCCTGCCCAACTATTGGGACGAAGAGAGCGGCGAGATCAAGTACCAGGTCGGCGAAGGCTGCGGCGTGGACCAGGTAATTGGCCAGTGGCACGCCAACCTGTGCGGATTGGGACAGATATTCGACAGCGAGCAAACGCGCAAGGCTCTGCGGTCCATCTACCGTTACAACTTCAAGCGCAGCATGCGCAATTTCTTCAACCCCTGCAGGGCCTACGCCTTGAACGACGAAGCGGGCGTCGTGATCTGCGCCTTTCCGCACTCCAAGCCGTCCGTGCCGGTGCCCTACGCGGAAGAGGCCATGATCGGTTTCGAATACCAGGCCGCCTGCCACATGATTCAGGAGGGAATGCTGGATGAGGGGCTCGAGATAGTCAGAGCTGTCCGTGACCGCTTCGACGGCGAGAAACGCAACCCTTGGAACGAGTTCGAGTGTGGCAGCAACTACGTGCGCTCCATGGCTTCGTATGCGCTGCTGCTCGCAATAAGCGGGTTCGAGTACGACATGACAAAAGGCTACATGGGTTTCAAGCCGCGCGGTGATGACCGAAGTTTTCGCAGCTTCTGGTGCCTACACTCCGGCTGGGGCAGCGTGTCTCGGGAGAACGGCCAGGTGAGGCTGACCGTGCTGCACGGCGTTCTGAATCTGAGGCGGTTTCACTGCGATCTGCCCGAGGGAAGCGGTGTCAGCGGCGTGCAGGTTCGCGGCACCCCCGTGCCGTACGAAGCGAAGGCGGGCACGGTCTACTTCGAACCCGAAGTTTCCCTCTCCGAGGGAGATACACTCGAATTGATGCTTTGAGCGAACCCGATCGATGAAAGTGAAAACCATGGCACTCACCATGCCGGACTTAGAGCCTTAACCGTAGACGAGGAAGCTGCCGTGCACAAACCCAACATCGTCGTGATCATGGCCGATCAACTCAAGGCCAAGGCCCTCAGGCTCTACTGGGGCGGGGCTTGCCCGACCCCGGCTCTGGAAAAGCTGGCGGGCGAGGGCGTGCTGTTCGAAAATGCCTTCACCCCGCATCCGCTGTGCGTGCCCGCCCGGGTTTCCCTCTGGACAGCCCAGTACGCGTGTACCCACGGTGCCCGGCGGAACCAGACATTCATGCCTGCCGATGCGAGGCACGCCTTCAAAATCTGGAAAGGGGCAGGCTACCATCTCGCTCTGATCGGCAAGAACCACTGCTTCGAACAGCCCGACGATCTGGCGCTCTTCGATACCTGGTGCGAGATCTCTCACAGGGGCCTCCCCGATAGCGCCGAATGTCGCGGTCTGCCCTGGTTCCGGCCGCGGGAAAAGGTCGACCTGGCCCACAGCGTGCGGCGGCACATGCCCTGGCAGAGCCCGAAAGTATCTTATGCCGTCTCGGATTACGGTCTCGATGACTACTCCACCGGTCTGATCGCGGGCCAGACTGAACGCTTTCTTGCCGAGCGCGGCAGTGAGCCCTTCGTACTCTGGGTATCCTTCCCCGATCCGCACGAGCCCTACGAAGCATCCGGGCACTATACCTCAATGACACACACCGAAGACATAGAGTTGCCGCCCTGGCGTCCGGAGGCCCTCGAAGGCGTACCTGAACGAAACCGCCTGCTGCACGAGATGCTGGGGGTGGAAGAGGCGGACACGGGACATCTTCGCGAAACAATGCGGGTTTATTACGCCAACCTTCGATTTATCGACGACGCTGTTGGCAGGATAATGCACTCTCTTGAGGAAAACGGACAGCGGGAGCGCACCATCGTGGTTTTTTGTTCCGATCACGGCGATTTCATGGGTGAGCGCCGCATGACCGTCAAAGGCGGCGTGTTCTATGACTGCCTGACACGAATCCCGCTGATCGTCAGTTGGCCGGGCCGACTCCCTCAGAACTTGCGCGACGACAGTCCGGTCAGTCTCGTGGACGTTGTACCCTCCCTGTTTAGCCTTCAGGGGATGGCGATTCCGCGCAGCATGCAGGGACGGCCGCTTCCGACGGTAACGGCGGCGCCTGCCAGGGACGCCGCCTTCTCCGAATACGGCGCCGGCGGGCCTCTATTCACCAGGGCCGATCTTGAGCGAGCGCCGCGGCCTTTTGGGTACCGAACCCTCATTCAATCTCTGCAGTGGCGGGAGGCCGAGGGCCGGCGAAAGATGGTCCGCACCGTCGATTGGAAGTACGTGCACGATCCCATGGGCGATCTGGATGAGCTCTACGATATAAAGAACGACCCCTGGGAATTGACCAATCTGGCGGGGGATTCCAGCTACGACGGCGTGGCCCGCCGGCTCCGCGACCGGCTCCTGGAGTGGAGCATACTGCACGAAGATGCCCACCCCGTGTCGCTTCCAGAAGCGCGGCTGATTTTATGAGCGATCGATAGAGTAGCCAGTTCGGCGCTCAGAGGGGAGGCCTCTACGACCCGCGCGCCGCCCGCTGCCGCGTAGCGCACGGCAGCGCCGATCAGGAATGCGCTGAGCCCGGCGTTGCGGCTCCCGTGTGTCACGAAAAGCTCTCAAGTCACGGGCGGCAGTGCGGGATAGAGGTACGTTTTAATTTCGACGGCCTCCGCCAGGTTTTTTTGTCTCCTGTCATTTGAAACGAATTGATGGCTATCGATAATCCTCTTTCCTGAACAAATGCACAGATCGCCTCACTGTCATGTTCGGGAATGTATAGTTCAGCCAAGATGCCGGTATCAAAGTAAGACCTCACTAATTGTCACCCCGCCCATCAGAAACTATCTCTGAGATTGGCTTTCCGCTTACGGTCTTTCCACCAAAGATTTGATCTATCTCCGATTTGTGCTTTGACCAGTCGGCTGTTTGCTCATTGGATTTGTCCCTGACAGGCACAATCATTGCAACGGGACGGTTTCTTCTCAAAATCTGAAACTCTTCACCAGATTCGACTTGCCTCAGCACCGCAGCCAAGTTGTGTTGAATTTCCCTGACAGTAGCTGACTTCATCTTTATCCCCAATGACTGATTTGTCTAGCGAATAGTAGCACGTTTTTGGTGATGGGTACGGTTTCCTGAAAAAAATGATTTCCCGGCATGAAACCCAGCCCGTACATCAGCCGTTCCGCGGGATGCCTGTTAATAACGACGTAATTCTGGTAGCATAACCCATGAAAGCGGAACGGCCGAATATACTCTTCTGCATAGCCGATGATTGGGGCCATCCCCACGCTGGCGCATACGGGTGCAGCTGGGTCAACACGCCTCATTTTAACAGGGTGGCAAAAGAGGGGGTGCTTTTTGCTAACTGCTTCACGCCCAACGCCAAGTGCGCGCCGAGCCGCGCTGCGGTACTTACCGGGCGCTATTCATGGCAGTTGGAGGAAGCTTGCGGGCACTGGAATTATTTTCCTGAAAAGTTCGCGGTGTATCCTGAGATACTGTCCGAATCCGGATACCGCATCGGTTACACCGGCAAAGGGTGGGCACCCGGCAACCCGGGCTACCGCCCGGACGGCTCTGTTCGCGAGCTTACGGGACCGGCCTTTCACCTTCACGAGCTCGATCCGCCCGAATCGGGAATGAGCAAGAAAGATTACGCGGCTAACTTCGAGGCATTTCTTGGCGATAGAGACGGACGACCGTTCTGCTTCTGGTACGGAGGTCACGAACCACACCGGGCGTACGAGTACCGCGCCGGGATCGAGAAGGCAGGAAAAAAGATAACGGATATCCCGGCGGAGGATATTCCTCCCTACTGGCCCGATCGGGAGGATGTTCGCACGGACATGCTCGATTACGCGTTCGAAGTCGAGTGGTTCGATCGGCATTTGGGACGTATGCTCGACTTGCTGGAGAAACACGAGCTACTGGACGATACGTTGGTTGTCGTAACCTCCGACAATGGCCCACCTTTCCCGAGGATGAAAGGCCAACAATACGAGCAGAGCTTCCACATGCCAATGGCCGCCATGTGGCGGGGGCGCATCACCCCGGGGCGGACGGTAGACGACTTAATCAATTTCGTCGATTTGGCGCCGACGTTTCTCGAGATAGCCGGCCGTGAGCCGCACCCCCAGATGACGGGAACGAGTTTCCTTCCCCAGCTCAGATCTTCTCGGTCGGGACAGATCGATCCGTCGCGGTGCCTGACCTATAGCTGCCGCGAGGGCCACGACTTGGGCCGCAGGAACAATGTCGGCTATCCGATCCGCGGTCTCAGAACGAGCCGATTCCTCTTTCTTCGCAACTACGAGCCGGATCGCTGGCCGGGGGGTGATCCCGAGCTCTACTACAGGGAGCTGGATGACGGTCCCACGAAATCCGCGGTGGTGGAAGAAATGGAAAAGGGAAACGATATATTCTGGCAGTATTGTCTGGCTAAACGCCCCGAGAATGAGCTCTTTGACATTTCGAAAGACCCTCAATGCGTCCGTAATCTCTCGCAGGACGTTGAGTTCATGCACATAAGAAATGAGCTTCTGAATGATCTCGAGCTGTTCTGCCGTAAAACCGGCGACCCCCGCATGCTTGGCCGGAGGGACTACTTCGATACCTTCGACTACATTGGAATGGGTGAGGTGGCCACGGTCTACAAAATGTGGCAAAAGGTCAAGCAAAGCGGCGGTAAATACTGGTTCAAGGAACGCTGGCCGCGGGATCTGTAAGTACCAGAGCCGGCCTTTGCGACGATCCTGGTAATCCGGCGCACCAGAAGACCGTTATTCGATCCCCGGAACGTAGCCCTTGCCGTAGCGGATCGCGGACGGCTTCTTGAAGGCGTCCGTCAGGCACCAGAAGGACGTCGATCCCCCATCGACTACAATTGTCTGACCGACGATGTACCTGGCTGCGTCGGATGCCAGAAACAGGGCGACTTCGGCGATGTCTGAGGGCTTACCCTCGAACCCCGCGGGGATGAGCTGCCCCTTGGCAGAGGGATCGTAGTTTTCATCGGCTTTGTAATGATTTTCGACTTCCACGGCGCCGGGAGCGATGGCGTTGACGCGAACGCCTTTGGGCGCAAGCTCGATGGCCAGCGTCCTGGTGAAACTGGCGATAGCCCCCTTAGTGCCGGCATACACGGTATAGGCCCTCATTCCTGAAATCGCGTGCAGCGAGCTCAGGTTGATTACCACGCCGGCGCCCTGTTCGATCATGGGCGCCGTGCAGGCCTGGGTCAGGAAGTACATGGCCCGTATATTGACGTTGTACACGGTGTCGAACTGCTCCACCGTGACGTCTTCGAAAGGGATGTTCATGGTAACGCCGGCGTTGTTGACGAGCACGTCGATGCCGTCCAGATACCCGAGCGCCCGATCGGCCAGGGAGCGGACCTCGTCTATGCGGGTGAAATCTGCCCGGAAAGCCTCTATTGTCGCACCGTCAGTGCGGGCGTCGGCTATCAATTGTTGGGCCCCTTCCGCGCTGTGCGAGTAGTGTACGGCGACGCGCGCTCCCTCGCGCGCAAAAGCCTCGGCGATCCCCCTGCCTATGCCTGTGCCGGCGCCTGTTACCAGGACGCGCTTGCCTGCCATGCATTTACCCATGTGACCCTCCAGCATTCTCTACTGTATCGGAGCGCGCGATTCCCGTCCATTCCCGAGAAAATACAGTCGCGGGACTGCGCGGTTTTGTACAAATCAGGCAACTTTCGGCTGCCCTTTTTGCCCTGGTTCGAAAGTGGGTATTTTGGAGGCAACAGCCGGCCCCCCCTTCCCGCGGTCCCCACCCTTTGACCCACCGCGGCCCGTCCGCTAGGATGTCGAGAGAGGAGCCTCTACAATGCAATCTACGATTGACAGGTACGGCAAGCAGATTCAGGACGGCACCATCGACCCGACGAGAGACGTAAACAGCATGGGGAGCGGGGTCGTTTTCGATCCGGAAGACGATCTCACACCGCTGCAGGTCCTGGGGTTCGGCATCTACAAGCTGGGCGATGAAAGCGTCGACGGCGAAACTCACGGGCGCGAGCTCGTGTTCGCCCCTATGGAAGGCGCGTTCACGGTCAGAACCGGGGCGGGCACCTTCGACGTCGAACGGGAGGGCGGGCCGTTCGACATCGCGATCGGTGAGAGCTCCGCCTCGGCTCTCTACATTCCCCGGGACAGTTCCTACGAGATCAGCGGCCGCGGGGAGATCGCCTACTACACGGCCCCTGCGTTTACAAAGATGAAACCCGTTCATGTCAGGCGCGGGCAGAAGCCCTGCCTGAGCCGCGGGGATCTGTTCTGGCGCAGGAACGTCGTTACACTGATCGAGCCGGGTGTCTCTTCCAACCTGACAATCGGCGAAACCTACTCGCCGCCGGCGCTCTGGAGCGGTACCCCGATCCATGTCCACGACGTTGGAGACGAAGACCGCGGTGAGTCCGAGCACGAGGAGGTGTACTATCACCGCTGCCGGATGCTCGACCGCGAGGTGCCGAACTACGCCGTCCAGCTGCTGTTCGACGGGAAGACGATGAACCGGGCCTACCTCTGCCCCGACCGGACGGCCGTGGCGATCCCGGGGGGCGCTCACCCCGTTATCGCCTCGCCCGTATCCGACTGCATTTACAGCTTCGGTCTCGCGGGCTTCGGCGGGTCTCTGGGGATGCGCGATCTGGACGATTTCGTCTACCTCAAGCAGATCGGGCCGTTCGTGCATCGTCTACGGGACGAGAATGACGGAAAGGCCGTATTCTCCGCAGCGCGGGATCGGCTCGATCGATTCTCGCGGCAGAACGACCTGGATGAGCTGCAGACCAGGATAGCGGAGCTCATTCTCGCGGAGTGGGGGATCAAGTTCGTCTGAGAATGGCCTTGCCGGCCGGCATCGCTCGATCGGGGCCGACAGTGTCTATTGCTCGCAGGCCGGCTTGAATCGCCGTTCAGGCACTTCGCCTCGCAGCACGTGATCGTTCGTCGCGTGCATCCAGCCGTCCAGCTTGCGCCCGAGCTCCTGCTTGATTTGGGAGTATTCCGGCCTGTCCGCCAGGTTGAACAACTCCTGGGGGTCTTGAGCCGTGGTTCGTCGTGAACACAACATGCACCCCACCTATCTCAGCAACAGGTTCAAGGCCATATTCGGCATCTCGCCCATCAAGTTAAAGAATGCCATCCGTATCGAAAAGGCCAAATCCCTGTTGAAGAAGAGGGATGTTTCCGTCAGCGACGTGGCCCTGTCGCTCGGTTACGACGATCCGAATTACTTCACGCATTTTTTCAAGAACCAGGTCGGGATGTCCCGACAAACTACGTCAACATGCAGGACCGGTGACATGGCGCGAAAACTCTGTATGACGGCTCCACACACTGTCGCGGTAATCGAGTATCAGGAGAGAGAACTGGAGGACCGCGAGGTTCTCATAAGAACGGTATAGGCCTGCGGAAAGCACGGTACCACCACGGCCACCGGTACGGTCATCGCGATCGGTGGCCACCGCGACGCCGGCCCCGGGTATCAGCGCGCAACCTATGGGAGCATATCATGGCCAAAACAGTCACTACTCGCTACGATGTCGCCGAGCACCTTCGCACCCCGGAGGAAATGGCGGCTTATCTTGAAGCTTGCCTTGAGGAGGCAGATGGGGATGCTGCTTTCATTGCGAAAGCATTGGGCGATATTGCTCGCGCCAAAGGCATGTCTCAGGTGGCACGTGATGCCGGCCTCTCCCGCGAAAGTCTTTATAAGGCAATCTCCGGGGACCGAAGCCCTGGCTTCGACACAATCCTCAAGGTTATAGGAGCATTGGGCATGAAATTGCATGCTGAAGCAGTTTCGTAGCTACAGAGGTCCTAGCAAATAGCCAGATATTTTTCAGATTCTCGACTATTTATTGTGGGTTCTTATTGAATTTCATACTTAATTGGCAGCTTAAATCTATCTAATGTTTGTGGATTCATCG
>SDBV01011195.1_pt1 | contig 11657 bp, 13 predicted proteins | sample 2277081 | NCBI WGS metagenome assembly SDBV01 (sample SAMN10402039, study PRJNA504765) | marine sediment metagenome | isolation source: marine sediment core GS10_PC15, 223 cmbsf | place: Arctic Ocean: Southern Knipovich Ridge | collected 2010
GCACTGAACTTTGTAACACCCCATGAGCGACACACTGGGATGGATCAAGATATCCTATCCCGGCGCAAGACGGTCTATCTGGCAGCCAGGGAACGTCATCCGGAACGCTGGTCAGGAAATATTCGGAACTGGGATCTGCCCGAAGAGGTCTGGCTGAATCCGACGAAAGAAAAGACGACCTTGGAAAGTAAAACTTCAAATGCGGCATGATGAAGAACACGACAACTACCTTGACAAACGCCGCTTGCGAGGTTGGCTTTGATACCCTGAGACAAACCGTGGAGTCACCCATTTAAGAGGCACCTGTCAAGGCACCCTTCGACAAGCTCGGGGCAGGCAATGTTATAGCAGGGTTTTTTTCCTGCTTTTCATTCCTGATATCAGCTCTCTCGTTGCGTCCTTGATTTCTATTTATTAGGCACCCCTTGGGGTCGGACCTCACATTCTCAGGTTTTGTTAAATGAGCCCAACTATGACCACAGTCACCGCTGCCATCATTGAAAAAGACAACAAAATCCTCATTGTGCGGAGGGCCGGGGATCAGAAACTTTCCGGGAGGTGAGAGTTCGTTGAAAATTGTGTGGGGTATGAGGTTGCTACTGCGGTTATAGCGATTTCCGGCTTCAAATTTGATTTAATCAATTATAGTGCGCTTTGCAGTTATATTAGTTGTCATAACGCTAGAAATTAATATCGGATATGTGTGGCATGAGTAAAGACAAATTAGGTGATGACAGAACTGACATGCTTGCCTCGCTCACTAAGGGTGTTTTAGGAGCGGTTCCAGTCATAGGGCCTATTGCGGCAGAAATCGTTGGGGTAGTCATTCCGGAGCAAAGACTTGATCGTATAAAACGATTTCTTGTGGAGCTAGAAAAACGAGTGAAAGATGTAGAGCAACAAGAGTTAAGAGCGAAATGCTCTAAAGAGGAATTTGTAGATCTTCTTGAAGATGGTTTTTGGCAAGCTGCCCGTGCTTTATCAAAAGATAGGTTGGAGCACATAGCTTCAATCATCGCCAACGGACTCAAGGACGAAGATGTAGAGTATATTAAATATAAAAAGCTATTATCGTTACTTGAACAGTTAAATGATAATGAAGTACTCTTTTTAATTATGTATGGAAAAAATGAATATGGAGACCAAGGATTCATGGATGAGCACCCTGAAATATTAAAACCTATTCCAATACACTCAATGTCACCTGATGATGAAATTGAACAAAAACAAATCCAAGATTCATATAAATCAAAATTAGCAGGATTAGGCTTGATTAAGCCAAGATTTAAAAAACCAAAAAAGGGAGAATTACCAGAATTTGACATTAAAACTGGCATGGTAAAAGCAAGCGGTTATGAGTTAACAACATTGGGAAGGATGTTGCTAAAAATGATGGACCAGAAATCGTTTTATAATCGGACTGAATAACACTCCAGGTGTTTGGGTAAAACGTGGTATCGTGTCTACCCTTCGCCAAGGCTGCGGGTCGCAAACCCACCTTCTAACTTTTTGATTACAAATGACCGTCGGCACCTGTGCCATTATTGAAAATGCAGGCAACCCTTGGGGTCAAAGCTCAGATTATCAGGTTTGCAGTCTTTTAAGGATGTTAAATATGTAGTTGCGGTTCATGTTATGATCAAAGACAAGAATAAACCACCCATAGATTAAACGCATTGGTTTTAGAATATGGAGACATAAATGAGCCACCCTAAATACTTGTCATTATTAAAAGATAAGGCAAACTTGAATATAAGAAGGAAGGATGGAATTACTGCCTTTGTCATGTCATGGATACTTTGGGAAGCAGTAAGAACAAGGTTGCTTATATTGAAATATAGACTAAATGGACATACCGTAAAATCAGCTAGGTTTAATATAATGCAGGCCAAAATCAGCAGCAATAATGGGTTTATAAAAGCATTTAACAGGTTGCCGGTAGGTGATAATTGGGAGGTATCTCTAGATAATGTTGTAACCAAGAAGTGGAATCGAATTAAGCAACTTGAGAATGTTAGGCACCAATTAGTACATGGAAGCAGAAGTTATTACGATGGTGAACTTTTAAGAGATGCTAATGAAGTTATCGAATTTATAGAGTTGTTACTAGGTCATTCATTAGGAAATCCTTTTGAGAAAATAAAAGGATAACCCGTGGGGTCGTGTCCAGACTTCGCTCTACGAGCTACGCCTTGGCAAGCCCACTTTCTTACTTTTTAGCTAAATATGACCACTGTCACCTGTGCCATAATTGAAAAAGAACGCAAAATCCTCATTGCCCGGCGTGCGGAGGTTCAAAAACTTGCCGGCAAATGGGAGTTTCCTGGGGGCAAAGTAGAGGTAGGGGAGTCACCGGAGGAGTGCCTGAAGAGGGAACTTGAGGAAGAGTTCGGGATCCAGGCCGAGGTGGGCGAGTTCATCACATCAAACAAACATCACAGAGGGTACGACCATATCTCCATTGAGCTTTTAGCATTTCATGTTAAATGTATTTCAGGGGAATTTACACTGTCTGACCCCACGGGGGTTCTCCATTAGTCTGCGAGGTTGAATCGAGAATGTCTAATCCTCATCCTCAATCTTAATCCCATCATGTAAACTTACGACAATCCATAATGTCATTACTAAAAAGAGCATTACATTCATACTTTTCATATTAAACTCGCCGCTATGCAAATATTTGTTCCTTGCTAGCCTGATTGAATCTATAGTCTTCAGATTACGACTAGATAAAAATCCTCGATTTTCTAAGCCTTTTGCCGCAAACATCATTTCACTCAACATCTTACCGTCCCTCTTCTTTCTATACTGGTTATCCTGGTTACGGAGCATGTTAAGTTTGTATTTATCCACTGCTAATTCTTCGAGGTACTTATTTACAAGTGTTGTCTCCAGAATGGAATATAATAAAACAATTACTGAAGGTTCTAGTCCAAGAAGAAAGCTTAGTCGTAATTGCTCGAGTATAAGTTTGTGCCTTTCGGTGATTTTAGAAGAGAACATAGGAGCCGTCCACATAAGGCGCCTTTTAACCACATCCTTTGAGCTAATTCCCAACTCGCTCAGCACATATTTATCGGAAGCTACCTCATCTCTTGGGTCTATATCACCTTTCCTAATGAACCCGTTCATAGAATCAAAGTGCTCTATTGATACATTATGAATTGCTCGAACCCCCTCCAGGATACACTGCTCTTCGCTTGTTACTTCATCAAGGTAAGGGCTTTCCTTTATTAGGCCAATTATCCTTTTTAATGGTTCATCTATATTTGCAATTAATTCTTTGTAACTCTCATCTCTATCTTCCATCAATGCGAATATTTTGTCTAAAATTGAAGGAAGGTTTTCAAGTTCTTCAGAAATTAAATATTTGTGATTTTGCACAATAACTCCTTTAGCTTAGATCCATTAACTCAATCTATTTCTCATTGAATGGCTTGTTCTCCATTTGGCAACCCTTGGGGTCGCACATCACATTCTTCCACCTACGCTAACGCCTCTCGTCCAGCTACGGTGGACAAGCAGATTTTGATGAATGAACATTGTTATGACCACCGTCAGCTGTACCATAATTGAAAAAGAAGGCAAGATACTCATCGCCCGACGAGCAGAGGATCAAAAACTTGCTGGCAAATGGGAGTTTCCTGGTGGTAAGGTTGAGGATGGGGAGTCGCCTGAGGAGCGTTTAAAAAGGGAACTTGAGGAAGAGTTCGGGATCCAGGTCGAGGTGGGGGAATACATCACGTCGAGTTAGATAGGGTCGCAAAAATCCATTATTGGTTTTTTGCTCCACGGAAAGGGAAAAGTGTCATTTCCCCTTTCCTCACAAATCAATGACTGACTTGCACAGCCATTGATTTGGGCGCCCTTACGGGGCGCTTTGATGGACTTTTTACGAGTCCATCAAACAAACATCATTACGATCATATCTCCATCGAGCTCATGGCTTTCCGCGTAAAGTATATATCTGGTGAATTTACACTCACTGATCACGATACCATTGAGTGGGTAGCTCCAACGGAGCTGCTCAATTACGATCTGGCCGAAGCGGATGTGCCGATTGCAGAGATGCTGAATACCAAAGCATGACTTTACAAGAGGAATGGTTAAGACCTAGAATGTAGATCTATCTGGGGAGATGAGGGTCGTTAACAGTAAGATTTGATTTTTAGACCGTCTTCCAATTGGAGGGCGGTTTTTTTTACTTAAGGGGGCTTGAATGGCTAGCAAAATGTGGATGGTTAGGGCTGGGCGTGGAGCCTATGCGATCGAGGATTTCAAGGAAAAAGGTGTTGTAGCAGTAGGTTGGGAGAGATTGGATGATTGTTCTAATGTATCTGACAAGGCAAAGTTTGTTGAAATGGTTAAAACGGCCTGGCCAGAAATGAATAAACGGCAAGCCATTATGTCAGGGAGTCAGATCTATCGCTTTGTTAATGAGCTAGCCTTGGATGATAGAATCATAACCTATGATCCATCAACACGTGTCTATTACGTTGGGAATATAATAAGCGATTATCAGTTCGATCCAAAGTTAATTGAAACTTTTCGACACATCAGGAAAGTACATTGGGAGGGAGAAGTAGATAGAGACAAGTTAAAAGTGTCTACGAGGAATTCTCTTGGGGCCATTTCAACTCTTTTCCTAATACCTGAAGATGCCGCTGAAGATATTGAGAATATATTAGCCGGTCGAGAGGTGCCCGAGGAGGAGGTGGAAGATACAGAGGAAGAAGAGCTCTTAAAGGAAACACAGGAGAGATCTAGAGAGTTCATCAAGGACAGAATTAATAAGCTCGATTGGGAGGAAATGCAGGAATTAGTCGCAGGGTTATTAAGAGCTATGGGATACAAAACTAGAGTATCTCCTTTAGGCCCCGATAAAGGGAAAGATATTATTGCTTCGCCGGACGGCCTAGGTTTTGAAAGCCCAAGAATTTTTGTGGAAGTGAAACATAGATCCAATCCAACTGGTGCTCAGGAAATCAGAAGCTTTATTGGAGGTCGGCATGCTCAGGACAAAGGTCTCTACGTAAGCACTGGTGGATTTTCGAAGGATGCCAGATATGAGGGCGAGAGGGCCGCTATTCCACTGACTATGATGGATCTTGATGATCTGGTAGGTGTCGTTGTCGAATACTATGAACGGATGGATATGGAAGCAAGAGCACTTTTACCTCTTGTTAAGATCTTTTGGCCGACATAGCTCCCGGCCAGTTTAGGATTGCGATAATTGAAAAAGTACATTGTCCTAATATCTTGCGTAAAGCAAAAGCTGAGTCATTCTGCTCCTGCAGGTGAGCTTTACACAAGTCCTCTCTTTAGAAAGAACCTTGACTACGCAAATAAACTTTCACCAGACAAAATCTTTGTACTCTCGGCTAAACATGGCTTGGTTCCCCTTACAAAAAAGTTGGGACCCTACGAGGACACACTTAACAGTAAAAAGGCTAAGGAAATTAAAAGCTGGGCACAAGGGGTCCTGAAGTCGTTGAGGCAGGAAGTGGATCTGGCGAACGACAGGTTCACGATACTGGCAGGCGAGAATTACCGTAAGTACCTTTTGCCCCAAATCCGTAGATATCATATTCCCATGGAGGGATTGTCAATCGGGAAACAGCTGAAGTTCCTCACCGATCATAACGATGGGAAATATAGAGACGCTATTGGATCAAAACTTGTTAACCACGGGAAGAACCTTTACAAACTACCACCGCAAAAGATTGAATTTACAGAGAATCCAGAAGCTAACAAATTGGTTAACGATATTAACCGTTTACCTCATGCCTACGTTATAGGGTGTATAGTTGACCAGCAAGTGAAAGCTGAGCTTGCCTGGAGTATCCCATACCATTTAGCGAAAAAGGTCGGATCTTTTGAGTTTTCAAGTCTTGAGACGCTGTCTTTAAAAGACATCGAAAGCTTTATGGCCGATTCTGGCCATCGCTTTTGGAAAAATATGTCAAGCTATATACACTCGGGGATTCAAAGGATCCGGGATCAATATGACGGTGACGCTCGTAGAATATGGAATGATAAGCCTACGAGCGCAGAGCTCGTATATAGATTCCTGTCATTCAATGGGATAGGACAAAAGATAGCAACAATGGCAGCAAACATATTAGCCCGTGATTTCAAAGTAAAATTGGCTGATTATTATGCCATAGATGTTTCAGTTGATAGACATGTGCGAAACGTTTTTAAGAGGCTTGGTTTAGTAGGTCACAATGCAAAAGATGAACAAATCATAATGAGAGCAAAATCAATTTATCCAAAGTATCCAGGACTTATGGATCTTGCTGCTTTTGAGATTGGTCGAAATTGGTGTTCACCAAATACTGAACCTGAGTGTGAAGCCTGTTTTATGAACGATCTGTGCATGTCGAGTCTAACCAAATTCAATTAGATAATGCTCGGTGTCAGCTACCGGGGGTGGAATTTAGGATTGAGTATCTGCCTGAAGGGAGCATTGCATGAAGGGGTTTCAATATGTCATTGCCAAGCAAAGTGAATGGGCAAAAAACCATGGCATTGGGTTAATCGGCAGCAAAGGGACACGTGGTCGCCCGACCTATACTGCTAAATTAGGTGATAATCTGTTCCAGCCTTTGCTGTCAGATGTGCATGATTCCTTTTCTGCCGGTGACGGTGGTGAACTGGGACATTCAAAAATGCCAGGCAAGATGCAGGCGGTCCATTCTTCATCAGCACTGGGTGTCAATATATTTCAGTACTGGAAATCAATTTCAGAAGTCCCGGTGATCGCCGCTGCATGCGGGCTATGTAGAAGGGGCTCGGATGTATCCTTTGACATTCATTTCGAAGAGAAGTTCCCTATTAATGATAGCTTTGGATTTCATCCCAACATAGATGTAGTTATCCATAACAAATCCGCCGCTAAATTCCAGAGGTTCGCGGTAGAGTGTAAATTCTCAGAGGCTTATGGTGGTCATAAGCATGGGGGACTAAAGAAAAAGTACCTCGAGTGCAATGGTATTTGGGATGATGTCCCTGAATTACGCCGGTTTTCCGAACGAATCTCCCCCGATGACAGTGAATTTAAACATCTCCATCCGGCCCAACTCGTAAAGCATGTTCTAGGATTGAAAAGAAAGTTTGGACTTAACGGATTTAGATTGCTGTATCTCTGGTATGACGTGCCTGGTGAAGAGGGTAAATTCCATAGGGATGAGGCAACTGAATTCGCCTCTGTGGCTAAAAAGGATGGAATCCGGTTCCATTCAATTACCTACCAGGAGCTTATTGCGAAAATGGCCAGGAACCTAAGGCCAAATCATGGCGAGTACATAAAGTATGTGACTGAAAGGTATCTTTAACTCCTTAAGAAGGAAGAACAATGAAGCACTCTGACATCTTAATATCAAAATCTCGCTATATATCCGGCTTGCGGTGCGACAAGCTCCTGTGGTGCAGGTACCATGATACTGACCTGTTCCCTGACTACAGCAGGTCCACTCTGGTCCGTTTTGCCGAGGGCAACCGGATAGGCGAGTTGGCCCAGGAAGTGTTCCCCGGAGGGCAGGAGGCCGCGCTGGGGAAATATTATGCCGAGGACACGGTACCTCCCACGAAGGAGCTTGTTAAACAGCGCATACCCGTTTACGAAGCGGGGTTCGTGCACAGTTCGGCCTATGTCAAAATCGACATTCTCAACCCGGTAGGTGATGACGAGTGGGACCTGTACGAGGTCAAAAGCACATCGGGATACTCGCCGGAGAAGCACCTTGCCGACGTGGCGATCCAGCGGTACGCAGCCGAGGGAAACGGAATCAAGATCCGTCGCTGTTACCTCATGCATATCAACAATCAATATGTGCTCCAGGGAGCCCTTGATCCATCGGCCCTTCTTAAGTCCACCGATGTCACAACTGAGGTGGATACTTTTATCAGCAACGTAAATGGCGACCTCGAGCGAATGCTGGCGATAATCGAAGAGAAAGAATGTCCTGATGTTGCCATCGGTCCACATTGCAACGCTATTCGGACATGCGATCTGCACTCGTTGTGCTGGAAAGATATGCCGGAGCACCATGTCCTGACCCTTGTATCGGACAGGAAGAAGGGCTACTCATACCTGGCCAAAGGCAAAACCGACCTCAAAGATATGGCCACAGATGCCGACCTGTCCGCCAAGCAGAAGATCCAGGTGGAGGCTGTACGAACAGGTCGAATGCGCGTTGATAAAGAAAAGGTCGCCCAATTCTTGGAAAAACTGGAATATCCCTTGGCGTTTCTGGATTTCGAAACAATTGGCCCTGGAATTCCGCTCTTTGAGGGTATGCGGCCCTACAGGCAGATCCCGTTCCAGTATTCGCTACATGTAATCCAAGCCCCGAGCGACGATCCTGTTCACTACGAGTTCCTTCCGGATAAAGCCGAGGATCCGCGTCCCTCACTGCTTGAAGCGCTTAAGGCTGACCTGCCGACTACAGGCTCGGTTGTCGCCTACAGTTCTTCCGTGGAAGCTGGGGCCATCCGAAACCTGGCGGCATTGGACCCGTCGGCCAACAGCTGGGCGGAAGATGTGATTTCCCGAATGGTGGATCTCCTCAAACCGTTCAGTTCGTTCGCGGTCTACCATCCGGATCAAAACGGCAGTGCTTCCATGAAAGCTGTCCTGCCGGCCCTCACCGGGGAAGGATATGACGACATGGAGGTCAGCGGTGACATCGCTGGTTCTGTGTGGCAGAGAGTCACGTTCGAAGATGTGCAGGCAACGGAAGTGGCTAAGGTTAGGAAGGAACTCCTGGATTATTGCGAAAAGGACACTGAGGGGATGGTTCTCCTCGTGGAAAAGTTAATAGACTTGGCTTACTGTGAGTTTTGTTGAGTGTGTTAGGGTGCCTAAAATCGAGAAGAACTTACATTGCTTGTTTTAGCCAATAAACGAACAGGGAGGGTAAATAATGAAAATATCGAAGTATGAGGAAAACGCCATTGTTGAAATACATGCTTGGAAAAACCCTGAACTGGGTTGGTTTGAGCAAATAATGAAAACAATTAACTGGCCATTGGATAAAGCAGGAGATGTAATTTTTAAAACTCCAGGAGTGGGCGAGGCTATTACTAAGTCTGTCGAAGGGCTTGCGTCGGTGTGTAACGATTTTGCCCAATGGTCGGTGAGACCCGATTCGATTTATGCAGAGTACAGAAACAATGGTTTCAAGGATATAAATGATTCAGCGGATATATTTGAACTTGATTTGAATAATGTGGATAAAACTATTGGTTGGCTTGGTGCTAAATACAAAAGTCTTGCACTAGGTGAGGGCGCTTTGGCTGGGTATGTAGGTTTACCTGGCATTCCACCGGACATTGTTGCCCTCATAACTCTTAACTTAAGGGCTATTGGTGAGTATGCAACTTACTGTGGATTTGATGTTTCATCTCAACAAGAAAGATTGTTTGCAATGAACGTTCTCGGTCTAGCTTCATCACCTAGCGACGCTTCAAAGAGCATTGCCATGGCACAACTAGTTAGAATTTCCCGGGATGTTGCTAAAAAGAGAACATGGACAGAATTAGAAAAGCATACATTTGTCAAAATTATTCAACATATTGCTAAAACCCTCGGTTATAGGCTTACGAAGGCAAAATTAGCGCAGGTACTCCCTGTCGCTGGTACTGTAGTGGGCGGTGGTTTCAATGCCTATTTCACCATGAAAGTCTGCGATGCGGCATATTATCTGTATCGGGAAAGGTTTTTAGCGGAAAAGCATGGTCCTGATATAATTGAAATGACAGTGCGGCCTGCTGATTCTTTTGACCCTGAATATGAGGACGAACAATAAATAGCGTAAAGGATGACTCTTAATTCATCTATAAGGAGGCATTGATGGCAGGCATTACCAGGATCTTCAGCATCGGAGGTGGCGGCGGTTTCGGGGGAAGTGACGGAGTGAATCCCATCTATGCCCAGATCTGGCAAGGTGAGGGCAACCGGCAGTGGTTCGAGGCGGGCACCCCCGTGGGGTCAGGTCCTTACCTCTTATCACGCTTATAGCGTGACTTCGCCCTGACGATCCGATAGCTCAACCTTTTATTGGGCACCCCCGTGGGGTCAGTACCCGCCTTTCACACTTTTGAGGAAATGCCCCAGTCCAAGTCCTACCTTGCGTTCCCACCTTTTCATGAACTACTCTAGCTGTATGCCCCGTCCAAGGGCGGCAGATGAGGGGGAGTGAAATGTTTTATTTCAAAGATCTTAGAGCAGAGCGTCACATTACAGGAGAGCATGTTCTTTGTCCTGTTAAGGGATGCTCCAAAGAGGTTGAAAGACAGAGGGTGCAATACCAGAAGGTGGAAGCTTACAAATGCACGAAACACGACATCTATATTTCTCCGTCTACTTTCGAATATGAAAATTATGAAAACAACCTGCTCTGGTTCGACAGCGAGGCATCCCATGGGGTCGGACCTCATATTCTCAGGTTTTGATGGATGAGCCATAATTTGACAACCGTCACCTGCGCTATAATTGAAAAAGAAGGCAAAATCCTCGTCGCTAGGCGTGCTGCGGATCAGAAGCTTGCCGGCAGGTGGGAGATCCCTGGGGGAAAAATTGAGGATCGAGATTCACTTGAGAAGTGCTTGAAGGGTTAAAAATGGGCTAGGGTTTTGCTTTCTTACCTTTGTCATAAAGCAGGACACGATTCCACGGATTGTTCGGTCGTATAAAAAAGAAAAGACGGGCAGTCAGGGAAAGAAAATCTAGGTATTTATGGAGGATGTTATGGAAACCCCGCCATTCTTTGTCCCCGCTGCAACACAGGATGACCAAGAAAAAGTTTATGGAACATTTGCGGAATGGTGTAACCGTTCAGTGCCTAATGATAATGAGCGAATTTTTTCCATAGTTTTCAGGCATGATGGCGTTGAGTGGATTGCAACGGTTGGTGAAAAAATGCATGGAATTAAGGAACGTAAAGCTCGTGGAAAGCAGGGATGGAAATATTCTCAACTGAAAGTTAGTGACCCAGCTGTAGTTCTTGCCATTTTCCCAGGAAACCCATTTATGGTGGTCACAAACCATGGAATGGGTGGCCGCGATGTTGGTTCGGCTTGGGTCAATCCGTTTATGGCAGGGATTCCTTCAGTTGTAGTGCATTTTGGTGGCAATTAATAGGTGAGGCACACCCAAAGGGAGGAAACCCTGGGGTCGTGTCATACTTTCTTGCCTTTTGACCAAATATGATCACTGTCACCGCCGCTATTATCAAAAGACATGGGATCGGAGCGGGATTTGAGCTATTATTGCCTAGATTGGTCAGGAATGCTTATTTCAAGCTCAGACCCAGGTTATTCCTTCTGGTCTACGACGCCAGATTTTAAAAGGCTCGTATGTGACTGGAGCCAAAGTGGGACTTGAATACGAAGGCTGGTGCCGACGCATTGATTTGGACTTTAGAGCAGAATATCCACAATTTCAAACAAGAATTTTCAAAATCAACGATATGGCGTTTAGTATTTGTTTAACTCACCCCGTCGAAAACTTCCTTGAAATCAAAAAAAACTTTGATCGTTCTATCCGATATATGACTGCTCCAGTAGAGTTAATCCAAGAGACGCCAGAACATTTTCAAGCAGAGGTTCATGTGATAACGGACGACCAAATACCAGCCACTTTCCAGGGTTTA
>SDBV01011196.1_pt1 | contig 11657 bp, 10 predicted proteins | sample 2277081 | NCBI WGS metagenome assembly SDBV01 (sample SAMN10402039, study PRJNA504765) | marine sediment metagenome | isolation source: marine sediment core GS10_PC15, 223 cmbsf | place: Arctic Ocean: Southern Knipovich Ridge | collected 2010
CACTGGAAGGAGAATCTGGCAGCAGCTAAGGCGGCTTACGAAGAGGCCGGGATTACTAATCCTCGCGAGCAGATAGATGTTGCCGAGCTTCATGACTGCTTCACCATCAACGAACTGGTGACTTATGAAGACCTGGGATTCAGCCCCAGAGGAAAGGCAATATCGGATATTGATGCCGGTTTCTTTGAGTTAAGTGGGGGACTCCCGGTTAATCCCGACGGCGGCCTTAAATCCTTCGGCCATCCCATTGGAGCCACCGGATTAAGGATGGTTTATGAAATCTGTCATCAGCTTCAGGATAAGGCCGGACCCAGACAGGTTGAGAATGCCAGGTTAGGTTTAATTCATAATATCGGCGGCTGGCCGGGCGCTTTTAGCTCGTTAGTTGCCATTCTTGGGCGGCGGGAGTAGCGGCCAAGAACTTTGAGGAGGAGACATAACCTGGTCAACAGAGCAAGTAAGTGTGAGCTTTTCGTCAAGCTAATTCCCCTTGACGAACTTCCAGGAACACAATATACTGTAGCCACCCCGGGAAGTCAAAAATTTGATACGCTAAAAAATGTGTTTAAAAAATTAGCAAAGGAGGCGCCTATGAGTTCTACTGTTAGCCCAGGTCAAAAAGACGGAGAAATGATAAAGGTTTCCCGGGAAGCCATTGGCCTGGTCAGAACCAAAACGGAGAGTGGTATCCCGGTTAAAGAAGTATACGGGCCGGAAGATATTGCTGACTTAAACTATGACCAGGAGCTAGGCAATCCCGGCGAGTATCCCTATACCCGGGGAATATACCCCAGGATGTATCGAAAGCAATTATGGCTGCGGACGGCTTCTATTGGCTATGGCACCCCTGAGGAAACAAATAGGGCTATTAAAAAATATGTCGCCGCGGGGCTTACCGGGCCCCGTATCATTTGCGACACCCCTACCTTAGTTGGCATAGACCCTGACCACCCCATGGCTAAATATGGTCTGGCGGCTAACGGGCACACCCATTTTGCCCTAACCGAGTATGAAATAACACTCGATGGTATAAGCCTGGATGGTTTAGACCTGGAAAGTGCTGTCGATACCCAATCAGCCTCCTTCAACTACTATATTTTCATGGTTGCCCTGGCAGAACACCGAGGGTTCGACATCAGGAAGCTTCGGGGCAATATCATAAATGACCTCACCTATTCACAGCTTAATGTGTATAATCGTGATTTTCCCTCTGACCTTGCCCGGAAGATAGCTATGGACCTGGTAGAGTTCAGCACTAAGTATACGCATGGATTTTACTCATTTGTTCCTTCAGGCTATGGTATATCTGAGGGTGGGGCGGATGCTATTCAGGAATTAGGCATTATTGTGGCTACTGCCAAGCAGTATCTTGAGGATGCCCGGGAGCGAGGCATAAACCTTGAGGAAATGCGGCCGGTTGCCTTTTCTCTGTGTGGTAAGATGGACTTTTTTGAGACCATAGCTAAATGTCGTGCCGTAAGGCGAATATGGGCCAAGATAATGAAGGAGCACTTTAGGATTAGCAGTCCTCGCCTGATGGCTGGCCGCATTGGTATCGAGACGGCCGGTAGTACCTCTCAGTATGAAAAACCAATCAATAACATATCCAGGATTACTATTGAGATGCTGGCTTGTGTCTTAGGTGGGGCTCAATCGGTCAATCCCACCCAGATTGCTGAGCAGCATGGTCTCGCCTCTGACGAATCTCGGGTATGGGACCAGGATGTCCATCATATCATTACTCATGAAACGAATATCCCGCTTACCGCTGACCCTTTGGGTGGTTCTTATTATGTTGAATGGCTAACCAGTAAACTTGAGAAGGGAGCCAATAAGCTTATTGATGAGATTGACCGCAGGGGAGGCATCTGGGCATGCCTCAAGTCAGGCTGGCTGGGTGAGCAGCTGATTCAGGGTGTAATAAAACGGGAGGCTGAGGTTCAGAAAGGAGAGAGGATAATAGTTGGTACCAATATGTTCCAAGGAGAATCAGGACCAATTAGCCAGGCGATTGAGCAATCTGCCTATAAACGGCCGCTTGATGAGGCTAGATATAAGGTGATACAGAGATTTAAGGAGTTTAAAGAGAGGCGCAGTGAGGATAAAACCGGTCGTGCCCTAGCCGAGCTTTATAAAGTAGCCAACGAGGGCAAGAATGTGGTTCGGCCGGCTATTGAAGCGGCCAAGGCAGAGGCGACGGTGGGGGAGCTGGTCGGTGTGCTGCGTATGGCTTCAGGCTACCCTTATGACTCGTTTGAGATGGTGACGGAGCCTGATTTCATTCGCCGGTGGATTAAAAAGTAACTGGCGGATTAGCCGAGAAACCGGGAAAAGCAGAAAATACGAGTTGTCCTCGGGAGTGCCGCAGAAAATAATTTCCAGAGAGGTAATTAATGGACTTTGAGTTAGCTGAAGAGCACAAAATGTTCCGGGTCGCAATACGGAATTTCATGGAAAAAGAGGTCGCCCCTTACATTAAGGAAGCCGAGGAAAAGGAGGAGATACCTAGGGAAGTAATTCGCAAAATGGGTGGCTTAGGCTATATTGGTCCCAACTTTCCTGAGGAGTATGGGGGTGGTAGCATGGACACGATAACAAAATGCATTGCTGCTGAGGAGATTGCCCGTGTTTGGGGCAGCCTCAGTAGCTTTTTCATGGTTGCCGGAGGAGCGTCTGCCAATCCTATTTACCTTCATGCTACTGAAGAGCAAAAACAAAAGTATCTAGCGCCTGTCCTTAGAGGTGAAAAAGTCATCTCCTGCGGCTGGACTGAGCCTAATGCCGGTTCTGACCTCACCGCCATTGAAACCACAGCCGTTAAAGACGGTGACAGCTATGTAATAAATGGCACCAAGATATTTAACAGCTTTTCCACCATTGCCGACTTCAATATGGTGCTGGCTTATACTGACAAAAGCAAAGGCGCTCGGGGAGGAATGAGCTTTCTTATTGTCGACAAGGGTAACCCGGGTTGGAGCGTCACTAAGGGACACCACCTATGTCTCCGAGCTATTGCCAGTGGTGAGAGTAGCTTCCAGGATTGCCGTGTCCCCGCTGACCACCTGATCGGCGAGGAAGGTAAAGCTTTTTATTACATGGTCCAGTCGGCCGTAGATACCCGTATTACCCACGCTGCTCGTAGTGTTGGGCTAGCCCAGGCTGCCTACGAAGCCGCCCTTAGCTATGTTAAAGAGCGGGTACAATTCGGACAACCTATCGGCAAGTTCCAGGCTACCGGCTTTAAGGTAGCCCGCATGGCGATGGATATTGAGGCCGCACGCTGGCTGTCACGCTACACCGCCTGGCTCTATGACAAAGGGGAGCGCTGCACCAAGGAGGCCTCCTATGCCAAACTTTTTGCCAGCGAGGTAGTACAAAGGGTAACCATAGACGCCTCGCAAATCCACGGTGGTACCGGACTTGATGTCGAATCCGTAGTTGAGCGCTACTTTCGTGATGCTAGAGAAGCCACTATTGGTGAGGGGACTTCTGAACTCCAGATGAGAATCATCTGCAAGGAGCTTGGGGTTCAGTAGCAGAATCTTGCCAAAAGCAGTTAAAATCCGGGACTCTAAGCTTCCTGTTAACTTTCCGCAATCAAACGAGATAGTATGGCCTAAATCATAGGGTATAATTGAATGGGAGGTAAGCCTTTCAAGAGAGTTGAACTATGCTTTACCTCGGAAGTCTCGCTTGTTTCCGCCTGTTATTCTGGATGCCATAAGCATTGATTAGCTCCCAGAGATCGGTAACACTCTATTGGCCCACCCCATATCAATAAGATCTAGGCAGCCCAAGATGCTGGCATATAATATTTCGGATCATTTCATTGCTGACGGGAGCGAAAAGACCTACCCGGGAATCTCGAAAATATCTCTGGATATCTGACTCCGATGAGTATCCAACCGAGGCAAAGATCCTCATCGCATCTGACGTAGTCTGTGCAGCAGCCTCCGTACAAGCAAACTTGGCCATGTTGCATTCCAGCGCAGCTGGTTTCCCTTGAGAGTCCAACCAGGCTGCCTTGTACAACAAAAGTCGCGCTTGCTCTAAATTAACCGCCATGTCAGAGATATAGCGTTGTATGTGTTGGAATTGGCCTATCGGCCGTTCAAAGGCATTTCGTTGTTTTGCGTATTGAAGGGATGCCTCAAAGGTAGCCTGTCCCACGCCTAATGCCAGGGCCCCGGCCCCCAGACGCTCCACATTCAAAGAAGAAAGAAGATTGTATAATCCCTCGTCAATTTTTCCCACTACATTATTTGACGGCACTTCGACATTGTCATAGAAAACATCACAAGAATGAAAGGCTCTATAGCCCAATTTCCGTAAAGGCGTGATTTCAATTCCGGGACTCTGCCGCGGAACAAGAAAGAGGGTAATCCCCTTCGATTTTTTCGGTGGATTTAAATCAGTACGCATAACAGTCAGTATGTAATCGGCTATATCGGCAAAGGAAATCCATGTTTTTTGTCCGTTCAATACATAGTGGTCGCCCTTTCTCTCGGCATAACTGGACATGGCTAGAGCATCGGTTCCGCCGGAAGGCTCTGTCAGCGCGAACGCAATGAATACCTCTCCTTTGGACAGCTTAGGTAAAAATAACCCCTTTTGCTCTTCGTTGCCGTGGAGCTCTATGAGGTGTGAATTCATCAGGTGTATTAGATAACCACCGGCAGCGGCGGCGAAATATTTAGCCAGGTTTTCAATCAACAGAATGTTCTCTATTGTCGTTCCCCCCGTTCCACCGTATTCTGGTCGAATGGGGAGACTCAACCAGCCTACTTTGGCCATCTTGGTGAAGATTTCTCGTGGAAACTCCTCCCGCTCGTCCAGTTCTCGAACCAGCTCAAGAGGGAATTCCTTGCTGGCAAACTCTTCAACCGACGCAATCAGCATCTTTTCTTGTTGGCTTAATTCAAAGTCCATTCGTTGCTCCCTATACTACGACTTTTTTTCAATAGTTGTTTAAGAATCAAAGATTCCTCCTTCGGCTGTGCCTAATCCAATACTGCCAGGGCATCAATCTCAATAACCATTCCCTTTCTCAGCAAGCCATTAACCACTATGCCCGTGGCGGCAGGAAAGCCGTCTTTGAAATACTCACGCCGCACGGCAGCCGTTTCCCTGTACATAGGTAATGCTTCAGGAGTGATGTAATCCACTGTCTTTATCACGTCATCAAAGCTTGCCCCAGCCGCGGCCAAAATCTCCTTCATATTTTCAAAGATTTGTTTGGTCTGACGCACTACATCACCGGGATAAAGCAGCTCACCAGTGGAATCTGTGCTGCCAATACCAGAAAGCGCTAGTATTTTCCCCTTTTTTACCGCCGGACTAAATGTGTACTGCCCCGGAGTAAACCGCGGCCACTTAGGTGTAAAACATTCTCTCTTCGACATTTTTTCTCCTCTCCAATTATCACCCGTTTTTCCCCGGCAATTGTGTAGCCTTTCCACCCTCACCCTACATTCAATCCCAGGATAGCTTCAACAGCTTCCGCAGTGAATTTTCTTCCTGGGGATAACTTCTGCGGGAGACCTTTTATGATTTTCACCCACTGTGCTCGTAAAGCGAACATATCGAAGATAGGACCATTACTGCCAAAAAGGATGCGGTTAGTACCCAGACCATCAATAACTTTTCCCAGAATAGCACAAAACGGGCCATAATTTCTCATTGACCCCAACCGAAAGGCAGCGACATAAGTCATCAAATTCCGTCTCTTCTGGCTTAGTTGTACCAGCTCTCTTCCTCCAGCAGGTAATGGGCCTGGTTTGGCTCTCCTCAAAAGGTTGCCCTAATGAGAGTTGCTTGGCCAGGTTCAACAATCTTGCTCAATCAAAGTCTGAAAAAGTCCCATCTATCCTCTTACCGCCCCATCATAGTCCCCGGCAGGAAGGTGATTAGCTGGGGAAAGGCTATCATCACAAAAATGATTACCATGAGCACCAAGAAAAACGGCATGCAGCCCTTAACAATCTGCATAAAGGGATATTCTGGGCGAAGACCCTGGAGAATGAAGAGGTTCATACCCACCGGAGGTGTGAGCAGACCAGCTTCACAAAACATAGTCATTATCACTCCGTACCAGACAGGGTCAAATCCCAGTGCCATAACAACGGGGAAGGTGATAGGCAGGGTCATTACCATCGCCGCCAGGGCATCCATAAGCATCCCCAGAATCAAATAAAAAATAAGCACGAACATAAAGACTACCAGGGGGGATAAGCCAAAGGAAGTCACTGTCTGGGCTAACTGGCCTGGTATCCCTTCGTTGGAGAGGTAGATTCCCATGAGTTTGGCACCCCAGAAGATGACCAGCAGCATGCTGCTGGTTCTAACGGCACCTGACAGCGCTTTTTTCAGAGTATTCCAGTTGAGCAGACGGTAGGCGGCAGCCATAATAAAAACTAAGGCACAGCCAATAGCGGCGGCCTCAGTGGGGGTAGCCACCCCGAGGTAAATAGAGCCCAACACTCCGGCAATAAGAACGAGCACTGGCCAGACTCTTAACAATGCCAACAGGCAAGACCCCCAGGATTGTTTCGGTTGGGCCTCCCGCCCGCCCTTTACCAGATGGGGCTGAACTTTAACCCTCATCGCAATATAGAGCATGTAAGCGCCGGTGAGAATCAACCCTGGAATTATGCCGCCAATGAATAATTTACCTATTGACACATCAGTCATTGCCCCCTATACAACCAGGGTTATGCTGGGCGGAATAAGGACTCCCAGGGTGCCACCGGCAGCTACTGAACCAGCGGCGATGCTTCTTTCATACCCCCGGCTTTCCATCTCGGGCAGCGCCACTGAGCCTATGGTAGCACACGAGGCTAAGCTTGAACCGGAAGAGGCAGCAAAAATGGCACCAACCACTATATTAGAATGCAAAAGTCCACCGGGAAGAATACGGTCAAGCAAGGGGTATATCCCGCTATAGATACGCCGGCTCAACCCGGTTTCAAACAGTAGATAACCCATGAATATAAACAGGGGGATGGCCGCAATGACAAAACTAACCAGTCCATTCCAGGTAACATGACCCAGCGCTGGGGCTAAGGCAGGGCCAAACCCAAGGTACAAGGAGCCCACCGCAATTAAGCCCAGGGCGAAGGCAATCGGCAGTCCGCCAAAAATCAGGGCGAATAGGGCAACAATATATATGATAAGAATTATTGATACATCCATCTTAATAACGGCTATTCAATGTAGTAAGAAGAGCTATTTTCCCATAGCCCTTCTCCCTTATCTATAAGTTTAGATATAGAAGCCTGGCCTTTCTGATAATTTCTATTACTAGCTGAATGGCAAATAGCGATAAGCCTATTGGTACCATCCACTGGACATAGCCAATGAGTGTTTGTGTCGGATACATTGATAGATAATGCATTCTAATACTGGTTGAAGCCAGCTTAGAAGTGTAAATGATAAGTATAACTAAGTAAACCATACCCAAAAGGTAGCCAACCACGATAAACCACTGTCTTAACTTATCAGGTAAGCGATGGAGGATAATGTCAGCATTAACATGCCCCTCTTTTCTGAGGGTATAAGCGGCGCCCCAGAAGGCAATAACCGGAATCAAATACTCGGCATATTCTATAGCGAAGGGGATGGAATAATTAAACACACTGCGGGCTATTATCCCGGCTACCACCAACACAACCATCAGACATAGTCCCACCGCCCCCACAATCACGCTCACTCTTGGTATCACTCCTGATACCTTCCCCCCTAAGACCCCCTCTCTCCCCTCAGCTTCCATCTCACTTACCCCCTTGGTTAACGACTATGGCTTTGCATCTGGCATGCCTTAACTATTGCCTAAGCAGACAATGAACATGCTTAATCGCTGGCTACCCTGACATTTCCAATATTGGCTAGCCAACTTAATCCACCCTATCTTTACGGGTAAAGGCGATATCTCCAGCAGAATAGAGATATGCCTTTCCCCAAAATACTGGCTCGTCCTGTTACTTAGTAGCCTAGAGCCTCTTTCACTTTAATAATCAATTCGTTAGCCTCTGGTCCAGCTGTCTCCAGCCATCGCGCCTGAACAAGCTCTCCGGCCAGTCTTCCCTTCTCTAATTCTGCGGGCGCCACCTCAACTATGGTGACCCCAAACCCTTCAAGCTTATCCAGAGACGGTTGAGCAGTACCCAGCAACTCTGCCCTGACATCAGCCTCCATTTTAGCCCCTTCCTCCAGTAGAATATCCTGAAGGTCTTTCGGTAGTGCATTAAATGCGTCCAGATTTACGAAGGTGGTATATATGGGCACCGTAACCGGCCACAGGTTAGTCCAGGGAGCAACCTCATAGTCTTTGGTGTCGATCTGGCTTACGGGGGAAGCAAAGTTAGCATCGACCACCCCGGTGGCCAGAGCAGTATAGCGCTCAGCGTAGGGAATGACCACTGGAACGGCACCTATTTCCGTAAGCCAAGAAGCAATTAAATCGTTCCACGCCCTTATCTTAATTCCTTTCATACTGTCAAGGGTGGGGAATGGTTTCTTGGTAGAGTGGATGACGTCTAACGGTCTCATTACCGCTGCCAGGAGCTTGGTATTGAATGAGGCCGCGCCCTTATCCAGCAAAGGTTTAGCGATATCCCAACCTATTATAGAGTCTTCAGCATTCTCAAAGAGCAATACATGGGAGAACACACCAAAGACCCCAACTTCTCTGGCGGCGGCGCTTATCGCCTCACCCATTTCGATGAGGCCTTCACCGGCGACACGATGATGGGTAAATCCACTATAGCCTAGCGCCGTGACGGGGTAAACATCAATCAACAACCGACCACCGCTGCGCTCGAAGATAGCATTAGCCATCTTCATATGCCCCCTACCCTGTATTGAATTCAGGCTTGAGTCATAGATAGCAAACCGCCAACGGAAGACCTTTTCCGGAGCCGGTGCCGGTGCCGGTGCCGGTGCCGGTGCCGGTGCTGGTGCTGGTGCTGGTGCTGGTGCCGGCGCTGGGGCTGGTGTTGGAGCACAAGCCGCCATAAAGGACAATGCCATTATCACGACTAAAGACACACTGGATACGATTACAAGTTTTCTCTTCTTCAATTTAATTCCCTCCTTGATATAATTCTAGTCGCTGGATAATTAATGCTACGGCATCTATCACCCCCCTTCAGTATTTGCCAGGTTGCCTCTTTTACTCTTCACAATCTCCCCTGACCTAAGTCTCCATATCATAATAGCTGACGCGGCTATTGTCAACCTTACTAGTGAGGAAATCCTCAACAAATTCGAGTGTATCTATAAACGGAGAACCACCATACATACCTGACAACCAACGCACTTGCTGGCATCAAATGACATAGCGTGTTCTCACCTGTTCTTACTCTTCTTCCTCCACTTTATAAACTCGGCACAGCCCCCCCCTCAGTAGAGTAGAACCAACTACCGGGTCATAAGGAGGGTCGTTGGATACTATGGCATTAATATTTGATTCCCAGCAACCATAATCCGGGCCACCCCTCTCCGGGAACCACCAAAACGGCTCAGCACAGATAACTCTCGGGTGAACCTTCGGTGTTAGTGCCGCTTTTTGCTTCACTCTACCCTTTCCCCGCGGGGTCTCAATCCAGACCCAGTCACCATCCTTAATACCCAGTTCTTCAGCAGTTTCAGGATGTATCTCAATGAGAGGCTCGGGGTTGAGTTTTCTTAGCTGAGGAATCTGTCTATTTGCCGAGTGGTAAAAGGCAATATGGCGGCGCCCAAATATAGCAATCAGGGGATACTCCCGGTAAAGTTCCGGCGTGCTCACCGGGCTTTCATAGGGCTCTTCAGCGTAAGGCAACGGGTCTAAACCGTAGCTTTCCATTCTTTTCGAATAAAGCTCCACCTTTCGGCTAGGAGTATTGAACTGACGCCACTCATACTTACGGTATTTCATCGGCTCAACAAAGCAGCCTATCTCCCTAAACTTCTCAAAGGTGAGTCCCATTCCCCGTAACCTAAAGTCAAGATATTCCTCAGGCGTCTTCGCTTGCGTTATGAAATCATCCAATACCCCCAGCCTCTTGGCTAATTCAATGGCAATCCACTTCTCATCTTTGCATTCATATAGTGGCTCTATAGCCTTTTGACGGATACTGATGTAGTTCGCGTAAGAAAAATCACACAGGTCATCCAACTCAAGCCAGGTAGCTGCCGGCAACACAATATCGGCATGTTGCGTGGTGGGAGTCATAAAGAAGTCAGCCATCACCAGAAAATCCAATTTCCTGAGAGCCGCTAAGACCTCCCGGCTATTCTCTGCCGAGCAACCGAAGTTGGCAACACCGTACGCCGCTTTCAAGGGGTATGGCTTACCACTAAGAATGGCTTTAGTCACCAGAGACAGAGGGCCACATCTGGTATCACCCACAAAAAGCGGATATTCCTTATATCCTATTTGTTGCTCCTTTACCTCTTGCGGTAATTTATTTAACCCCTGCCGCCAAACATGGCTCTCCGTCCGATAGCCCTGAGGATACCAGCTGAAAACATTCCCCCCCTTTACATCCAGGTTTCCCGTGATTGGTATCAGCATGGACAGGGCATGGCAGGCTTGAAAGGAATTGGTTGCTTGCTCCAGGGCAACGCGGCGGTACTGACAGGCCGGTTTGATGGTGGCATACATTCGGGCGGCCGCAATAATTTTCTCCCGGGGTACCCAGGTAATCTCAGCCACCTTGTCCGGCGGGTATTCCTGAACCCGCTCCCGCAACTCATCAAAACCAACACACCACCTGTCCACAAATTCCTTATCATACAGGCCTTCATTTATAATTATATTTAGTATGCCCAGTGCCAAATAACAATCAGTTGCCGGTCTCACCGGTAACCATATGTCAGCCTTAGCCGCCAGGGTGGTGCGTCTGGGGTCAACGACGATGAGCTTGGCTCCCCTCCGCTTAGCCCTGAGTATCCTCCTGGCTAACATGGGGTGACTTTGTACCGGGTTTGCTCCCCAAACTAAGATACAATTGGCATTATCAAAGTCCGGACCTCTTTCATTGGAGACAAATCCCCCTACGGTTAGCGAGTCAGATAGCTGGCTCGGTATAAAACAAATATACATGGCACCAAATAAATTGGGGCTACCAAGCGCCGTCAGTAAAAGAAAATATGGAGTCTGGTAGGTTCTCGGGCCGTCCTGCAAAAAATAGCCAATGGCCTGAGGGCCATATTTTTCTATTATTGCTTTAAACCGGGCACTTATGGTAGCTAACGCCTCATCCCAGGATATTCGTTGCCACTTACCTTCTCCCCTCTCCCCAGCCCTCTTTAGCGGATACTTTAAACGGTCGGGATGGTACAAGAGCTGAGCATAGGCCCTGCCTTTAACGCACATCTGCCCCTCATTCATCGGATGCTTAGGGTCACCCTCAATCTTCACCACCTTCCCATCCCTAACATGTACTAACACCCCACACTCGCAATGACAAGCCTGGCAAGCAGTTCTTACGATACGGTCATCCGTCATCACTTTGCTCCTTATAACTTCTAATTGCTGACATATTTTACCCTTAAGTCTGACTAGAGGTCAAAAGTCGGTGCTAACGGTCAACATACCCAGCCGTTTGAGGCTGACCCCTAAAATATGATATAATTAATGATGGCAATAAAGACAGTAGCTACCAACCGTAAGG
>SDBV01011197.1_pt1 | contig 11656 bp, 12 predicted proteins | sample 2277081 | NCBI WGS metagenome assembly SDBV01 (sample SAMN10402039, study PRJNA504765) | marine sediment metagenome | isolation source: marine sediment core GS10_PC15, 223 cmbsf | place: Arctic Ocean: Southern Knipovich Ridge | collected 2010
CCGGAAAAAATCAACACCATAAGTTTTTTCATTGTTCATATCAGCTAAATACTTATAAGTCTGATCTCCAAGTTTATTCTTAACAATGTCAGATACTATTCTTGGAGTTGCAGTCATAAAAAGCCGCTTCTTAACAGGTATTTTATATTCATCAAGAATGGTTGCAAATGTAGTTTCACGAATACCGGCAGTTTTATGAGCCTCATCACAAATAGCAAGGTCAAACTTTATATTAGTATCCTTTACCGCCGCTGCAACTTTGGGTGAACTCTGGTAGGTCGCATAAAGAATTATATCTCCTTTTTTCTTTAAGAAGTCTCTTATCTTATCCGGATCTGTTGTTACTCTGCCGGGAGCCTGCAGTTCATATATATGTGAAGTGTTGGAATCACCACCCCTGTCTATATCTTTTTCCGAACAAACACATAGATACTCATTGTATTCATCTTGTTGTTTCTTCCAGTCTTTTTTAAACTGTCTTAAAAGTGCAAGGGATGGAACTAATACCAGTGTTCTTTTTGGCTTTATCTCTTCTTTTATCCATAATGATGTAAGTGTTTTGCCAGCACCGCATGGAAAGATAAGCTTGCCTCTTTTATTTTTATTGAACCCGGACACAACTGCACTTACTGCTTTCTTCTGATGCACATATGGTTTATATTTTTTTGGCTTTGGTAATGTTTTGCCTTTTAGTTTATTCCTTATCTTCGCAATTGTCTTATTGTTGAGCTCCTGAATTAAATCCCCATATGTAACTATTGTTAACTGTTTTTCATATGTTGTTGTTGAATGAGCATCTATTCCGGCAGCATTAGTAAAAATAATAAATTCATCACATTTGGAACCTTCGGCAAAAAGGTTAGCCAATTTATCTTTAGACCAGTTTAATATTGATTTTTGGTCAGAACGAAATTTACACTGTACTGCTATATACTTATTATCATTAGTTTTTATAAGAAGGTCTGTTCCATATTCAATATTACTTGAAGATATGCCTGCTTTATTTTTAACAGCTAAAGGTATTTCTGAAAACATCCAGACATTTTTAAATTCATCAGCATACAATATTTCATAATACAGCTTGCATAAACATTCAAACAATGTGCCTGCAAGTTTTTTATTTAATTCATTTACTTTAAATAGTTTTCGATAAATTTCAGCCCATGAAGAAGTTTTATTTAATAATTTCTGTAATTGAATTAATAAATTATTATCAATCATTAGAAATTAAATTATCCTTAATAAACCTTATTATTTCAAGAATAAAAATCTCTCCCTTACCCCAAATTCGGTGCCTTCGTCTCTTTCGGTGTTTAAATTCTGGATAAAAAACTAAAAATATTTTTCTCTGCGTCCTCTGTGGTTAAAAACTTTTTTAAGTTTATAAGAATCCATATTTATTATTTAGAACACCGAAGGCACCGAAATTATTATGAATATCAGTTTGTCTTTGCTTTTTAAGTTATATCATTATTTAAAGATTAATGAGGATGTTTATACCGTGGGGTGTTTTTATTACATCCGAAGTGATTAAACAGATATTGAAAGATAAAAATATTTATATATACGCATAATTGCAAGTTTTTTATAAGAATCCAATCAAAATACCAGATTCTCAAAATCCGGAAATACTGTAAATATTTGTATTTTCAATAAATTAGATGTCTTGTATTATTCTATTATATTCATCAACAGATAATTCAATATCCTGTAATATTTTTTTGATAAGAGGCCGGGCTAAAACTTTTCCTACATGATGTGGGATAGTAGTAGTTCGCTTATCAGTATGTTTATAAAAAACATGACTACCTTTCTGTCTAATTTTATTAAAACCAAGAGTAAATAATAATTTCTCCATTTTCTTAGCTTTAATTAATGGAAGATGACTCAAACAGTTATCTCAATATTCTGTATACCAACAAATTTTGGTATTAAATCAATATCTTCTGGTGACATTTCTTCTATACAGAGCTCTATAACTTCCTTAAGATTTTCATAAAGTTCTGTAAGGGTTTCTGCTTGGGTATGAGCTCCAGGAATATCTGGAACTATACCAACGAAGTAACCGGTTTCAGAATCTTGTTCTATATATGCAGTTATGTTCATAAAAAAATTATACTAAAATTTAGATATCTTTCCAAGTCTTATATTTTCTTTATTAAATTTTTTTCATTATTATTGTTTATTCCAAATCCTAATGCAGAATAATAGAAAAATATTTCATCTGATATACCTATAACAGTTCAATCTTTGATTTTAAACTGTCTGGATTATTTAGATCACATTGATACCACCTTGAAATATCTATTATCTAGGTTAGAATTATCTCTAAAATAACTTAGTATTTCAAGAATAAAAATCCCCCTCTTACCCCAAATTCGTTGTCTTCGTCTCCTTCAGTGGTTAAACCCTGGATAAAAAAACTTAAAATTTTTTCTCTGTGTCCTCTGTGGTTAAAACTTCTTAATCCTTCATAAAAATCCATCCCGAATTCAATTAGTGAAGATTAGTGGTTTTTCTTATTAAGAATGGTGGTGAACAGTTACCTTATCTTAATAAACAGAACTACCATTATTATAGTTATAAGGTTTTGAAGAACTGTAAACCTAACTAAAACCTGAGTATTGGACCATCCCAGGTTGTGCCGGAAATGATCATGCAGAGGAAAGCGGATATTATGAAAGATACCTATTTTAAAAAATCTTAATAATGCTACTTTTATTAATCCTGTACCGCCATTAACTATTACAACAGTTGCAACAGTTAGAATAATAAAGGGATTTCCAGTGTTAATAACAAGGACACCAATTAATAGGCCTATTGCTCTGGAACCTGCATCGCCCATTAATATACTGCTTGGATATGCATTGTGCCATAGGTAACCTGCAAGGCACCCAATCATAGAAAAGGCCATAATTCCCCATTTTGCTCCGTCCGGGTAATGAGGAAGCAGTAGTTGTTTTGAAATATTAGTATGTCCTACAACAAAGTAAAGTATTGTTCCAAGCCCTAATAGTGCAATAATAGATAGTGCACCGGAAAGCCCGTCTATACCGTCTGTACAGTTTATTGCATTAATTACAACCCATATTAGTAAAGTTGCTCCGGAAATAAAAACTACAGGGCTTAATGTAAAAAGGATTTTTGTAAATGGAAGCCAGATTTCTGTATCTTTAAATTTAAAAAAGTATAATGTGCATGCTGCAATTAAAGAAATTACTAGATCAAAGAATCCTTTTAAGTATTCTGACCAGGGCTTTTCACTTTTATCATCCAGATATCCGAAAATCATTGCGAAAAGGATACAAGCCATTATTATAAGAAATTCAATATCAAAAGGCACTACTAATAATAGAATAATAAGATATATAATTATTACTACTATGCCAGCACCGGTTGGCTTGCCTTTTGCTGCTTCCGGTTGTACAGCATATATTTTACCTCTGTCTGAAGGCAAACTTTTTGCAAACCGCGGCAGGAGCCACCATGAAAGTATTCCGCAGGATATAAGTCCGAGTCCTGTTAAAAATAAATATGAGGTAAAGAGCCTTAAAGGCCCAAAAAATTCCTGAAAAAAATCTCCAAGATAATAAAGCATTGTTTAGCGCCGAATCCCCTTAAATAGAGTGGTTTTGGATGTCCTAATTAAACACAAAGAGTGGAGGGGTGTCAAGGTGACTAATTTCAAAGCAATTTGTGAAGTTCGAGTAAATTTAAGATTTTAAGCTGCAAAAAATGCTTTCGATGTAAATCAGAATCAGAAATTAAAATTATTTAAAATTAGTTCAATAACCACGATAGGAATTGTGACCGCAACTCCCAATAAAAAGGTTATTATTATCAAAGTGGCGGGTTCAGGTCTGGCTTTGTCCTTTTTATAAAAATAAAAAACCAGGAAAATCGCTGGGACCAGAGCTGCGGTTAATGATATAATTACTTCCATGAGTTTCTCTTTGCTTTAATTCTAACTATTTTCATATGCTGTAACCTATCCCTCTAAAAATCCTGAAAGGTCCTTTATGATTTTTACTGCCTGGCCTTCTGTTCATTGCGCTTTATTTAACAAACCAGGTTAAATACTCACTAATCTTTCCTGTGCAATAATATGGGAGGTTCAGTAATTTGTAAGGATTACCTTCCGGTGTTTTAATTATATCTATTTTGATCGGGCCATTGTATAACCTGACTGCATATGGATGGGGCGCACGGTTTATGAATTGATGTAAAGACCGTAAAGTACCCTGCTTGCCGGATTTTACTTCAATTGGAATGATAAATTCTTTATAGAGAATTATAAAGTCTACTTCAGCATTAGATTGCTTTTTTTCTCGAGTCCAGAAGAGTAATCTGCGAGGATTATGGATTGATAATGAAATTAGTTCCTGTGCACAAATATGTTCAGTGATTATCCCTCTATAAACTGAATTTAGATCTTTTGTATAAATAATAGATTGTTGCAATCCATTTATATGATTAATTAAACCGGTATCTAAAAACTGCAGTTTCGGAGATTTTTTAAAATCCGGTACTGCTGGAATTTCTACTTCTGTTGCAGGACGTATTAATTGTATAAGCATTGTTTTTTCAAGGATTCGCATTGCTTCACCAATTTCTTTAGATGAATAATTAGATTTTCCAAAACAAGCAAATTTAATTCGCTTTCCTGATTCATACGGTATGGTATTTATAGTATGCCGGATAATATTCGCAGATTTCTCATTTTTTGCATATTTTTCCACATCATCAAGATATGCTGAAAATAGTGAAGAATAAATCTGATTTGTCTGGACAATATCATCCCCGGATTCTATATATGTTTTAATAGCTTCCGGCATACCGCCTATCAATGAGTATTTATGAAATAAGTTTAACAATTTATCATGGGCATATTCAGGAATAGGAATTTCTTCAAGTAATTGAGATGCAGATATTTCATTCATAGCCAATAGAAACTCTTTAAATGAAAATGGATGAAGATATAAATACTCAACTCGGCCAACTGGAAAAGAAATATGTTTATCTAATAAAGTTTCCAGCAGCGAGCCTGCTGCAATAACTGTGATATCAGGCCGTTTTTCATAAAAATACCGTAGTTGCTTAACTGCATTTGGTGAATTCTGTATTTCATCAATAAATATTAGTGTTTTTTTATCTTTTATCTTTTTGTTTTTAAATAAGAAAATAGATGCTACAAAATCATCAAACGGAAGTTTTTTTTCAAATAATTCCTTTTCATTGCTATGCTCGAGATTAAAATATAAATAATGATCAAAATTGTTTGCAAATTCGTGTATAACCGTTGTTTTTCCGGTCTGCCGGGCACCCCTTAAAATTAAGGGCTTTCTATTTTTTTTTTCTGACCAGGATTGAAGGTACTCAGTTATTTTACGTTTAAACATTGGCCTCTCTGTAAAATATATTTTATTATACTAAAGTCAACCCAATTTAATCAATATATTAGCCTAAAGTCAACCCAGTAATTGAGTAAATTAAACTAAAGTCAGGGTAATTCGCTCCTATCCCTCCAAAAGCCCGGTTAAATCCTTTGCATTTTTAACTGCCTGGCCCTTGTAATGGTTATTAAAAGCAATAATAAGAATTTTAACCTTTTTTATCATGTTTTTAATCCTGGGGATCCATTCTTTAAGTTCTTCTTCTGAATAGAGATAATCATACCTTGAAGTATTGTCGCCCTTCCACCAGTTTTCCTTGTTCCTTCCATGAAACCTTATATAACCGAGCTCTGCTGTAACAGCTTCATCTGGTTTGGGCAGTCCGGGAAGGTCAGGTTCATCTACATTAACTATGCAGATGTTTCTTTTTTTAAATTCAGATAAAACAGATTCTTTGTTCCATTCGTCATTTCTAAACTCTACAGCAAGGGGAAGATTCTCAAAGTAGCTGCATACTGAGTCCAGATGCTTTCGTGTTCCGTCATTATAATGAAAACTATATGGAAACTGCATAAGTATTGCACCAAGCCGTGAACCCGAAATTAGCGGTTCAATTCCGGCTAAAAATGTATCCAGTTCTTTATCAGTTTTATCTGTTATTTCATGTGTAAGTGTTTTATGCGCTTTTATCGAAAAAAGAAAGCCGTTCTTTGTATTATCAACCATTCTTTGAATAATTTGTTTTTTGGGTTGTGTGTAATAAGAAAAATTAAGCTCCACAAAACTAAAAAGAGTTGAATAATATGCTAAAAAGTCATTTGGCATAGTATCTATCGGATATACAGGTCCAATCCAGTCTTTGTACGAGTAACCGCTTGTACCTAGGTATATTTTATCCATAAATTTTCCGAATATTATATTAACTTATTTATTCTTAACAAATATCAAATTTATTGTTAATTATAATAGATGTATATGCAGAAATTGTAAATAAGAACATGGTTATCAGGTAATTAAAATGAATCATTTAAAAGAACAGGTAGAAATAATCAGACAGGTCTTCGAATATGCAGAGCAGTTTAAAAATAAGACCTTTGTGATTAAGATAGACTCAGAAATAATCTCTCATCCGTTTTTCTCCATTCTTGTAAAGGATATAGTTCTTTTAAAACGTATGGGAATAAGAATTTTAATTGTGCCCGGTGCAAAAATCAGAATAGATGAGATATTAAAAAAGTTTAATATCTCCTGGAAAAATCAGAAAGGAATAAGGATTGCCTCGCATGAGTCCATGTCTTTTATAAAAATGGCTTCTTTTGATGTCGCTAATAAAGTAATGACCTTGCTTGCGGAAAACAGGGCAAATGCAGTGATTGGAAACTGGGTCAGAGCACGAAGTATAGGCATTATTAATGGTGTTGATTATAAATGTGCAGGAAAAATAGATAAATTAAAGGTTGATATTATAGATAAAGTACTCTCCGAAGGATTAATACCAATATTTCCCAATATCGGTTGGAGTGTAAATGGAACGCCTTATAATATTTCGTCAAATGAGCTTGCTTTACATTTAAGTAAGGAAATAAATGCAGAAAAACTCTTTTTTATCTTTAAGAAAAAAGGAGAAATATCTGTTAAAGAATATAAGCTTCCGGATGATAATGAGCAGGTATTTACTTATTATAACAAAAAAAGTATTTCAAAGTTTAAAACATCCGAGGCAAAAGCCTTTTTAGATCTTAATAAAGACAAAAAGGAAGACGCTCTTCTGGATTTAATAAATATTGCATGCGAAGCATGTAAAAGCGGAGTAAGAAGAGTACATATTGTAGACGGGAATATAGAAGGTATAATCTTAAAAGAGATATTCTCCAGCCGCGGTTCCGGTATAATGATTTATGCAGACGAACATGCGCATATCCGCAAGATGGAGCATTCCGATATTCCGGAAGTCCTTCGTTTAATGCAGCCTTCTGTCAAAAAGGAAATGCTTGTTCCCCGCACACCGGAAATGTTAGAAGACAATCTGGAAGATTATTTTGTTTATGAAGTGGACGGAATTATTCATGCTTGTGCAGCCCTTCACCTATATTCGGGCGGAAAGGGTGAAATAGCAGCTCTTTCTGTTAATGAGACTTATGCCAATATGAATATAGGGCGGAAACTTATTAGCTATTTGTTTGAAAAAGCAAAAAATTTCAAATTAAAGGAAGTTTTTGTATTAACAACCAGGACAGCAGATTGGTTTATTGAACTTGGATTTATTAAAAGCTATGTTTCTTCACTTCCCGAAGAGAAAAAAGAAGCCTATAATTTTAACAGGAATTCAGCAGTTCTTGTATATAAAATACAGTAAATTGTATATGGATTTATTTAAGTCAAGTTTTCTGATGTTTAAATCCTCTTAAAAATAAATCCATAAAGGTTATTTGAATATATAATAATTTAGCCTAATTTATCTATTAGTTCTTTTATTGGTGTTGCATACTGATATTCCCCATCGAATTTTGGAGTATAAATTGCCTGTTTAGGACAATGATTATAACATGCCCAGCATCCGCGGCATTTATCATGATCAAATTTTGGTTTTGGTAACATCTCAATTGCTTCATATGGGCACACTTTTTTGCATATACCACATTCATCGCAAAGCTTTTCATCTACATTTTGAACACCAAAATCTATTTTGCCATTTCTTCGTGATGATTTAGCGGTAAACGCTCCCATTATACCTGTTTTTATTTTTTCATTTGTTGGTATTTTTCCGGATTTAATTTCTTTTAACTGTTTATCTAATATGTCAATAAATTCATTAAATTTAGTAAGCTCCTTTGGATTTGGTGCGTTATCAAAAGCCATATTCCCTTTTCTTAAAGGTGGATAATTTTCCGGTGTGTGTAGAGCAAAACCAGCAATAACATTAAATCCTTTTGATTCTGAAAGTTCTTCATGGCCTTTTAGTGCCCTTGACGCCATCATTCCATAGGTGCTAAATACAAATACAGGTTTTTTTTCTTTAATTTTAATTTTTTGAAAAAAATCATCCATTAATTGTGCAGATCTTCCAAATTCTGTAAATGTAGCCCTGGACAAACTCAGATTCATAATAATCATTTAGAGAAAGATTAATATCATACTTTAAGGTTTTATAAATTACATCCATACCGTTGCGCACAGTAGTCTGGATATTAAAAGCAGAAAGGAGAACAGCACCTCCAATTGTAAGAGTTAATAGCATAAGTACTAAGCGGCTCTTTTTCCGGAAAGTATTCCTGATAGACAAAAGTAGAGGACGTGTAAAGCCACCAAATTTACTTATAATTATATCAAACACACTATTACCGAATTGATTATTACTAATCCCGTGATCATCCAGAGCCTGTCGTACAGTAATCCTGCTTCCTTTCCATACCGGATAAGCAGCAGCAATAAAGGGAATAAAGAAGCCAAATGCGGCTTGAGAAAGAAAAGCAGAAAAAGGAATTTCTCTATTATAAATGGCAAAATTAAGTATTTTAGCCATATAATCATCGTACATACCGGCAAGCAGTCTGCCAAGAGGCAAAGAGATTGCTACCGGTGGCCACTCTCCCTCTTCCGACAGGAATTTGTTTATTTTAATATTTGTAAAATCGTCAAATAAAAACAACCAGATAGTTTTCCATTCATCTGGTCCGGTTTTTATCCGGGCCATAATCTGGTTTCGGAACTCTGCCTGCTCTATCTCCGGAAGCCCCTCTATTTCATCTATTATTTCTAATCCTGTATTTTCAATCCATAGGCTTGCTGAAGATGGATTTGTGGATAAAAAACTATTCTTCAACTCCCTTTTTAATACAGCTTAAATTAATCTTTTTTGTATTGGAATATTCTAATTGGATCATTTTTTTATGCTTAAGAATTATCTTCCTAATCAAAAATAAATATAATCCAAGATGTATAAATACTATTATCCACATATATTGGATCAGAAAATCTATGTTTTTATTTAGAACGTTTAATTTGTATAATATAATTATAATAAGAACATAAAAAACAAATGGAAGAAAATGCATAGTCTTTTTTATATTCAACTTAAATCCTGTCGAGGTTATGGCCTTTGTATAAAATAACACTAATGGTCCGATGAAAAGAATAAAAGACAATAAAAGCCAGGGTAAGTTGAAAAAATTGGAACTGATAATTCTTGGTAATATTTCATGATAGAAGATAAGCAGTGCAAAGAATATAAAAATAAGCACCAGATACTTTACTGATTTATTATTCTTACTCTTTGTCCTTAATAGAACGAAAGCCAGGAATATACTTAATAAAATTCCGGAGAAAGAAACGAAATAAAAAATATCATTCATAAGCAAACAGATAATAGTAGAAGTTATTTTTTAAATCAAGGACAATTAGCTTATAAAACAAAATCAATTTTAATTCTTTTAATACATATTTATTTTAGTACGTCTATAATAATTATAACAATATAAAAAAACAAACATCCCTATAGGCATGGACGACTGTATTATTACTTTTTCATATATTTTCACATACTTTTTTATTTCTTTTACAAGGAGTAAGTGTGCAAAATATTGGAAATATAATATATGACTTTAATATTTATCAATCTATAAACGAAGTGCCTGTAATAAGTTGGGAGTTACCAATTACCCCTAAAAAGTTATTTTTAAGTTATTCATATTTAAAAGCATTAGAAGCTGCAGCACCTCCGGGAATGCTTTTTAGGTATATAATATTTTATGAGAATGCAAAGCCTGTAGGTATTGGTATTGTCCAGATAATTAAGATCACTCATAATACTATTTGTAAAAAATCAAAATTGAAACACTTTTCAAATATACAATCTAAGCAATCTCTTTCAAATCCTCGTGGTCTTTACCTGCTGATTTGTGGGAACGGAACGATTAGTGGGGAATATGGTCTTGCTTTTTTGCCGGAAATTGATACTAAAAAATTCTTAAAAAGCTTAACTCATGTTATGAATATAATTAAAAAAAGTTTTTCATATAAAATACTTCTTATTGGTTCAATTATCAAAGAGATCAAAACTGATCTAATAATACGTGAGGAAATAACGAAAAACAAATATAATGGTTTTGATCCTGCTCCAAATATGATAGTTCCTGATGTTAATCGTTGGCTGGATTTTAATCAATATCAACAATCGATGAAAAAAAAGTACCAACGCCGTACCAGGAGTGCATTAAAAAAGGGCGCGCCTTTATTCCGTAAAGATCTTACATTAAATGAAATTATATCAGAAAAAACAAGGATCTTTAATCTATATTTACAGGTACATATTCGCTCAAGTTTCAGAATGATTACATTGAATCCTGATATTTTTTCAGAATGGAAGAAGCAACTGGGAAAATATTTTACTTTGTCGGCCTATTATATAAAAGGAAAAATGCTTGCTTTTACGACCAGGTTTTTTTCGGGTGATATTATGGAAGGTTATACACATGGTATTGATGTTGCTATGGACATAGAGGTTAATGCTGACCAGACAGACGACATGGGTGTGATTAACCGTTATGTACTTTCCGGTGATCTTGTTGCAGGACGAGTAACTACAACTGTTCATGCAGATGATGGTACTACTGATGCAAGGAGCTGGTATCACTTAGACCATCTTAATTCTACAAAAAGTGTTACGGATGAAAGTGAGGAAGTAGAAGTATCTTATGTATACAGAGCTTTTGGTGAACAGCTTAAGAAACTTGGTGAAGGAGATGCAAAGTATACTTACGGCGGCAAGGAGCTGGATGATAATACGAACCTATATTACTTTAATGCAAGGTACTATGATGCAACTACAGGCAGGTTTATAAATGTAGATCCGGTTCAGGATGGCAGCAACTGGTATGGGAGTTGATTATTAAAACAACCCACTTTCTTAATCCTACTTTAATTCTATATTTTCTAATGATTATTTTCAAGCATATATAAAAATAAATAGCGTGATATAATGGTTAGGCACTCCTGATAATCAGGATTATTTTCTAAACGAAAAGTTCTGATGCCACAGGGCTATATTTAGACCATTCCTGTATTTTGAACTCATCATCACCATTCACCAACTTTAAGTGTATCATAATTATATTAAAATAAAATCTTTGAATATTAATCAATCAAGTTTTTCTTTTATCAAGTCTACAGAAAATAGTTTTTTTTGTTCTTCATAATTAAATGTTGGAAGTTCAAAATATTCTTGATATTCTTTTGAGCTAAGAAGCTTTATTCTTTTTATCATT